>Ga0216301_1000064_pt1 | contig 26874 bp, 16 predicted proteins | sample 4hB_Boncat_minus_FD_156203 | JGI IMG/M metagenome (GOLD analysis project Ga0216301, IMG submission 156203) | Terrestrial sediment cell enrichment communities for BONCAT metagenomics from Utah, United States - 4hB_Boncat_minus | ecosystem: Environmental > Terrestrial > Deep subsurface > Rock...
GCTTTACGCGCACCTCTTGGAGCCGGTGATCGGGCATGTCAGCTTGCCTGGTTTACGCGGCAAGGTGAAGAACGGGCGCGTCCTAGCGACGGGAAGCGAAGCAAAGCTTTGCTCCTACTGGAATCCCGGGATTCAGACCTTTGACGCGCCGGACGACATCTTCTTCAATTTTGGCGCGCCACCCCAGGCGACCTTTCCGCTTCCCGACGCGCGTGACACGGTCGTTCGTTTCGACCTGACGGATGAGGAGACGTTCCGGCAGATCCGAGTGCAGTACGAAGAAGAGTTTGTTCGTGCTACCGATCGGGTGCCGTTCCTTTAGGTTTCAGTGGTGAAGATTCATGTTCAAGACAGCCCTCGTTAGAAAGCGATTATCCGACAGGAGACCGCATGTCGGCTTGCGGTACGTGCTCGGCTTCTCCGGTAGCCGTAACTTCAAGGTGAGCGAATGACGGAGCTCCAATGGCGTTTCCCCCTGCCGCGCGTCCACACGGGGGTGCACCTAGCGAACGGCCGGATGGGCCTTCTCGTTTGGGGTGACGAGACGCTTCATGTGACGGTGGGCTATTCCGGCTTCTGGGACCGTCGCGGCGGCCGTGAGTTTGGGACGCCCCTTTCGTACCTCGAACTGAAAGACCTGTTGCTCACGGGCAAAGAGCAGGAGGTTCGGGCCGCGTTCGAGGTTGGTGGGATCGGCCCTTACCAACTCGGCGGAGGCCGCATTGAGATCGGCGTTCGGCCGGTTGCGGCAAGACTCGTTCTCGAAGAGGGCTTGTTAGTGGTCGAGACGGCAGACGGAGAGAACATCGAGTTTCTTCTTTCGATGGAAGACGACGTCTGCACCGTTTCCTTTGACCGTGTTCCGGAAGATCTGGACATCCAGGTAAGGCCCACGTGGGATTGGGTAAGCGAAGAGCTCCTCTCACGGGGTGTAAGCGCCCCGCACCGCTGGTCGGACGTGTCCGGCTCGGGCTTCTTTCAGCCCCTTCCAGAAGACGACGGCCTCGCGGTGGGAATCGAACGCACCGACGACGGATGGTGCATCGGAACGAAACTGGGCGACTTCGAGGAAGGTGCTTTTCGAGGGCGGCTTGCGGGCGCTTCCCCGGAAGGCTTGCGTGGCGAAATCGCCGCTTGGTGGCGCGCCTTCTGGTCCCGCCTTCCTGAGGACGCCGCCGAGCATGAAGATCCGGTCGTTGCCCAGGCTCTCAAGTACTCCCTGTGGAAGTTAGGCGCTTTGACCCCACCGAACGGCGTCCCCGCCACGCTGCAAGGACCCTGGGTTGAGGAGCACCGGCTTCCCCTGTGGCGAAACGACTACCACTTCAACATCAACCTGGAGATGATCTATTGGCCGTGTCTCCACCTGGGACTGGGCGATCATCTCCGTCCGCTTTGGACCATGGTCAAGGGTTGGTTCCCGCAGTTGCGGAAGAACGGCGAGCGGTTTTTCGGCGTGCCCGGCGCGATGATGCTGCCCCACGCGGTCGACGATCGCTGCCACCCGATCGGATCCTTTTGGCAGGGAACCGTCGATCATGCTTCGACGGCGTGGATCGCTCAGCTCGCGTGGCTGGATTACGCCCACCACAACGACCCTTGGGTCCTGGAGGAGATCGCCTGGCCCTTGCTGGTCGGTGCCTTCGAGGGATTCTTCGCGATGCTGGAAGACGAGGGCGACCGTCTGAGACTGCCGATATCCGTGAGCCCTGAGTACGGCGAAGGCGCCATCGGAACGTGGGGCGCCAACGCCAGCTTCCAACTAGCCGCCATCCACATGCTCTGCCGACTGCTCCCGCAGGCAGCGGCAGCTCGGGGAGTTCAGGTGGACCCTCGGTGGGCAGACGTCGCGGCGAGGCTCCCGAAGTACAGCCTCGCGCCGGTGCCGATCGGCCCTTACGACGACCCGAACGGAGCGCCTCGGTTTCGTATCGCGCTGTGGGAGGGCCAAGACCTGGACCACAGCCATCGGCACCACAGCCACCTCGCCGGCCTCTATCCCTTCGACTCCATGGACCCCGAGGACGAAGAAGTTCTCCGGCATTCGCTCTTGCACTGGGCCTATCAGGGTGGGGGCCAGTGGAGCGCCTGGGGCACCGCCTGGGCCGTCTGCCTTATGGCCCGCGCGGGGTGGGTGGACGGCGCTCGTGCGTGGCTGCGGTTCCTCATCGACGCCAGCAAGAACGAGGGCGGAAGCCTAAGCGCTGGTGGAAGCCGCGGTTGCTTTATCTCGTGGGGCTCCGCCGAGATTGCGCGTCGGCATGCCCACGAAGGCGATCATGAAGTGATGCAGCTGGACGCCAATCTTGGCCTCATCACGGCGGTTCACGAGATCAAGCGGGCACTGGCCTCGCCGGTCGATTAGTCGCGGCTCATCCGTTGGAGAGCCGCGACAGTCGCCGGCCTGTTAGGTCGCTGAGCCGGGCGGTTAGCCCGGCTTAGCCTTTCACGGCGCCGATCTGGATGCCGCGGACGAGGTACTTCTGCCCAAGCATGTAGATCAGCAGCGGGGGCACGATGCTCATCATCGTCGCCGCCATGATGAGGTTCGTCTGGGGGCCGTTCTTGTCGTTGAAGTACATCAGACCCACGGGCAGGGTTCGCATGTAGTCCGTCTTGATCAACAGGAGGGGCCAGAAGAACGAACCGTAGTTGCCGAGGAAGGTGAAGATCGCCAGCGTGATGAGACCAGGCCGCGCCAACGGCAGGATCACGTCCCAGAAGAGGACTCCTGGCGATGCGCCGTCGATCACCGCCGCTTCGTCGAGGGCGCTCGGGATCGACAGCATGAACTGCCGGAGCAGGAACGTGCCGAAAGCGCTGAACGCCGCCGGAATGATCAGTCCCGAGTAGGTGTCCAGCAACTTCAGGTGGATCATCATCTGGAAGCTGGGGATCATCGTGACGACTCCAGGAATCATCATCGTTCCGAGGTACATCCGAAACACCGCGTCCCGTCCCGGCCACTTCATGCGAGCGAAGGCAAAGGCGGCCATGGCGCTCGTGCCGCACTGGAGCACCGTCGTCCAGCCCGCCAAGAACAGGCTGTTCGCGTAGTAGCGAACGAAAGGCACCGTGTCCATGACCTCTCGGTAGTTCTGGGGCTGCCAGACCTTGGGCACGGGGTTTGGATTCTCGACTTCCGACAGCGGCTTAAAGCTGGTGAGGAAGCTCCAAATAAAGGGGAACAGACCCAGCAACGAGATAGCGGCGAGCACGGCGAAAGTCGCGAGGCCGAGGATGAAGCGCGGTTTCAAATAGCCTCCTGCTTCGCCCCGATCTTCCAGTTGATGAGCGTGAGCGTAAAGATGATCGCGAAGAGGAACCAAGCGACGGCGCTTGCGTAGCCGATTTGGTACTCCTGAAACGCTTTTTGGTAGATGTAGTAGGCCAAGGTCGTGGTGGTGCCCGATGGTCCTCCGCCGGTCAGAATCCGGGCGCTTTCAAAGCCGCCCTGGAAACCACCGATGACGGACAGGACGACGATAAGGAACGTCGTGGGTGCGAGTTGGGGCCAGGTGACTTTCCAGAAACGCTTCCAAGGCGACGCGCCGTCCAGCTGCGCGGCTTCGAGGAGTTCCTCCGGAACGTTGGTGAGCGCTGCCAGGTAAAGCAGCATGTTGCCGCCCCCCATTCCTCCGATGAGTCCCATCAACAGGATTGCCTCGCGGGCGCCGATCCCCAACTGCTTAGGGTTGAAGCCGACCGACTCCACGTCCAATCCAAAGATGTTTTTCGTCGAGGAAAGCCAACGCGGAAGCTCGTATCCGGACATGCCGAGGCTTTGGCCCGCCCAGTCGAGGAAGGCGTTGATCGCTCCGTGCTCAGGGTTGAACAGGTTCTTCCAGAGCAACAGGACCGCTACGCCGGCGACGAACGTCGGCAGGTAAAGCAAAGTCCGGAAAGCGAGGATGCCCTTCAGCTTTTGGTTCAGGAGCACCGCCAGACCAAGCGAAAGGAGGATGGACACCGGAATGCCCAACATAAAGTAGACGGTGTTGACGAAGTACAGCCAAAACGTCTTGTCGCCCAGGATGGAAAGGTAGTTCTCGAAGCCGACGAAGCGGAAGGGTACGGTCCGCAGAACGGACTCGTTTGTGAAGCTCATCACAAACGAGTACAAGACCGGTCCGGCCGTGAACACGGCAAAACCAAGGATGTTGGGCAGGATGAACACGCTAGCGGCGAGGACCTGCCGGAAGCCCTCACGCTTGCCTTTTTGGGCTGCCACGCTCAACCTTTCGCCCCTTCGTTCCAGAGCTTCCGCAGATACGGCTCGCGCTCCACGTTTTGCCGAATCTGTTCGTCGATCTCGCGGGCGGCGTCGGCGGTGGCCTTAGCCGGTTCTTTCGTGCCGAGCACGACCTGGTCGAAATGGCGGCCCCAGATGCGCATCGTGGCCTCGGCAGCGATATAAGGAGAAAGGTCCGGGGGCTGCGTTCGCTCGGCGATCGTCTTCCACAGCGGCAAGGAAACTTCGTCGTCGTACTTGATCTTCACGCCGGCGAACGACGCCTTGTCGAAGAACGGGGCGACTCCGTCAGACGCCTCCTGAACGAGCTTGCCGTATTCCGGGGAAGCGAGATAAGTCAGGTAGTCCAACGCCTGCTCGCGCCGGGGGCTAAGTTTGTTCACGAGAACGGAAATGGAAATCATCGTGGTGTACCGGCGCAAGGGGCCACTCGGCAAGGGGATGATGCCGAGCCGGAGACCGGGAATCTCTCGCCAGTTGAGGAGGTTGTATCGGCCCGCGTACTCCATCGCGTACTTACCGGTGGCCAGCAGGCGTCCGGAGCCGCTAAACCCGCCCACGTTCGCCATGGAGCTGGCCTCGCTGGGGCTGGGGCAGACCTTGTGGACATGGATCAAGTCGTGGATGAGCTGCACGGACTTCCGGACACCCGGTCCGTCCACCGCTGATCGGCGTCCCCCGTCTTTGTAGAGCGTGCCTCCAAATCCCGCGGACATGGTGAGCCATTCCCGCGGGGCGATGGAGAACCCGTAGCGAGTGACCCGGCCCCGGGCGTCGCGCACGGTGAGCCGCTTGGCCAGAGCGATTAGCTCGTCCCAGTCTAGTTCCTCCTTCGGATAGGGAATCCCCGCCTCGTCGAAGACGTCCTTGTTGTAAAAGATCGCCTCCACGTTCATCTGCATCGGCACCCCGTAGGTCCGGCCCTTGTAGACGGCCGAGCCCTGAGCGCCGGGGAACGTTTGCTTGGTGACGTCGATGCCCCGCCTGGCTAGCTCGTCCGTGACGTCCCAGGCGATGCCCGAGTTAACGTAGGCCTCAAGCCCCGAGGCCCCCGAGTTGTCGAACAGGTCGGGGCCGACTCCGGCGAGGGACTGCACGACGATCTTCTGAGCGTCCCCGTTTGCGGGATCCATGACGATCCGCGACTGGGGGTACATGCTTTCGAACAACGCCGCCTGACTTCTCCGAAGCGGGTTCTCGCCCGTGACGTAGACCAGGGGCGTCCGCCGGTCGTTCGTCTCTTCCGGAGTCCAGCGGAGCATCCCCACCGACGCGACGCACATCGCCGCGATGGCGCCTAAGAACAACCACTTCAAGCCAATAGCCTCCTTGAATCCATGGAAACGAGCCTCACCATCGGAAGTACCGGTACGGGTCGTCCCCGAGCTCGAAGTCGGTGCGGTAGTCGGGAGAATAGACGCCGATTGGAGTCGGCAGAACCTTGCGGATCTGGAACGCGCCGTTGGCCGGGTAGAACCCGCCGCCGCCGAACCTGTCCCAAACCCGGACGGCGATCCGGTTGCTTCCCAACCGAAGGAGCGACGGCGGAATCTTGTAGCGCCGAATGGTGTTCCACGCCTCGGGGTTGGTCCGATCGATTCCGCCTACCTTTTGACCGTTGATCCAAACCTCGTCAAAATCGTCGATCTTGCCGAGGTCGAGCTCGACCGAGGGCCCGAGTAGGCTCGCCGGAACGTCGAAGTTGCGGACGAAGACGGTCTCGCCGTCCATGACGATCCAGGGCTTCCCGAGGGCCTCGAAGCTTGCGGGCAGCTTGATCGTCCGCGCCGCCGAGGGCACCGCGTCGCTTTCCAGCAGCCGCCGGGCCTCTGGCGTCGTCCCCGGGTCCTCGTGCACGCCGTCCGGGTGCTCCTGGGTGACTACCGCCTTCCAGTCCCCTTCGAGAGAAATCGTCGGGGGCAACACCACGGCGAGCTTGCCGCTCAGGGCCGATCCGTCCAACTCGAACGAGGCTCCCATGTTGGAGAGCAACGTGGCGAGGGCGCGCGTCTGCTTCCATCGTGTTCGACGCAGGTACGTCTTCTTGTCCGCGTCGAGTTCGGTGGGCGAGAGCTGGAAGTAGATCGCCGTTCCTGAGCCCGCCTTCTCCCTACCCAAAGCGCCCCCGGCACCGGCCTCAAGGCCAGCCGGAAGGGATGGGACGGGGATCTCCACTTTCGGATGGAGGTCCGCACGGTCGAGGCCTTCGCACTCTTCCCACGCCGGAACGCCCGCTCCCGCCCAAGATGCGGTCGCTCCCGGACGGCGAAGGAACAGGAGCTTTCCGCCGCGAGCCAGGAACTCTTTCTTCGTCGCCTCAGGCAACTCGACGCCCGTGCCGATGACGGCAACGGTCGTATCTCGCTCCAAGGCGTTGGCCCGGCGGTATCGAACACCGGTGAGGTCCAGCGTCTGGGCATCGGCGTCGCTTCCCAAGAGAGCGACCGTACTGACCTTCGGCTTCGCGGGCGGAGTTGCCGCCCGATTCAACATTCGGCGGGCCACCCGCTCCGCGCCCGGGTCCTGCGAGGCGTGATCCTCAAGGTCCAGGGTGCAGAGCGTGAGCTTGCCCGCGCCGTAGCCGAGTTCCATCAGAGGCGAGTAAGCCATATCGAACTCGCACTGCAGAAGGGGCCGCCAACCGGTCCGGTGCGGCTTCTCCAAAGGAACGCTGCTCACGCCACCCTGGCCCGAACCACGCCAAGCGTGGATGGGTGACGAAGAGGGAGTCTCTCGGGGAACGACGGCTCCGGGACGGAAGGGTGCCTTGAGAGTGCTGGTCCCGCGCCAGTCCCGTAGGTCTTCGGTGTCGATGCCCGCAAAGGGAACGGACGCGATGGGAAAGACCCGTCGGGACACCGTTTCCGCGACCCGAAGGCCCGCATAGTCCGTGTACCACTCGGGCCGTTGCGGCATGACCACCACGCGGCCGCCCTTCTCGACGAAGTCGAGCAGACGAGGGGCGAGATTAGGCGAGGACGCGAAAGCCTCCCGGCCGACGACCACGAGTCCATCACGGCTGACCCCGTCCCACGTGCGAACGGGTACTCCCAAGGCCTTCAGCATTGACCGGGTCTTTCCGACCGGATCTATCAGCGAGACTTCCGCCACCTTGGTGGTGTCGGCTTTGGACACCCGGTAAGTGAAAGTGTCCTTGTGAGCCCCCCCTCCGATGGTCGCGTCCACCGTGACTTCGCCTGATTGGCGGTCCACGGCGATCTTGGGTAGCGTTGCGGAGAACGGGATGAGCTTCGTCTGGCCGGGCACGAGGCTCCCCGTTACGACGCCCGTGCCAAGCGACTTCCCGCCCAAGACCACCCGCCACTCGGCCCGGTAGGGGACGGTTTCGCGGGTGTCGTTCAAGAGCGCGATCTGCTTCTGGACCCGCTGGCCCTCAAAGTAACTGTGATCCTTGCTCGTAAATCCTTTGGGTCCACCGGCGATCCACGCCAACGTCGGACCGTTGTTGGCCTCCAAGGCAACACCTGCCGGACGTCGCTCAAAAACTGGCTCCAAATTTGGTGCGAGTTCTCGCTGCGACACGTTCTCCTTGTAGTTGCCGCGACGCCCAGGAACGAAGGGGCCAAGAGGGACGTCGGCGTTACCGCCACGGGCGTCGTACCCATGGGCGCTCGACCACGGCACCATGCCTCCGCTCACTCCCCAGGTGCGCCACGAGCGCCACGTGTTCTTTACGAACAGGGACTGCAGAGCCTCAACGGTGGGTAACCGGTTCCCCGAGTTGACGAACATCCAAAACTCGTAATTCTGGTCCCCTTGGAAGGTCTTAACGATGTCCTGGCGGTATGCCGGGGTTTCGGTCTTGTAGGCGGCGGGGCCGGAGTAGATGGCGGCGTACTCGGTGAAGCAGGGCTCGCTCGTGTAAGCGCCCCTAAAGCCGTTCCGTCCTCGGAAGAAGGAGCAGTCCAGAGGGGTGCCGAACTCGACCGCCGAGTAGGGCATGTCGCCGTCTTTGGCCCACTCCGACAGCCAATCTTCGCGCTCCTGAAGCGGCACAAAGTTTAGGTAGTTGTTGACGGCGTAAACGTCGGAGATCGGTCCGGCTTGGTGAGCGAGAATCGGCCGCGTGGGGTCGATTTCCTTGAGGAGGCGGTACGCCTCGGCGCCCGCCGTGTTCCCCTTCCGCCACTGCGAATCCTCCCCGTTCCAAACCGACGAGGTGATGCGGCGGCCAATGTGGGTCGGGGCCTGGTCGTCACGATTCCCGAAGTTGTTCCCGCTGTTCGCCCAGAGCACGATCGAGGGATGGTTCTGGTACTTGCGCAGATGGCGCCGGTAAGCCGCGAACCAGCGCGACCTCCTCTCCGGGTCTTCCCAGCCCTGGGTGGCCCATCCGCTCAAGATGGGGTTAAGGTGGGTTGACGGTCCCATCAGCGGCCAACCAAGCCGGTCGGCCCGCCGCACGTAGTGCTGCCCGAACTCGGGGCTGCCCCGGATGGCCCAGTTCTCCGGCCAAATCTCCTGGATGTTGAATCCTCGTGCCCGAAGTGCCTTGATAGTTGCGTCGGCTACTTCGTCGATTCCCGAGCCGTCGTTCCCTAGGGTGGGGCGCATCCGGAACTCCGTTCCGTTCAAAAAGAACCGGCGGCCTTCGACCCATAGCTCGCGAAACCCGAAGGTTTGGGCGTAGTCGTCGGAGAGTCCGGCCCCGTTGGCGCGGAGCCGAAGCGTGTAGAGGTTCGGCTTTCCGAGGTCCCACCGGCGTGCGTCGGACCAGGGGAACACCAATCGCACCTTCTGAGTCGGGTCGGCCTTCAGTAAAGCTTTGGAGCTGAACGTTCGCTCGACCTTTCCCTTCTCGTCCAGCATGTCGGCGGTGAACGAAACTTCTCCCGGCTGAACCACTCCCTCGATCTCCACTTCGAGAGCCACCTGGTTTTTCCGAACCGAGGGCTGGACGAACACATCGGAGACGCGAGGCCCGCGCGGCGCGCTCTTGAGTACGACGTCGCCCATGATTCCCCGCCAGGCGAGGTCGGCCTTCCGCATCGTGACCTGGCCAAGCCCCATCAATTCTGGCACTTCTCCCGCATCGGGAGTCGAGATCACCTTGATGCGGAGCTTTTGCGGGGCGCCGGGGCGGACGGCTCCGGTCAGGTCGACCGTTCCATCGGGCCAAGCGACCTGTCCGACCTTCTTATCGTCCAGATAAACCTCGGCATCGGTGCTTACCCGCGCGATGTCCAGCGTCACCGCCCGATCGCTCCAGCCTGCCGGAACCGTGATCGACCGCTCGTACCAGGCTGCGGAAAGATCGTTCCGGTTGAGCGATTCCCAACCCTTGCCCGCTTCGATGACTCCCGGTCGGCCCGTGTTCTGTCGCCAGTCGCCCGGCACCCAAATCCGCCCCCACGACCCTGAGGGCAAGGGCTTCGGCCCCTCGGCAGGCATAAACCGCCAAGGGCCGTTCAGCACGATTTCCGACCGCCGAGTGGACAAAATCTGCTCCGGCGCTTGCTCGTCCGACTGGGCAGGGGCGCCGATCAGCGCGAAGAGTAGGAGCGTGTTCAACCTTAGATTCCTCCGCCCAGACAAAGAGCGTGGGTAAAAAATGGCGAGCACCGGAAGTGCTCGCCTTGCTCATCGAGGCAGATGGGGGCGCTAAGAAGGGTCTGAGTCATTTTTAGGGTCTAGGCGGTGACGCGCGGCTGTGGAGTAGGTGCCGCAGCGATGTCAGTGTTGTCCCGCACCGCTCCGGAGTTGGAATCGGTTATCGCGGCCAAAGGTCTGAATTCAGGGTTGAACTTTCCGACGACCCATCCTTCGTGAAGGAGTACCTCTAGGACCTCGAGCGAGCGTTCAACCATCACGGTAGGATCCGAACCGCTTCGTTCAAAGTGGGAGTGAATTCGGTTCACAATGCCTTCGATGGTGCGCTCGGTTTTCAACGTCTCGAAGACGACTCCGAAGAGATCCCGCATTGGCCAAACCTTTCCGTCGCGGTTGTACGAGGCGAGCCTTTCGACCCGGCCACCTTTGTAATTGGCAGAATAAGTTAGGGTCGCGTCTTCGAGGTTGGGGCGATAGAGGTTGTACTTGTTGATCTCCCAGTCCACCTTCGTATCGGTAAGCCGCTGAGCCAACTGCTTTAGCAGCGCCACCGAAAACTCGGCCATGCCAGCCGTGTTCTGGGCGTCATTCGTAAAGCCTCCAGTGCCAAGCCACTGGAACGCCTGGTTCGCGTCGAGTTCGAGCCCCGCATCCTTGGCGATCGTGCGGGTGAACTCCTTTAGGTCGGAGAATTGCCCGTTCGCGGAGTACCAAAAGTCGGCGAACTGAATGTGTTGTCCGATTCGGGTGATCTGATTGGTCTGATACGTGTCCTTCAGCCAATTTCTGTCCAGCCGCCCTCGCTCGAGCTCGAGGATCGTGTGGGCAAGCTCGCGTCCTCCGGTCATCGCGAGCGTGATGCCCGCCGCCAGAATAGGATCGGCAAACCCGGCGCACTCTCCGGCGAGGTACCAGTTTTCGCCGACGAGCCGATCCGCGCAAAACGACCAGTCCTTGGTTCCCCGAACGCTGCCTTCCCGAGTCGCGCCTTCTGTAAGCTCGCGAATCTTTGGTTCTTCTCCGATCGCTCGAAGGTACAGCTCCTCCGGCGAGAGGCCAACCGCTTTGTAATGCTTTGCGGGCACCACGAGGCCGATCGACGTTCTCGTCGCACCGACCGGAATAAACCAGATCCAGCCGTAAGGCAGACTCATGACCAGCACGCGAGTTGCAGTCGTGCCGATCGTCACGGCCCAGTCTGCGTTCTCCCAGTAGTCCCAGAACGCAACGTTCTGGAGCTGGGTGGGTTCGTTGACCCCTACGCCCATAGCTCGTCGAATGATGCCAGCCCCTCCGCTCGCATCGACGTAGTGCTTGGCGGTGACGGTAGTGCCGTCGTCGAGAGTGAGGGAGGATACGGCGTCGCCATGCTTTTCGACCGACGCAACACGGGCCGGCTGGTGCACCCGACAGCCACGCTCGATCGCGTTGCGCAAGAGAATGTCGTCGAAAACCGATCGCTCTACCTGAAAGGCGGTTTCCTGCCGCTGCCCCTTAAACTTTCCGGGCCTGGCATGTTCAACGAAAGGCTCCCCGCCCAGGAACTCGAAATCCCAAAGGTCCGCCGTGGTCCCCCACTTGTACGTCGCGCCGATCTTAATGGGGAAGTTCGCCTTTTCGACGGCGTCCCAGCACCCCATTTCGTCGAGCACGGTGCAGACGATAGGCAAGAGGCTTTCCCCCACATGCTCGCGCGGAAACACAGCCCGTTCGAAAAGATCGACCCGTAGCTTTGGGTTGTACTTCCGGAGCAGAGAGGCGGTCGTGCTTCCCGCCGGACCTCCGCCGATAATTGCGACGTCAGTGTCGATCCATTGGCTCATCTTGCGACCTCGGCGGACGATTCGTTGTACTTGATTGGGCCCTCGGTTCCGACCGCGCGACCAAAAGATAAAAAGGGAGCTTTCTTGTCCACTTTGCCCTTAACCCAGCCCTCGGTGAGCAGTGCTTCGAGCGTCGTAGCGAACTCCGCTAAAGCTGCCCGCGTGTCGTCTACTCCAGGGGTCCTTTGCAGCGACGCTCGCGCGTATTCAAATATCCGGTCCATTCGCCGCTCGCGGGCAAGGCAAGCGATCACCAACTTGCACATTCCGGCGTAAGGGAGGCACTTTCCGGCGCGTGCGTAACCCCGCTGCTTCACGATGCGCCCCTGAACGAACATTGGAAACTCTTCCTCAGTAGCTCCGACCAAGTTCATCTGAAATTCGTTGTACCGATTGATTTGCCACGTGGCGGGCGTTTGCGTGAGAAGCTCAGCCACCCCCTTCACCGCTCCGAGCGAGTACTCGCCCAGACCCGCCGTAGCAAACTTGTCGTTAAGGAATCCTCCCGTTCCCAGCCAGAGGAACGCCGCGTCGGCGCTCAACTCTAAACCCTCCTCGCTGGCAAGGGAAGCGCAAAACTCCTTGAGTTCCGTGAACTGGCCGTTCGCGCTGTACCAAAAATCTGCGAAGCGGACGTGTTGCCGTATTCGCTTGCTTTGCGCCTCTTCGTACCGACTGCGCAGCCACTCAGGATCATGCTCGCCACGATCAAGCTCTAGAATCGTGTAGGCAACCTCCTGCGCCCCGACGTGGGCCAAGGTCATGCCCGCGGCGAGGATTGGGTCGGCGAAGCCGCAACTCTCTCCCGCAAGGAACCAGTTGGGGCCCACCATCTGTTTCGCGACGAAAGACCAGTCGCGAGTTCTTCGCACCTCGCCTTCGGGAGTCGCGTTCTCGATCAAGGAACGTACGCGCGGTTCCTCTTGGATCGCCCGATGGTAGACCTCTTCGGGAGTCAGACCAGACTTCTTGTAGTACTCGGCGGGAACGATGAGTCCGATGCTGGTACGCGTGGGCCCAAGAGGGATAAACCAGATCCAGCCGTAACCCAAGCTCAGCACTTGGACCTTGGTTCCGCCGACGCCGATGTGGACTGCCCACTCCGCGTTCTCCCAGTAATCCCAGAACGCGATGTTCTGCAAGGAAGAAGGGATGTCGACTTCGACGTTCAGAGAGCGCCGGAGAATGCCCGCTCCGCCCGAGGCATCGACGTAGTGGCGGGCCGTGACCCGCTCTCCGTCCGCGAGCACCAATGCCGTGACCTCGTCACCGGAGGACTCGATGGCTTTGACCCCCGTGCCCTCGCGTACTTCGCACCCCATGGAAGCCGCGTGATCGAGGAGTATCTTGTCGTAAACGGCTCGATCTACTTGAAAAGCCGTTAGGCGTCGTTGCCCTACGAGGGCTGCGGGACGCTCTTCGTCGACAAACTTATCCGCCGGAAGGAACTCGAAGTCCCAGAGCTTGGGCGACGCGCCCCAGCGGTACGTCGCACCGATCTTGATGGGGAAATTGGCCGCTTCAACCTTTTCCCAAACCCCCATTTCGTCCAATATCTGGCCGATGCGGGGAAGCTGGCTCTCTCCCACATGCTCTCGCGGGAAAGTCTCCCGCTCGAGAATAAGGCAATTCAGCGAAGGATTGTACTTTCGAAGAAGCGTCCCAACGGTTGATCCAGCGGGGCCCCCTCCGATGATCGCGACATCGTAGTTCATCGTCGTATAGTTTGGATTCGCCAGCGAATCCGAAGTCGGCCCCGCCCATCGGGTGCGACTTCAGTCGTTGCACGCTTGAGGGGTGACCGAGGGCAGAGCCGCTTGGCTAGCCGCCCCCGCCGTAGGCCGCTCGAGCAATTTCGGCCTCGCTTGACCCGCCTGCAGTCCCGCTCGATTTCTCCAGCGTGTAGGCCGCCCAGGTCTTACGAGCCGTGCCCTCGTCGCCCCAGTGGTTCTTCAGGAACTGGGCCTTGTCTTCGGCAGACATACTCTCCCACTTCCCGCCCGCACGATTGAAAATGTCTTTCTGCTGCTTGACCAGCGCATCGAATTCCGCAATTTGCTGGGACGAGAACTGCTTCATCGGGTCCTGCGGCCGCTGGCTCATCGCGACGAGCGCAACGATCACGACGGCGAGGACGCTCAGGACGCTAGCGAGAATGATTTTCTTTTTTTCCATGTTTCGTCTCAAGAAAACGAAGCGGTGCCGCCCCCTTCTTTAGCGGGGGCGGCACCTTGGCGAGCCTAGAAGTACCCTTCGATCGAGTCGTCGGGGAAGAAGTTCTTAGCCTTGAGTTGGCCGAACTTCATGATCTTTGCGCTCGAGTCGCTCATGACCGCCGGAGATCCGTTGTTGTACATGTAGTTGGGGCCTTTACAACTCCAGTTCGGGAAGCCGGGGCATCCGTTCGCCGGGAGGTTCGTCATGTTGACCTTCAACGAGTCTTCGTACAGCTTCGCCCAAGCGGTCTTCGGCTGGGTCCTGATGGTCCCATCGTTGTCACAGCCGATACGGATCGTGTCGCCGACGACGCCACCGCCACTATCCTTGTTTCCGGCGATGTAGAGGACCGTTTCCGAGGGTCGGGCGATATTGGTCGTGGAGTTCGACTGGTGAACGCCGCAGTTGCCGCCGCCCCAAGGGCCGCGATCCATGCCGATCACGAGTGCGTTGGCCGCCCAGCTGTTCTGCTGCTTCGATTCCTTGGCGCTCTTCGTGATGCCGTAACTCGTCCGCGAGTCCGACGAGGACTTGCTGAGCGGTCCGTTCTTGGCCACGTTCTCCGGGACCGAGCCCAGGGTCTTCATGTAAGGGTCGACCCAAACGAACCAGCTGGACCAGACGAAGTCCGGCCAGCCGCCATCGATGACGCGGTGGGCGGGGACGTACACGTCGTCGTAGTCGTTCGCGTAGAGGAGGTTCGCGGTGCCGACCTGCTTGATGTTCGAGAGGTCGTTCGTCTTCTTAGCAGCTTCCTTGGCCTGGGCGAAGACAGGGAAGAGAATGGCAGCGAGGATCGCGATGATGGCGATCACGACGAGGAGTTCAATAAGCGTAAATGCGTTGCGTTTCATTTTTCCACCTGCTTTGGTGTTGGCCTAGAGGCCAAGAGGGGACGGCATACGGTGCCGTCAAGATGACGAATTAGGAGACCCGACAGAAAAAGAGAAATCGTGTGCCCAACCGGGCCGGCATGAAAGGCGGGAAATCAGTTGCATGGGCACGTTGCGGTGAATCTTGGGCCCCGTGAGCTTTCCGCAAACGCGGGACCACAGGACGCGTGCCGACTCCCTGCCCAACTCGTCCCAGGGCAGCCTCATCGAGCAAAGGACCTGGCCGTCGGGAGTGGCAAGATCGTCGAACCCGATGCAGGCGGGCCACATCGCGGGAGGAATGCCCAGCTCGCCGAGGCGTTGGAAGAACGAGTGCGCAACGGAGTCGTTGGCAAAGACAAAGGCGCTGATCGAAGGCATGGAAAGGAACGTCTCGGCAGCCGCCGGACCGACCAACGTCGGATCCGCTTGCCCCGTAGGGTTCGCGATGAAGTACTGCTCAAAAGGCAGCTCGAGAGCCTGCATCGCGTCGCGCCAACCTCTCGCACGCTCCGAAGACCACTCGTCTTCGAGCTTTCCGGTTGCGCAATCTACGAAACCGATTCTCGAGTGCCCCTGCTCGTGCATGTAGAAGCAAGCTCTTTGGCCCCCGCCGTGGTTGTCGAAGCCGACGACGTCGGAAACTCTGGGATCAGCGTGTCCCTCGAATCCAACGAGCGGCAGTCCTGGAGCGATCACAATGGGATCGCCCGTCTCCGTATAGGTCGAGGAGTGGATGCCAGAGCAGGCGGGGAAGCGCCCGCTTTCCACAAGCTCCATTACCATTTGGCGGCTCATCGAGAAAGTGTTCGCCCCGAACCGGCTCATTTGCTCCGTAAAGCCGGAGTAGGTCGCACGGTCCCGCTCGTCCCAATCGCCGTTCGTGCGAACGACCAGGAACGGAGGGCGGTTTCGGGCCTCTCGTCCCCCGATAAAGGTTCCCTGGCCGCGCACCGTATGGAGAAGGCCTTCCGCCTCCAATTCCTCCACGACCTGCATTGCGGTGGTACGGGACATTTCGAACCGAGACGCCAATTCTCTTACCGGCGGGAGCAGAGTGCCCGAGCTGACCGCAGCTCCTTCACACATGCGGCGCAGCTCTTCTGCAAGTTCACGCTTGCGTCGTTGCGTCTCTGCCCTGCTCGCCATGGGTCCATCCTACACCAGATAAGGAAATTAATGGACCAGAAAAAGACAGTTTCGTCCAATATGTTCTAGTGTCCGCATTTTTAGAACACCTGGCCTTTCTCCCTCCGTCAGCAGAGGTAACTCACTGGTGGCTGCTAGGCGGCGTCGCCGGTGTTGGCATTGTAAGCCGGAAAGGGAAATCGTGTGCACCTAAGATTTAAATCAGACTTTTGCTCGGACGAGCCGTCACTGGACTCCGGGAGACGACGTCAAAACGGAGATCGGCCCCTCCGGAATCTCTTCCGTTACGATAAGGAACACTCTCCGTTCGTCGACGGTTACTCCCATTTCTCATTGGGATTCCACGGCTCCGGTTCTCTAGGGATCACCACCCTCCAACCCCGAGGATGCCTCAGCACATACGCCCTCCTCGAACCTTGTCTCCAGCTATCCCTGCGAGAGGGACCACTGGTCTCGGTCCGGGGAAGTGACCTGGAGTGCTGGCCATGGTCGGCGTACCAGGAAGGATCGCACCGCGATCTTCGGGCATCGTTGGAGGTCGCATTTGTGGACGAAACCACCGCGATTGCCGAATGGCGATTCGAGGCAGACCGCCCAACGACCTGCATCCCTGTGTTCACCGGGCGTGCGTTGCCCGACGAGGGGCTTCATTTATTGCCGTTCTTCCACGGGACTCCTCAGGGCGCTCGCACCTTAACGGTGAAGGCGGCCGGACGGAGCGTTGAGACGACGTTGACCCCTCGAATCGGAGAAGCCCACCTTCCTTGGACTGGCGTGAAAATCCTTTGCGACGATCCAAGGCTCGTCGCCCGGCTCCACGATGGCACGCCCGACGGGCAGCCATCGGCCGATTCGAATCTCTACGCATTCGAGCCCTCCTCTCCGATATCGATCAGCCCAGACGAGCCTCTCGTCCTTCGGTTTCAGGTCGAGGTTCGCATGGCCGCAGTCGACCAAAGGCCACCCCCGTTCCGTGACGCGATCGAAGAGCGTCCGCTCGAGGAACTTCGGGAGATCCGACGGAGTTGGGTCCTTGGTGCGCTTGGAGAATCGGACGATCCGCACGTGACGCGAGCGAGGCTGGCGCTCGTACGGAATGGCTTACGGGGCTTAAACGGCGAGTTCGGGGACGATGTCGCCAGTCTTTGTACGTCCTCGGCCGATGACTTTTCCTGTTCGTTCTTCTGGGACACCCTCTTCAGCTCCACCGCCATCGCGCGGTTCAATCCCGAGTACGCCCGCGGCGCCATTGCTACCGCGTTCGCTCGGCACCTCGAGCGCGATGGCTCCACTCCCGAACGGCGGTGGAACTTCTGCGTCCCGGAGCGGATGTTCCAGCAGGCACCTCAATCCCCCGTCGCTTCGTGGGCCCTGTGCTCGTACCTCGAGCGCCAAGACGACCCCGACTTTCTGCACCGGATGTACCCGTTCCTGGTGCGCAATCACGGGTTCTGGGAGGAGCACAGCGACCTCGACCGGGATGGTCTCTCCGAGTACCGCTGGACGGGCCAAGCCGCTGACAACTCGCCCCTCTGGGATCCCTACATGATGGCCAGAGACGCCGTAACGGGCTGCTCGTGGCTCCCCCCCGTAGCGTCCGTGCCGCTCAACGCGTTTTTGTTCTGGGACGCCCGCCACTTAGAGCACCTTGCAAAGAAGGTGGGGAACGCGGAGGACGCGGCGCGTTTTCAGGCGAGGCAAGGGGCGATCCAAAGTGCGCTCGATCGTGTCTGCTACCTTCCCGAGGAGAGGAGGTACTGGGACTACAACCACCTGACGCAGACGCACCAGCGAGCACGGACCTTCTACATGTTCTGGCCCCTGGTCGCGGGGATGGACGTTCCCGAGGCGACCAAGCGCGATCTCATCGAGAACGTTCTCTTGGACCCCGAGCAGTTCTTCGGAGCGGTCCCCTTTCCGTCCGTTCCTTACGACGATCCTCGCCACGAACCCAGTGGCTACTGGCGCGGCAAAGCGTGGCCGCACATTTCGTACTGGCTCCTGCAGATGCTCTGGCGCGAGGGCTACCAGAAAGAAGCGGACATTGCCGCCGACCGGATGATCTCCGTCTTCACCGGGACCCCAGGGTTCCTTGAGAACACCGTCGCATCCCTGAAAATCCAGGGAGAGGGCGGCTTCGCCGATTACAACTGGGGCTGCGCGTCTGCCGCATTGATCATGGAGCGGGCCTATCGCGAACCGATGCCCCTAACCGGAGGAGGCCCGCTGCACCATGGCTGAGCCTTACGTCGTCGCGTTCCTCGGCGGATCGATAACCTGGGGAAGCGGTGCGACCGACCCGGAGCGAACAAGCTTCCGAAGCCTGGTGACGGAACACCTCCGAGAGCGACTCTCGCCGCGCTCCGTCGTCGCCGTCAACGCCGCCGTTGGCGGAACCGGATCCGACTTCGGCCTCTTTCGCCTCCGACGGGACGTTCTGAACGCGAATCCACACCTCGTCTTCGTTGAATTCGCGGTGAACGACAACGGATTGGATCAAACGTGGCGTCGACGATCGTTCGAGAGCCTCATTCGGAAGCTCTTGAGTGGCAACGCGGCTCCTCACATCGTGGTCCTTCTCACCACCCGCCGAACCATGTCGGACGAGGATGAGGCGCGCCACCAGGAGTCTTGCCGCGACCACCGTCGCATCGCCGAACACTATGGGTTGCCGGTCATCGACGTAGGAGCGTCGCTGCGAACGCACTGCGACGGGGGCTGCCCGATGGACACGGTGCTGCCCGACGGCGTGCACCCCAGCGACGCGGGGTATCGCGTTTACGCCGACGCGATCATCGAAGGGATCGCCAACCTCCCACTGGAGTCACCGTCGACGGTGCACGAAGTGGCCCCGCTCCACTCGGGCATTGTGGAAAACGTGACCATGGTCGCGGCCGCGGAAAATCCCGGTGCGCTCGACCTGCCCGTGGTCGACCTGAAGACACCGTATCTCTCCGGGGCTTGGCAACTCCTGCCCGGCGATGGAACTTTGCGTTTGACGGTGGACGGCGGCACCTTTGGCCTCGTGTGGTGGGTGTCCTCCGACTCAGGTTCTATCCGGTGGCGGATCGACGAAGGGGATTGGACGGAGACCCGATGTTGGGACGAGTACGCGCGGCACTTCGACCGCATCAACTACACCGTCCTGGCCAAGGACTTGCCAGACCGGAGTCACCAACAGGAAATTCTTGCGAGCGACGTTGCCGTTCCCGGCTCGGAAGGGTTCGCGATACGAATTGCCGCCTACTTTACTGGCCGCTAAACGGCCTTAGAATCTCTGCTGAGTTCCGGGCATCCGAAGCCCGCGCTCGGATGGGCGGGCCTGGCGCCGTCTAAGTTCCGACTTGGGTCACGCGTCCGCCCGTAACCGGCAGGTACGCCCCCGTCACGAAGCTCGACAGCTCGCCCATGAAGAACACGCAGGCGTTCCCAATTTCATCCGCGCTGCCGTGGACGCCCAAAGGAATGGCCTTCGCAAAGCCCTTCGACGTCTCCGACTCCGGGTCGACCTTATCGTCCACCATCCAGCCCGGTGAGACCATGTTGAGCGTGATGTTCTGGGGGGCGAGCTCGCGGGCCAGCGAACGGGAGACTCCCACCATCGCGCCCTTTCCGGCCATGTAAACGGACCAACCCTCGGGGGCGAAGTTCCACATTTCGGTCACGATGTTGACGATACGCCCGCCGCCCTGGGCCGCCATTGCCGGGCGAACGGCCTTGATCGCGTTTACCATCGCCTTGCAGCCGAACCCGAACGCCCGGTCGTAGTCCGCGTCGGTCACATCGTCCAGGGAAATGTTCTGCTTTCCGCTCAGCGCATTGTTGACGAGGCCGTCGATCCGACCAAAGTCGGCGAGAACCTGGGCCACCATGTCGGCTAAGGCCTTGGCGTCGCATACGTTCGCCCCGTAGGCGTTCGCCGTCCCCCCGGCGGCGCGAATCTCCGCGACCAAGCTCTCCGCCTTCTCGCGGCTTTCGCTGTAGTTCACGGCGACGGTCGCCCCGTGTCGAGCGCAGACGCGGGCGATGGCGGCCCCGATGCCCCGGCCTCCACCGGTGATGAGAACGACCTTTCCTGCAAGCATATTCCTGTTAACCTATTCGAGCGTCAGCAGAGTACCGGATATCCTAGGAGCGCCCGGATCCAACTTTTGCTAAATCGCCGTGCACGGCATTCGCAGTGGCTTGACCGGCAACTGGAAAGAGAATCCATGATCTATTACGGCGCTTCTTGGTATCCGGAGCAGTGGCCCGAAACGGAGTGGCCGCGCGATCTACAGCTCATGCGGGAGGCGCGGATGAACGTCGTGCGCATGGCGGAGTTCGCGTGGAGCCGGATGGAGCCGCGCGAGGGGGTCTACGACTTTGACTGGCTCGACCGCGCCGTGGCTCTGGCGGGCGACATGGGCCTATCGGTCGTGCTCGGAACGCCGTCCGCGACTCCTCCCGCATGGCTGACCACCGCCTATCCCGACACCCTCCAGCACCGGCAAGACGGACGGGTTTCCCAGCACGGCGCGCGGTGCCACTTCAACCGGTGCAGCGCCACCTACCGGCGCCTTGCGACGAACATCGCGGAGATTCTGGCCGAGCGTTACGCTCCTGTGCCCCACGTGATCGGCTGGCAGATCGACAACGAGTACAACTCGTTCTCGTTCGACGAAGAGACGCGCGCCAAGTGGCAGGCATTCCTTCGCGAGCGCTACCGCGACCTGGAAACCTTGAACGCACGCTGGGGCATGGCTTACTGGAGCCAGGACTACAGCGACTGGAGTCAGATCCCCATCCGAATGGAGGGCGGCGTGAATCCGTGCCATCTCGCCGCTTTCCGGCGGTTCCTAACGCAGGCGACCTTTGCCTACCAGGCCGATCAGGTCAAAGCGATCCGCGCCCACGCGCGGCCCGAGCAGTTCATCACCCACAACTTCCACGGCGACCTCTCCGATGGAGACCCCCACGCGTTGGCCCAAGACCTGGACCTCGCCTCGTTCGACTATTACGTCGGCGGAGGCCACCTCGACGCCGCCCACGAAGCGACCCGCCTCGCCCTGGTCCGCGGCATCAAGCGCCGGAACTTCTGGCTCATCGAGACCCAAGCCGGATCCACCAACTTCGCGCCGGTCAACAACCCGCTCGACCCGGGCGAAACGCGCCTCCTGATCTGGAACGCCATCGGCTCCGGTGCCGACGCCGCGCTCTACTGGCAGTGGCGTCCCTGCTACGGCGGGCACGAACAGTACTGGGGAACCGTCGTCGGCGCGCACGGACACCCCCGCCCGCTTTACAAGGAGATCGCCGAGATTGGCGCGGAGTTGGAAGCCGCCGCACCCTGGCTCAAGGACACCAGCCCTCGCGGTGACGTCGCGATCCTCTACTCGGACGACGACCGCTGGGGGATCGCGCACAACCGGCACCACCACGGCTTCGACCCGCTCAACCATCTCCACCTGTACCACGAGGCCCTGCGCCGCGCAGGCTACACCGTCGACGTCGTAGAACCCGCCGCCCCCCTGCACGATTACCCCATCGTGTTCGCGCCCGCCCTGCATCTGGTGTGGGACGAAAAGACCCGACCGCTCCTCGACTACGTCGCCGCCGGCGGCCACCTCGTCTTGGGCGCCCGGTCCGGCTGGAAGACCATCGACAACGCGCTCCTAACCGACGCCGTCGCCCCCGGATCGGCTCTCGGCGCTGCCCTGGGCGCGACGTCTTGGGAGTACTACCCCCTAGAAGCGCCCCTCCCCGTCTCGGGTGAAGCGGGCCAAGGCGCGGCGACGATTTGGGCCGAGTGGCTACGCCCTGAGGCCGATGACACCGAAGTAGTGCTCCGCTACGGCGACCACCCCTGGCTGACGGGCCAGCCCGCGATGGTCACCCGCCCCCACGGCCGAGGAAGGATCAGCTATCTGGGCGTCTGGCCCGACGACGCGCTGCTCAACGACCTCGTCGGTTGGCTCCGCCGCGTCTCTCCGCTCCCGGAACCGACGCCGATGCCCGCAGGAGTCTTCCTCCACCGCCGAAAGGGCACCGACGAGGTGCGCATCCTCCTCAACCCGACGTCTGATGAAGCGACTGTCAATATCCCCGGCACTTGGCGCAACGTCCTGACTGGCGCCACCGTGACGGATGACCTGTCGCTCTCCCCTCGGTGCGTCGTCGTCCTCGTGCCCGAAAGATCCACACAACGACCATGACGATCCTCAACCTCGAGAACGACTCCCTGCGCTTCGCGCTGAACGCCGACGGCTCCGCGCATATCGAGGACAAGGGGAGCGGGGCAAGCTGGCGCATGGCGGCCATCGCCTGGCAAGAAGAAGGCCCCATCGACGTGGGCCACGTCTGGCAGCGCACCGGGCGCTCGAGCTGCGAGCAGTTCGCCGGGCGCTTTCGCCTGCGGGTAGAGGACGAAGCCCAGGGCCTTGTCCACTGCACCCTCCTCGACGAGCTGCACCAGTCTTTGGGCGACTTCCGGGTTCGGATTCATCTCGACGGCCCTTGGCTGCGGTTCCAGTTGCGGGAGATCGACGAGCGGTTGCCGTCCCTCGTCTTTCCCCCGCCCCTCGAAGCGTCCAGCCTCGTCTTGCCGCAAGGGGTCGGAAAGTGGATCCGCAAACCCCCGCCCGCTCGTTACATCCACCGGCTCTACTCCGGGCTCAATATGCGCTGGTTCGGCGGTCTCCAGGCAGACGAAGATAAAGGCTATCTGGCCGTCTGGACCCAAGGCCATCAAAACTCAGCACTGCTCACGAGCGGTTTCCACGCGATGTCGGCGTGGCTCAAGTCCCTCGGCAAGTGGGAGCTCCCCGTCACCGTCAGCTACCGCTTCACCACCGGCGGCTACGTCGGCCTCGCCCGGGCGTACCGCGCATGGGCCATCGAGCACGGACTGCACAAGCCGCTGACCCAGAAGATCGAAGAGCTTCCGGCGGTTACGACGCTGCTCGGCGGACGGGAGCTGAACTGTTACCTCGGCCACACCCTGGCCGCTAGCCGGTTTGCCGACCAGCTCCGGCCTGTTCCCCCGGAGCTAGGGGACCGCGAAAAGATGCTGCAGGTCCATATCACCTACGCCGACGTCGCCCGCGTCGTCGACGAGGCGCGCCGAATCGGCTGGAACCGCGGCGTGGTCATGGTGCGGGGCTGGATACGCGGCGGCTACGACGAATCGCACCCCGACGTCTGGCCGCCCGAAGAGGGCTTCGGGTCGATCGACGAACTCAAAAACCTCATGCGGCCCGGCGAAAACTCCGTCGGCGGCCTGCACGACAACTATCAGGACATCTACCAGGGTTCACCCTCCTTTCCCCACGGCGTCAACATCACCGCCGAAGGAAAGCCGATGCGAGGCGGCTATTGGGAAGGCGGCCAGTCGTACATCCTGAACTCGCGAAACGGCCTCGAATACGCCCGTCGCAACTGGGAGCACATCCAGACCCTCGGCGCGGGCAAGATCTACTCGGACACGATCACGACCCAGTACCTGTACGAGTCGTACGAAGAAGGCAACACCCTAAGCCGAGTCCAAGACGAGGCGTACAAGCAGCAGCTCATGGCTTTCTGGAAGTCGCAGGGGCTAATCCTGGCCTCCGAGGAGGGCTCCGACTTTGGCATTCCCTACCTCGACACCGCAGACACTCAGCACGCGCGGGAAGTAACCGATCACTCCGTCACCATCCCCCTTTGGACCCTGGTCTTCCACGACGCCGTCTTCTCGGGCCGCCACAACACCACGGTGCCGGACCGGTCGGGGGCGGCGCACATCCCCTGGTATCTGCCGAACCTGCTATGGGGCTACTACACGATGTGGGCCGTGCCCGGCGAGGAGGAGGGCCGCGACGGTTGGAAGAAGGGCTTCGCCGAGTCGCTTTTCGTCGAAGACTGGCACGCGCGCATTGGCCTCGCCGACATGCAAAGCCACCGCTTCCTCAGCGAAGACTTCGCGGTCGAGGAAACCCAGTTCTCCGACGGAAGCGCTATCATCGTCAACTTCGCGCCAGAGCCCCGGCAAGTGGAAGGCATCACCCTCGCCCCCGGCGGTCACCACTTCCGCTAGCAGAGCAACATCCTTCATCTGCCGAAGGGACGTTCCCTCCCGACGGTCAGTACCACCTCCTAGGCCATGTCATCCTGAGGAGTCTGCGACGAAGGACCTCCTCCATCACACCCTGCTGGGAGAGGTCCTTCGTTGCGCTCAGGATGACATGGCCTAGGATGTGGTACTTCCTTGTCAAATGGTTCGGATCACTTAGTTCGAATCGCCGAAAATCGCCTCCCCCGTCTGGGCATCGAGGACGAGGGTGGCTGGCCCCGGCAACTGGACCGACACCACGGCTCCGTTCCGCAGCCGCACCTTTCGCTCCCCGCCCGTCGCCGTGTGCAGCAAAACGTGCCGCGAGTCCGCCCACACGGGCTCGTACCCGTCCTCGCAGTAGAGGTGGCAACCGGCCTGCCGGAACAGGGACCGGAACACGGCCGGACCGGTAATCGGCTCCGTGCAAAGCACGGAGCAATAGCCCGCCAGCTCCTTCCGAGCCGCGATCGTCGCTCCGTCTGCCTCGTCCGTCGCCAGCGGAGTCGCCCCAACATCGTCCACAACGATCGCCGGAAGCAGCTCCTTGAACTCCGCCCGGAACCCCTCGTCGTGCCACCGCAACGCCACCGATCCGTCCGACTCCCGAACCCGGACACCAATCCCCGTCACGTCGGCAATCCGCTGGGGGTCCAACCCCTTTCCGTCGCAAAGGCCCGGATAGCCGCTAAAGATCAGCCATCGCCCCTCGCCCGCCAGCTTCCGACGGATCAGGTCCAGCTGCGAGGGCGTGATGAGGTGCGTGTTGCCGAAGACCACCGCCCGGTACCGCGAGACGTCCAGGTGTTCGAGCTCGAAAAGGTAGTGCTCCTCGACCGCCGCCCCCGCCCGCAGGATGTCCTCCGCCGCGCTGTCGAGTTGGCCGTAGACCAGGCTCGACCAGCCGTTACGGGGCAACATCGCGCTGTCGTAGTCCCAAAGGACGAGAACGTCCGCCACCGACTCCCGGGGCGCGTCGATGGCGGCCTGAAAGGCCGCGACCTCCTCGCGGACGTACGCCAGCGCCTTCGGCCCGCCCCACCAACCTCCCGCCTCGTGACCCATGGGCGGTCCGCCGATGCCGAAGTCGTAAAGCCAGTGCCCCTGCCCCCGCAGGAGCGGCGCGACCGTGCTGCGGCGGGTGATCGCCAGGTACTCCGGATCGTCCACTCCCTTCTTCAGTTGGCCGTGGTCCACCTCGTCCAGCCACAGCTTGCCCGCCCGCGTCGCCGCGTCGACCACGCCCCGCGACAGGCCCGAACCCCCGACGTCGCGCGACCCGCCCCAGTAGCTCTGCGGCGCGCTGTAATAGTCGATCCACGGACTGTCCAGAACCCGCTCGACGCGTAGGTGGCCCAGCACTGCGTGGCGGCAAAACATCATGTGGAAGTAGCCGTAGAACACCCCGACGAGGGTCGGCGTGGGCCAAGTCCGCCGCACGATCTGGCAGAACCCCTCCATCGCGTCCACCACAGTGTCCATCTGGCACTCCGTGTAGTCGAAGAGGGGACGCTGGTCCGCCGGGCTGCGGAACCCTCCCAGCGTCGTCGCCGTGCGCGCCGCCATGTCGGGGACCTCCGCCGAGGCGAGCGTCGCCCGCGGATCACGCCACGCGGCGGCCAGGGCCGCGTCCGAACCGTACTTCGCCTCCAGCCACCGCCGGAATTCGGCCGTCATGGTCGGGCCAGTGTCGGGCTCGTGTTCCACCCCTCCCCAGTAGTGCCACTCGCCAAAGATGCCGCTGGCGACGTGGAACCCGATCACGCATTGAGCTTCGGGCGTCGCCTGTAGCCGCGTCAGGAACTCCGTGAGCCGGTCGCCCGCCTCCTGCCGCCAGACCCGCGAGGCCATGCTCGGTCGGGGCGACCGCTCCAGGTCGCCCGCCTCGTGGCTCCACTCATCGTCGGACCGCTGATGGTCGACCGGGCCGTCCGCGAAGCCGACCCACTCCTCCGGATGCGCCTCGTTCCACCAGAAAGGTGCGTTCGTATGGATCCGCACCACCACCAGGCCGCCCGGCGCGGCGGTCTGCACACCCCGGATCATGTCGAGCGCGAACGTCATATCTAGCTCCGGGCGGCCCGGGAGCCAGATGTCCTCGAAGTAGACGTCGACCTGGAACAGCCGCACCCCCGCCTCGTGCATCTGGCGCAGGATCGCCTGCTTCTCCGGCTCCCACGACTTGCGCCCGGCGTAGCTGTGGGTCAGGGCGTAGAAGTAGGGAACCAGCCGTTCCCCATCGACCTCCACCACCATCTTGCCCTGGTGCCGGACGACCTTTGCGCTCCGTAGTGGACTCACCTGAGGCCGCGCTCCCGCAGGTTCAGCGCCGAGGCGTGCGCGGTGTCGAGGCCGGAAAGGTTGCGAAGCCGGTCCTGCTCCACCACCGCCCACTCGACCCCTGCCTCCGTCGCCGCCGGCAACGCCGACCCAAAGGGCACCGCTCCCGAGCCGACGGCGGTAAAGCTCTCCCGGTCGGCGACGTCGGCGAAGTCCTTCACATGGATCGCGGGCACCCGCCCCTTCAGCGACCGCAGGACCGTCGCCGGGTCCGCTCCGCCCACCGCCACCCAACCGACGTCGATGGTAAAGCAAAGGGTCTCCGTGTTCGCCGCCAACAGGTCCAGCGCGTTGCCGTCCGCGAAGACGTTGCGGAACTCGTGGTCGTGGTTGTGGTAGCACAGCCGCAGCCCGTCCTCCGCCAGCCGCCGCGCCGACGCCTCGTAAAGCTCCGCGTCCCGCAGCAAGACCTCCCGGTCGTTCGCCTCCGACCACCAAACGCTGACCCGCGTCGCCCCGCTGTCCAGCGCCCGCTGCCGCACCACGTCCAGCCGATCCCGAAGGTCCTCCCGGCCCGCGCTCGTGGTCAGGTTCCGCAGCCCCAGCTCCTCGAACCGCCGCACGTTAGCGGTCGCGTCCCCC
>Ga0216301_1000065_pt1 | contig 26756 bp, 23 predicted proteins | sample 4hB_Boncat_minus_FD_156203 | JGI IMG/M metagenome (GOLD analysis project Ga0216301, IMG submission 156203) | Terrestrial sediment cell enrichment communities for BONCAT metagenomics from Utah, United States - 4hB_Boncat_minus | ecosystem: Environmental > Terrestrial > Deep subsurface > Rock...
GTGCTCGTGCTGGAAGCGACGCCGTTCCCGGCGGTCAACAGCTTACAGCCTCTATACTTCGCTAGGTTTCCCTGATGGCCACGAAACCGTGATCTTCTCCTCGCGGGTTCCGTGCATCGGCTGGGCGTCGATGCTACGGTCGAGGGAGCTCGTCCCAGGTATTTCCGCTAGGTTAAGCGGTTACTGTAGGCAAATCGGCCGAAACGTGTTATGATCGCCTCAACCGCTTTACGCAAGCGGTTGAGTAAGTCAATGGCGACGTTGCGCGAGGTAGCAGAATACGCGAGGGTTTCGACCGCAGTGGTCTCCCGGGTGCTGAACAACAAGCCCGGAGTGTGGGCCAGCGAGGAGACCCGGCAGCGCATTATCGAAGCCGCCGAACTCCTGAAGTACACGCCCAGCGCATCCGCCCGCGCTCTCTCCACCGGACGCGCCATGCAGCTTGCGATCAGCACCGCCGACGCTAGCCTCCAATCCGGAAGCCCCACCCACCTCTGGCAGTTGCTCGGATTCACGGATGCCGCGGGAGCTGCGGGATACCGGGTCGTCCTGATGGCGAGCACGGAGGTCCAGCCGGATGCGGAGGACTTCGAGTCGCTGCTTCGGTCGAACGCGGTCGATGGGTTCTGCCTGTTCGCCGAGCAGTTAACCCCGCCGGTCCGCAAGGCCCTTCTCACATCGGGAATCCCGTTCGTCGCCGTGGGCGACCCGGGTGACGAGTCCATCCCGCAGGTCGACATCGACAACTTCGCCTACACGTACGAGTCGGTGAAGTGGTTGGCCGAGCAAGGGCACCGGCGGATCGCCCTCGCGGAGTTTGCGGAGTACGAGGGCGGAGGAGCCGTTCCGCCGCACCATGCAAAGATTCGGGCGGGGTATCGCGCGGGCATGGCCCATTTCTGCGGAGGCTCGGAAGACGCTTGGGAGCCGACGACCCGCACCAAGAGCACCGACGAGCGCATCGCCTACGTTTCCGGACCCGACTCACCGACGGCAGTCATCTTGCCCAGCCTTCTCGACACCGTGGTCTGGGAGGCCTCTTTCCGCGCCCACGGCATCCGCGTCCCTGAGGACGTCACCCTTCTCGCCCACGTCTCCAGTATGGAAACGGTCTATCTCGAGCCCGGCCTCGCGTACCACGCCCACGACCTTCGGGCTATGGGGCATCGCGCGGGACGACTTCTTCTCAGTTGGATCGAGTCCGGCGTTTCGCCGGCGTCCCGCATTCTCATCCCCGCCGATCCGCCCCAGTGGCGTCGCCTGACCACCGACCCAAGTTTCTCGGCTCCGACCGAACGCAACGATCAGTAACCAACGGAGGTTCTCTTGACCATTCGCACTTCTAAAGCCTTTACCCTCATCGAGCTCCTCGTCGTCATCGCCATCATCGCGATCCTCGCCGCTATCCTGTTCCCCGTCTTTGCCCAGGCCAAGGCCGCCGCGAAAAAGACGGCTCAGCTTTCCAACATGAAGCAGTTGGGTATCGGTCTTCAGCTCTACACCGGCGACAGCGACGACGTCCTGCCAATGGCGTGGTTTTTCGAGAACAGCGCCGGCCCGGGCGTCGGAACCCAGTGGAACCAGCGGATCTTCCCCTACGTGAAGAACCACGACATCTTCATCAACGCCCAGGGTCCGAAGGTCAACCCGACGAAGATGGATACCGGCCCGTACAAGAACGCGGACGGAACGGTCAACAACAACGCCACCTTCTACGCAAGCCGTCCCAACCTCTCGATGAACTGGCACTTTGGCGGTTCCAAGAGCACCACGGAAGCGGAGCGGATCGCGGAAGCCGTCCTCCTGGCTCCGACCGGTGTTAACAACTGGTTCGGCGACGGTTCACTCATCTCGTCCGCCTCAACGTTCAACCCTTGGCACCACCTCGACGTCGGAGGCGACTACCCCGTCTGGGCAAGCGCTCGATGCCAGCAGAAGAAGAACTGGGACGATCCCTACCTGGCGAACGTCGGTCAGGGCGCGTGGGGCTTCGCTTGGAAGCCGAACGACGGCGCTTCCGTGGCCTACGCCGACGGTCACGCGAAGTTCCTTAAGCAGAACACGCTGAAGCCGGAGAACTTCTACGTCGGCGCGATCCCGCCGCACGCGATGGACTCGGGCACCAACCAGTCCGACTGCGGCTTCTAAGACCATCTGCTGGGGGCTCCTTCGCCCCCAGCTCTAGAACCCTATGATCAAGAACGGAACTCTTTGCCTCATTCTCGGAATCGTCGTCCTCGCTACGGCCGGTTGCAACGCGGGTGGTGGCGGTGAAAGCTCGAACAGCAATTCCGACTTCGTGACCCAAATGGCGATGAAGACCCAAGGGGATGCGAGCAAGCTCTCGGCCGATGAGCGGAAGAAGCTGGACGACATTACGAAGAACCGCACCGAAGAAGTGCTCAAGTTCCATCCGGCTTCCCAAATGGCCCCCGCCCCGGCTAGGGGCGGTTAGTCACGCAAAACGACTTTTAGAACGCTCCAGTTGATCATCGAGTATGCGGAGACGGCGCCCGTAAAGCGCCCGACTCCGCTCTTTTTTCTCCCCTCCCTCCGTGCCCTAAAGCCGATGGTCTATTGCGGGGAAACGGTCTCTTCAACGACCGGATTCGTCAACTGACCGATCCCTTCGACCTCCACCGTCACCGTGTCTCCCGCGGACAACCACAAGTGGGGGGTGCGGGCCATGCCGACGCCGTGCGGGGTTCCGGTCAGGATCACGGTGCCGGGGAGAAGAGTGGTGCTACCGCTGAGGAACTCGATGAGGGCGGGGACATCGAAGATCATGTCGTCGGTGTTCCAGTCCTGCACGGTCTGACCGTTGAGCACGGTTTTGATCTTGAGGGCGTTCGGGTTCGGGATCTCGTCCGTCGTCACCAATGCCGGACCGAGAGGGCAGAAGGTGTCGAAGGTCTTGCCGCGGGACCACTGGCCGCCGCCGCGCTCGATCTGCCAGTCGCGGGCGCTCACATCGTTGGCGCACGTGTAACCCAGCACGTAGTCCAGCGCGTTCTCGCGGGTCGCGTTCTTGCAGGACTTGCCGATGACCACCGCCAGCTCGCACTCGTAGTCCACCTTGTCGCTCTTCATGGCGGTCGGCAGCACGATGGGGTCGCCGGGATTCTGGAGGGCGTTCGGGGCCTTGAAGAACAGGATGGGGTACTGCGGCACCTTCGCCCCGGACTCTTCGGCGTGGAACCGGTAGTTCAGGCCGATCCCGAAGATCGCGGTTGGCACGACGGGCGCGAGGAGCTTGGCCACGTCGGTTCGCTCGTCGGTGGGACGCAGGTCGAAGAGGGAGCCACTAAGGGCCAGGGCCGAGCCATCGGCTTGCAGAGAGCCGTAGCGCACTTGGCCTTGGGAGTCGAGGAAGCGGATGATTTTCATGGATCAGGGTTGGCCCTCCAGAGCCGATTCGAGCGTCGGGTGGGACAGATTGCGCCGGACCTGTTCCCACGCCTCGCGAGCCCCGGCAGGCTGGAGGTCGGGAACGAAGCCGAAGTCGAGGTACATCTTGACCGCCGTGATGCGGGAGGAGGAGGTCTGGAGCCATGCCTTCCGATGGCGGCCCTGCATCCACCGCAGGGCGTGGCTCATTCCGGCGCGGGCAAGGCCACGTCCCTGATATCCCGGGCGAACGGCAACCCAGTGGATTCGGCCAGCATCCTCGCCGTAGAAGTCGCGCGAGTACCAGGCGGAGAGGGTGCCGACGGTCACGCCCTTGTCCGTGGTCAGGAAAAAGACGCGCTGCGCGCAGCCTTGGCGGTCGAAACCGAATTCCTGCTGGAAGAGATCGTCGGTGACGGTGAATAGGGGTTCGGCGTCGCGCTGAACGTCGAGCCAGAGGGCATCTTCGCCCTCGCGCCAGTTCCGGATGGTAAAGCCCTTGGGCATCGGATGCTCGGGAACGTCATCGAGATGCGGACGGATCATCCACAGTTGGAGATCCTCCGAGGTCGTCCCTTCAGCCGAGATCACCGCCGCACGCGCGACCGGAACTCCGGCACTCCCTTGACCCCCAGGTTCAGGTGGAACAAAGCCCCCGCGTGCTCCCCGTCTTGCTCCTTCTGGTGTCCTCCGGCGGTAGTGATGTACATGTCGGTGAGTTCGGGGCCGCCAAAGGTGACGGAGGAAACCTTCTTCACCGGGAACTGGATGCGCTTGACTTCTCGGCCGTTCGAGTCGATGCAGACCATGCAACTCCCGTCCCAGCGGGTGCTCCAGACGCGGCCTTCGACATCGACGGTCATCCCGTCGGGAAAGCCCTCGCCGTTCCCCTCGGGGGTCTTGTGGAAGAGCTTGCCGTTGAACAGCTCGCCGGTGCCGCGGTCGTAGTCGAACAGGGTGATCTCTCGCGTGCCCGTGTCGGTGTAGTACATGCAGGCGAGGTCGGGCGTGAAGCCCATGCCGTTCGAGCAGCCGATGTTCTCGAGGAGCAGGGTAAGGGTTCCGTCGGGATCGAGCCGGTAGAGGCGGCCCAGACGGTCTTTTCTTGGCATCGTGCCGCAGTAGACGCGCCCCTCGGGGTCGGCCATCACGTCGTTGAACCGCGTCTCTCGCTCGTCCTCGATTTCCTCAAGAATGGTCGTTTCTTGGCCATCGCGCCAGATCACTACGTTTCCCTTGTCGCGGAACAGGAGCAGCGAACCGTCCTCTTGAACCGTGAACCCGCCCACCGGACGCCCTTCGTAAAACTGCTCGTGCTCCCCTGTCTTCGGATCGTAGCGGAACAGCCGGCCCGCCGGGATATCCGTCCAGAGGACCCGTTCCTCGTCTGGGTGCCACGTGGGGTTCTCCCCTGTGTTGCAGGCGTAGTCGGCGAGAGGGGTGGGGGTCGGTTGGTCGCTCATCTTATCCTCGGGTGTTTCGGTGATGTCGGGAGGTTGCCCCTGGGTGGAGGGGTAGGCCAGCAGTAGCCATGTCATCCTGAGCGCAGCGAAGGACCTCTACCGTCACACCCTGCTGGGAGGGGTCCTTCGCTGCGCTCAGGATGACATGGCGGTTAGCATACTAGCGCCGCTAGAACCCCTTCGCGACCACCTCGCGCGTCCGCTCCACGGTCTCGGCGACGTCCGCCTCGCTGTGCGCTGTGGAGACGCTGCACTGTTTCGTCGGCAGCGGGAAGAAGTACACGCCGTTCTCGATGAGGGCCTGCCGGAACCGGAGGTCTTTGGCCATATCGTGGTTTCCGGCGAGGTCGTGCCAGTCTTCCGGCTCGTGGTCCATGAAGTACAGGGCGAAGGCGGAGCCTTGACGGCTGATGGCGGTGGTGATCCCCTTCTCCCGGAAAACCTCGGTCAACCCGTCGGCTAGCACCTTGGCCCGTTCTTCGAGCTGGGCGTAAACCGTGTCCTGGTCGCGCTGCAACCGCTCCATGGTGGCGATGGCGGCGGCGAGGGGGATGGGGTGGCCGTTGTAGGTACCGGCGATGAGCACCCGCTTCTTCGGGTCGTCGGCGTGGAAGAGGGCCATGATCTCTTCATTCCCCGCTACCGCGCCCACAGGATAGCCGTTGGCGATCGCCTTGCCGAAAACGCTGAGGTCCGGCCGCACGCCCGCCACCGACTGGTAGCCGCCGAGGGCGTGGCGGAAGCCCGTCTTGACCTCGTCCATGATCCAGACCACGCCGTAGCGGTCGCACAGCTCTCGGATGCCCTGGAGATAACCGGGCTTGGGCTTGACCACGCCGATGTTCTGAAGGATCGGCTCGCTGAGGAGGGCCGCTACGGGGTACTGCGAGAACACCCACTCCAGAGCCTCGAGCGAGTTGTAGTTGACCACGTGGACGCGCTCCGCCGTCCCCTGCGGAATGCCAGCGGAGAGGGGTACGAAGGGGTACTCGCCCTGGATCACTCGGGGACCCACTTGATCCAGCGGGGTCATGACGTTGCAGGCGACCTCGTCGTGCCAGCCGTTGTAGCCGCCCTGCATCACCACCAGGTGGTCGCGTCCGGTATGGGCGCGGGCGAGGCGGCAGGCGAGGGCGTTGGCCTCGGAGCCGGTGTTGGTGAACTGGACCTTTTCTAGGTTTGGTACGCACTGCACCAGCAGCTCGGCGGCCCGGGCTTCCCATGGGGTGGTGCCGCTGCCGGTCAGGGTCCAGCCGCTTTCGGCGGCGCGACGGACCGCCTCTTCGACCTCGGGATCGTTGTGTCCCAACAGGTAGGGGCCGAAGGCGGCGTGGTAGTCGATGTACTCGTTGCCGTCGGCGTCCCAAAGGCGCGAGCCGCGCCCCTTGACGAACGCGATCTCCGGCTCCACCTTTCGGTTGAGGGAGACGACACCGCCGGCGATAACCTGACGGCTTCGGGCGAACAGTTCTGCGGACTGGGTTCGGTTCATGGTGAAGGGGCCTTGGTGGGCAGGTCCTCCTCGCGGAGGTCGAAGTCGAGTAGCTCGCCCCGCGCAAAGCGGCCAGCGTCGAGCGGAGTGAAGTCGAGGTGCCGGTCGACCCCCAGCCGATCCGCCAGCGGGAGGCGGGTCGAGTCGCGGAGGATCAACTCGGTTGTGCACATGGCGATTCCCGCGTGGCAGGTCATGCCGTGGCCGTTCATCCCGAGGGCGTGGTAAAGGTTCTCGACCTGGGTGTCCCGTGAGACGATGGGCAGGCCGTCGGCGGTGGTGCCGTAGACGCAGCACCAGCCGTTGAGGAACACGCTGTTCGGGAGGTGCCAGTACTTGCGATAGGCGCTCTCCACCTTCGACGGATAGTCCGCGTCGTTCACGCGGTTCACGTGGTCGGGATCGACGGTACAGCCTTCGCGGGTGGTGTTCCAGTGCTCGCCGAACAAGAGGGTGCCGCCCAATTCGCCGCGGCACCAGACGCCGGTCCCCCCGATCGACTCGGGGACGGACGTGAGGGGCGCGATTTCGACGCCGTCGTCGAACCCGCTGGCCACGCAAACCTGGATGCGCTGAGGGACCACGTCGACGCTCGTCCCGGCGAGTTCGGCCACCTTGGCGCCCCAGGGACCGGCGGCGTTGAGGACCTTGCCCACGTGCCACTCACCCCGGCGGGTGACCAGCGAGGTAATCCGCTCGCCCGAGCGCCGGACCTGCAGCACCGGGTTGTTGTGGCGCACCTCCACGTTCCCGGTTTCCGTCGCCAGCCGGTGGTAGAGGTTGACCAACTCGTAGGGGTCGATGAAGCCCTGGTTCGGGTGGAGGACTCCGCCTTTGACCCCCTCGGGTTTGATCCAGGGGTAGCGGCGCAGCAACTCCTCTTTATCGAGGAACTCCCGGTGGTAGATGCTGTCCTCGCCGCCGCCGAGCAGGCGGTGGTACGCGTCCTCCCTTTGCGGGGGGAAATCGTACGGCTCGTAGGCCACCCACAGCTCACCCCAGGGCCGGAACCCGAAGCCGTGCTCGCGCTGCAGCTGGCGTACCCGGTCGTAACCGAGCAGGGTCAGGGTCGCGTAGATCGCGCCCATGTCGTGAAGGCAGATGACTCCGGCGGAGCCTCCGGTGGTGCCGCAGCCGGGGATCTGCTTGTCGAACACCACCACCCGCCCCGCCCCCTGGCGGGCCAGCTCGTACGCGCAACTCATGCCGACGATGCCACCGCCGATGATGGCGACGTCGGCGGTTTGGGACTGGTTAGTGGTCATGGTTCTCTCCTCGAGGTCACTTGGGCACAGAGAGGTTTAAGGAATCGCCGGTGGGGCGTCGAGGGTTACGGGGCGCTGGGAGAGGTCGCTGAAGTCCGGCACCTTGACGGCGGCTCCGCCGTTAGCGATCGAGATCTGCGAGCAGAGGCCGGCGGCGGTCCACTCAAGCGCCGTGTAGACGTCGATCGGCGGTTTCGTCTCGTTCTCGACCGCATCGACGAAGTCCTTCACCACGAAGTAGTCGCCGCCCCCGTGTCCCGCCCGGAGCGCCTCCGGCGGCGGGTTCTTCCAGTGCTCGGGAAGGTGCTCGTCAAACTGCTCGATCGGCATCCATTTCCGGTGCTCATCGCGTACCGGCCCGGCTCCTGGGTTCTCCCCGAGCCACACGTTGCCGCGTTGGTTGTCCAACCGCGAGGCCTCGTACACCCCTTGAGTCCCCTGAAGCGTGTAGTACGTCATGTGGTGGGGCCGGTTCGACATCATGTCCACTCGCACCCGGATCAGCTTGCCGCTCCGCAGCTTGCAAAGCAGGATCGAAGTGTCGTCTTGCGGGTGCTCCGGATCCGTGTGGCGGCCGGTACCGACGCAGACCACGCTCTCGATGCGCTCGCTCGGGTCGACGGCGGTGAACCACTGCATCACCGGGCCAAGGCTGTGCGTGGGGTAGGTGCTCCCGTTCTGGCCAACCTGCCAGTAGTAGCGCCACGTAGGCGAGCCGTCGCTGTTGTGGTGGAGAAACTTGACGTCGTGGAGGTACTCCCCTTCACCGTAGTAAACGTCCCCGAACAACCCCTTACCCGCCATCGCGTGGATCAGGACGTTGTCCCGCATGTAGCAGTAGTTCTCCGCCATCATGTACATGGCCCCGGAGGTGCGAACGGCGTCCGCGAGTTGCCAGCACTCCTCCAACGAAACGCACGCTGTGACCTCGCTGAGGACGTGCTTTCCCGCCTTCAGGGCCATCACCGCCTGCGGGGCGTGAAGTTGCATCGGGGTCGAGACGACCACCGCATCCACGTGGTCCAGCATATCGGCGAAGCGGGTGAACCGCTGGGGAATCTCGTGCTGGTCCGCGTCTTGGTTCAGACGCGCCTCGTCCACGTCGCACATTGCGGTCAGCTCCGCCTGGGGTAGGGCGCGGAAGCCGCCGGCGGTGGAGATGCCGCGCCTCCCGGCGATGCCGACTCGCAGTTTGCCGTTCTTCATGGGTTCTGTTCCTCTGCAGGGGTGCAAATCATTTGGGCAATGGCCGCGTCGCAGCCGTCGATCATGCGTTCCAGGCTTCCCCGGTCGAAGGGGGTCTGCCAGACCGCGTACAAGTCTCGGTCGTAGAGTCCGGCCGGCGGGAGGTAGCCGAACCAGCCGTTGGCGACGTTCATGACGCACACCGCCGAATCGGGGGACGATTCCCTTAGTTGCACCTGCAACTGAGAATAGGCTTCGGCAGGGACGGCGGCGAAAATGGCCCCGCCGACCTGCCACACCCACACCGACATCGGCATGGTCGTGCCATCGCCGACGTTGCGGCGGACGAGCCGCTTGCGGCGTAGCCGCTCCGCCATAAAGACGTCAGCCGTCGCCGCCAACTCGTCCTCGATCTCCTTGACCGCAGGCATCGGCTTCAGGGGCAGCTCGACCCTGATCTCACGTGCTCTTAAGACGCTCGTAGTGTTGGCGGCGACGGGAGTCCACATCGCCAGGGGGGCTCCCGACTCGACCACTCCGTTGTACTGAAGCCCTTGACCGGGCTTCTCCATCGTCTGAAGCGCGCTGACGGCAGCGTGGCCGATGGCCCTCCCATGGCGGTCAGTCACCTCGGGGTCGCCTACGTACTGCCGTCGGGGGGCGAGCTCGCCCGACGCCCCTTGGAGGAAGAGGCACGGCGCGGCGTCCGTCTCCGCCTCCACGACCTCCCGGAGGGCCCCCACGTAGTCGGGGGAGATCAGGCGGTTCTCGAAGGCGAGAGTGGTGGGATGGCAGGCGTAATTGACGAGGGTGGCAAGGGTCCTTCCCTCGTCGCTTGTCACCCGTCCAACGAGGAGCGTGGTGTCGGGCGTTGCCGAGGGATCGAAGCCGCAGACGGTTCGGGCGGGATTGCCTGGCTCAGTCAGGTCGCGGGGTTGGGCGAGGCTGCAGGTGCCGTAGGTCCACTCGAGGAGCGCGGGTTGACGGTTCGACAGGGCAGCTTGGGCCGTTTCGATGATGGTGGCGCGGAGCCGCTCCACGTACGGCGGCACGAGATCGCCGCCCGGCTTGCCCGCGTCCTCGCGGCATAGCGAGGGTCCGGCGTGAGTGTGGGATAGGCTGAAGATGAACCGACTGGGGTCGAGGGCGAGCGCTTCCAGGACACCGCTCCGCACGAACTCCTCATCATCGCGGCTTCGCCACCAGCCCAGGTCGGCGGCGGCCAGCACAAGCGGCGGCTCGCCTTCCGTGCCTTGGAGGGTGAGCACCGCGAGGGTTAGGGGCCGGTGGATACCTTCGGCAGTCTCGTGGGTCGCCGCGCCCCAGTTGCGGGCGTAGATGCCGACGGGAGGCGTGATGTCGGCGCGGGCGACGCCGATGAGACCCTTGAAGGCGGGGTGGCTGAAGGTCATCGACTTCCCTCACCCCCTGCCCCCTCTCCCATTCCGGGCACGAACCATCCCGAAACAGGAGAGGGGGTTCTCATAGCGATAGGCCTCCGTCCATAAGGAGGACGCTGCCGGTGGTCTGGTTCGTCCGGGGATCGCAGAGGTGGGCGACTTGGTAGGCGACCTCCTCGGGGGTAATCATCCGCTGGACGGGGACGCGGGCGGCGGCGGCTTCGCGGCGGCCAGGTTGCTCGCGGAAAACTTGGGCGGAGACGCCAGCGTCGACGAACCCGGGGGCGACTTCGTTGACGAGGATGTCGTTCGGAGCGAGTTCCTTAGCCATCGCCTTCATCACCATGCGGAGGCCCGCCTTGCTGACGCAGTAGGGGATGATGCGGGGATCGGCCATGTAGGCGACCCAGCTTCCGATGAACACGATGCGTCCGGGCATCCCCGCGTCCACCAGCCGGAGGGCGGCGGCCTGCGCCATGTAGAACGCCCCGCTCAGATTGATGTTGAGGTGGCGGTTCCAGTCGTCGGGAGTGATGGTGCGGAGGTTGGTGAGGGTGACGATGGCGGCGTTGGGGACGATCAGACTGGGGACGCCGAGGTCGCCCTCGACCGCTTGCAGCCACCCTTGGACCGCCTCCGGGTCCGACACGTCGCACCGGTCGTAACGGGCGCGGACGCCGCTGCCCTGAAGCTCGTCGAGAAGCGCCTGTGCCGCCGATTCTTCTCGGACGTCGCCCAGCGCGATGTTCGCCCCCCGCGAGGCGAGCTCACGGGCGATGGCGGTGCCGATATCGCCGAGCGCACCGCTGATCAGCGCGGTTCGACCGTCAAGCTGCCCCTTCATCTTGGACTCCTCGGTTAGCGAGCGGTGGGCCGCATCACCAGTCGCCCACGCTCCCGTCGTGGTAGTACGAGCGCTGGGGAAGTTCCTGTTCGAACGGATGCTTGGCGACTTCCTTCTCGTTAATCTCGATGCCGAGGCCAGGTTTGTTGCCGGGGCGGCAGATTCGACCGTCAACCTCGACTTCGAAGCACTCAGTGACGCAGTCGTTGCGCCACGGCACGTCCAGGTGGACCGACTCGCAGATGATGTAGCTCGGGGTGGCGAAGCCGAGCTCCAGCGAGGCCGCCGTGCTGACCGGGCCCTGCGGGTTGTGGGGAGCCAAGGCTACCCGGTACGCCTCGGCGAGGGCAGCGATCCGGCGCGCCTCGGTAAGGCCGCCGCAGTGGGTGATGTCCGGCTGCCACACACTGCACGCCCCCTTCTCCGCGAGCTCGCGGAAGGCGTGGATGCTCGTCAGGCGCTCGCCGGTTGCGATCGGCGTCACCACCGACTTCTGGATAGCGGCGATGTCGTCGATCCGCTCGGGCCAGGTCGGCTCCTCGAACCAGTACAGCCCGTACGGCTCCAGCGCCTTCGCGAACAGGTGGCCCATGCGGGGAGAGGGGCGGGCGTGGCAGTCGACCATGATGTCGATGCCGTCGCCGACCGCCTCACGCATCGCGGCCACGCACTTCTCCGCGTACTTCACCGGCTTCAGACCCTCGATAGGGGCCGTCTCGGGGACCGCCATCGTCTTGAACGCGGTAAAGCCGTCTTCGACCGCCTTCAAGGCCAACTCCGCGAAGCGAGAGGCATCGGCAGGGTCGGTCTCGTAGAAGTCCTCCATCTTGCCGCCGCCCAGGTGGCTGTAGAGGCGGACGAAGTCGCGCACGGGGCCGCCCCAGAGCTTGTGGCAGGGCACACCCAAGACCTTGCCCATGATGTCCCACAGGGCGATGTCGATCCCCGCCATCGCGGTGGCGCGGACGATGCCGTTACCGTGCCAGAAGTGCTGGCGGTACATCGTTTGCCACAGGTGCTCGACGCGCGTCGGGTCCTCCCCGATCAGCAGCGGCTCGATGTCGGCGATGGCGCCGACGACGGAGCGGGTGTGCCACTCGAGGGTCGCCTCGCCCCAACCCCAAAGGCCGTCTTGGTCGGTCAGGACCTTGACGAAGATCCAGTTGCGCATTCGCGCGTGGCAGACGTGGGTTTCGATCTTCGTGATCTTCATCGTTCACCGGCACTGGTCAGACCAGTTGGGGCATGTTAGCACGCTTTTGCCTCAGAGTCAACGTATAGTGACGGGGATGGACAGGCCAGAGCGGGTGAGCGTGTGCGCGGAGGTGATCGACCGAATCAAGGAACTGGCGCGCGAGAACCACTACGGGCCGGGTTCGAAGCTTCCGAGCGAGCGGGAGTTTGCCGAGCAGCTCGGGGTGAGCCGTCCAACGGTGCGCGAAGCGCTTAGGACTTTAGCGGTGATGGGGGTCTTGGAGACCCGCCACGGCTCCGGCACCCAGATCTCGACCACTGGCGCGAACGTTCTGCGGGTCCCGTTCGAGTTCCTGATGATCCTGGACCAGCCGGAGCTGATGGACCTTTACGAGACGCGCGAGCTTTTGGAGGTCCACCTCGCCGGGCGGGCCGCCGAGCGGCGGACGGAGGAGGACCTCGCCGCCATCAAGCAGGCGCTCGACGACATGAGCGGCGAGCTTTCCGACCCCCACACGACGGAGGCGAACGTGCGTTTCCACGAAGCCATCGCCGCCGCCGCCCACAACCCGATCCTCGAGCGGATCATGAACTCCCTCTACGAAGGGATCCGCATGGGCATCGAGCTCACCCGCCCGGCCGTCCGCGACTGGGGCACCAGCTTCGAGATCCACCGCGACGTCTACGAAGCCATCCGCCGCCAAAACCCCGCCGACGCCCGCCGCGCGATGACCATCCACATGGCGATGGCGATCGAGGAGCTTAGACGGTCTGGAATGGGGAGCCCTCGCGGGGAACGGCTCTCTTAAAGAGCGGCTAAATGGGGAGGTGGGGACGAGGTGACGAGGTCACGGATCTGGACGAGGGACTGCCGAAGGGCGTCACGTCCGGGAGCCCGCCCTATCGGAAGGAATACCGCCTGCGGGATTGCCTCTCCCCCCACCGCGTAAGCTTCGGCAGGTTGGACGCCCGGTGGAGCCGCCCGAGCGAACTCGACCGCCCGCCACCGCTCCGGAAGCGTAAGCCAGGCCCCTGGGGCCGCTGAATGGCTAACGACGTCCAATGTCCCAAGGATCTCTTGCGTCAGGTCGTGCCGGTACCGCTTCTCTTCCCGCGCCTCTTGGAGCAGCCGCTCCGCCACCCCGGAGGTAATCCAGGACGAGATCACTTCCGCGTCGAGAGGTGGAATCGTCACCAAGGTGGCCCGGATACCCCCGTAAACCCGTTCCAAAATGGGTGGAGGCACCCGCAAGTAGACGCTCCGGAGCGAAGGACAAAGGGCGAAAGTCGGATCCGCCAGGTACACGCTGCGTTGCGGGATCAAGGAGCTTATTGGAGGCAGCGGGTCCATCATCAGGGGCGTGCTGGAGTCGTCCTCTAACAGCACCAACTCGTACCGCTCAACGATCTCCGCGATCTGCTCCCGACGCTTTAGGCCCATGAGGGCGCCCGTCGGGAAGTGGTGGGTTGGGACGCAGTACAGCAACGCGGGCCTGTGTCGTTGGCACGCCTCCTCAAGTGCCTCGGGGACAAGCCCTTGCCCATCGATCGCCAATCCGATAACCCTGAGATCGAGGCTATGGCCAAGGGTTCGTGCGCCGGGGTAGCTCAACGACTCCGTAAAGAGGGTGCCCCCGGGTCCGAGCAGGCTCGAGAAGACGGCGTTCAGGCCGTGCTGGGCCCCTGCCGCAACTAGGACCTCGTCGGGGCTCGTGTTCAAACCGCACCGCCGTATCCAGATCGCGGCCGCTTCCCTGAACCGGGGGTTGCCCTGGGGGCCCTGCTCGGAGAGGAGAGACATCAGGTTCGGCATCTTCGCCAGACCGGACAAGGTACGGCTAAGGGCCTCCGCAACCGCTTCGCCCGCGATGTAGGGCGCCCCCAGTGGAGGGACGTGCCTTCGATTGACAAAGGTGCCGGACCCGACGCGGGCCACTACGATTCCCCGCCGCTGCGCCTCTTCGTACCCTTTGGTGACCGTTCCCACCGTAACCCCGAGATGTCGCGCCAGTTCGCGATGCGTCGGCAGCCGGTCATCGGGCCGCAGTTCCCCCTTTGAGATCGCTAAACCGATAAGGTCCGCTATGGCCAGGTACAGCGGCTTGTCGGACTGCGGGAACTCGGGCCGCCAAATTGTCATGGTGACAATTATGGGTCAATTGGCGGGCTTTGGCCAGTAAGTTATGGGTAATTCACCGCCCGGACGCCCTACCCATGCTTAATCCCGCCCTCGCCACGCTTTTAGTCGCTCCCCTCGCACCGCCTAAAGTGCCTGAGAACTATGTCGCCCCCGATCCGGTTGCGCAAAAACTCGAGACATTCCTGAACCGGCACGTTCCCTTTGGCTACTCTGGGAGCGTCTTAGTCGCTCGGGGCGGCCGAGTGCTTCTGAACAAAGGGTACGGACTCGCCGACGACGCCCGTCGGATCGGGAACCGCTCGGAGACGGCGCACAGCATCGGCTCCGTCACAAAGCAGTTCACCGCGGCGGCGGTGATGAAGCTGGAAATGATGGGCAAGTTGGACACAGCGGATCCCATTTCAAAGCACCTGCCCGGAGTGCCCGCCGATAAGGAAGCGGTGACCCTCCACCACCTTCTCACCCACACGGCCGGCCTTGTCGACTCAGTGGCCGGCGATTACGAGGCGGCGGAGCGGGACGAGACGGTTCGAAAGGCGCTGGCCGCGCCCCTTCGATCTAAGGTGGGAGAGCGGTACGAGTACTCCAACCTGGGCTACACCCTGCTCGCCGCAATCGTCGAGCGGGTTTCGGGAGTGCCCTTCGAGCAGTTTTTGCAGGAACGCCTGTTCCAACCGGCGGGCATGACCCAGACGGGTTACCGGCTCCCAAAGTGGAAGCGGGACCGGCTGGCACTGGCCTACTCGGGGGGTAGGGCGACTCGGCCAAATCCTGAACTCACCTGGCCCTCCTGGAACGTCGTGGGCAACGGCGAGATCCTTTCCACCACCAGCGACATGTACCGATGGCACCGGGCGCTCACCGGCGACGCGATCCTCGACGCCAAAGCGAAGAAAAAGCTCTACACGCCCGCCCAGAACGACTACGCGTACGGGTGGGAGGTTCGGAAGACACCTCTGGGCACGCTCTACGCCCACAACGGCGGCAGCTCGACCGGCACCGGGACCCAGTACACCCGCTACGTCGAATCGGACACCGTCCTGATCGCCTTTGCCAACCGAGACGCCGGCAGCACCCTCTTCGGGGGGCGCTGGGAAGACCAAATCCCCAAGCTTGTGGCGGGAGGAGATGTGCCCATGCCTCCCAAAGTAAAGGACCCGCTGCTACCGGCGCCCCCCATCGAGGGACGTTACCGGTCCAGCGACGCTACCGTCATAACGGTCACTCGCTCCGGATCGACCCTTCGCGTCGGTGCGGCCGACGCGAGGGCCGCCGCGCTCCTCTTCGGCACCCAAGGGCTGCCCGCCAACGCTAACGACCTCGTACGACGGTCGACCGCATTGCTCCAGCCGCTGCTCAAGGACGATCGGACCGGTGTGGACGCTGAAATCGCCGATCGCACAAGGGCGGACCGCTTCGTCGCCCGGCTTCAGGCCCGGCGCGCAAATGCAGAGAGGGTCGCGGGGGCCCTACAGTCTGCCGAGGGAATGTACGCTCGCGCCTTGGGTTTGGAAGGGGCGGATACGGCCGTGGTTAGCCGCATCGTCGGAGAGAGAACAACCTTGTACACCACGCTGTACTGGAAGGACGGCAGGTTAGCGGGAATGTCGGGTGGATCCAGCAGCGAACTGCCAGGCACACTAGCCGTGGCCACTCGCTCCGGACATCTCGTTACGCTCGACGTGGCAAGCGGTGCGTCCGCACGCCTTCGTATGGAAGACGGCGGACGACGCTTGGTCAGCGAGGGGGCTGGCGCAATGGTGTTCTCAAAGGAGCCGCAATAGTCCTTTCCCCGTCCCGGCGTTGGTTGAACACCTCGTAGAGCATCAGTCCAGTTGCAACGGAGAGATTGAGCGAGTCAGTGGGCCCACTCATGGGGATCCGGACCAGTTCGTCGCAGAGAGCCTGCTGGCGGGGGCGGATTCCGTTCCGTTCGCTGCCCATCATCACGACGACCGGACCGGAGTAGCGAACGTCGCGGTAGTCACGGCGTCCCTCGAGCGAGGCACCGACTACCAGGGCTCCGGACCTCTGCTTCCAAGCTGCGAAGGCCTTGGCGCTGGTGCGGACCAGTCTCTGGGAGAAGAGTGCGCCCATCGTGGCCCGGACGGTCCCTGGGTCGTATGGATCGACCAGACCTCCTAGGAGCATTGCTCCGCACGTGCCGGTGGCTTCGCCGGTTCGGAGAATCGATCCGAAGTTGCCCGAAGATCGAACCTCGTCGAGCGCAACCCAGCAGTCGTGCGGCCGGACTGGCTGGTCCACTAAGCGGTGGAACGTTTGCTCCACGAACAGGCCGATTCCTTGGGGTTCCGAGGAGGTGCTCGCCAAGGCGAACTCGGTCGCGGAGACCCGAACGGTAGGGATGGTCGCTTCGAGGCCTCGGAGCGTCTGGGCGATGCCCGCGCTCGGGAGGAGCCGGGGCGCGACGACTAGGCTGACGATGCGGGCTCGATTAGCAAGCGCCGCCATGAGGAAGCGGGCTCCTTCGCAGTAGAAGAGGCCGGTGCGGCTGCGCTCCTCTCGCTCGCGGTGGCGGAGGGCGTCGGCAAGGGTCAGGGGCTCGACGAGCCGGATGGACGAGGGGGACGGGTGCGGACGGTTAGGCCGCATCCTCCTGGTGCGCGAAGTGTCGCTGCGTGTTCATCGTCTTTATGGTAACCGCAAAGTGGCTGGCGAGTGCTGCTATCGCAGCGGGGAGGGTTGCTGACGCAACGGCGAATGCCGCTTCGCGGCGGGCGATAGGGCCTTCGGCCCGACCGGAGGGATCGGGGGTACTTAGTCTGCTTCGCCGCGCCGGAAGGCGCTCTCGCCCGCCGCGAAGCGGCATTCGCCCGGCCAACGGCCGTTCGCCGCTGCGTCAGCAGCCCTCGCCGCCGCGTTTTTGCGGCATTTATCGTGTGACGGAACTCTTTCCCCTGTGGCCGGAATAATAGCGTCAGGCCATGGCTACGTGTGCTGGATTCCAGCATAGGGGTGGCGGGCAGATTCCGAGGTGGATTCCATGATTTATCGTTCTTCATTTGGCCGAGCCTGCATGGCGGCCGTATTGTCGAGCGCGTTCTTTGCCGCCAACGCTCAGCAGAGCGTGACGCTGGCACTCCGCGCGCTCCCTGAGACACAACAACAAAAGCAAGACGCTCCTGCAGCAAAGCCCGACGCCAAGCCAGCCGAGCCGAAGAAGGAAGCCGAGAAGACCATCGACGAGACGGTCAAGGACTTCCAAAAGATCGACGGCATCCTGACGTTCTACCGGCAGAAGAAGGGCACCGCCGACACCCTCTACCTAGAGGTCCCCGAGTCGCAGCTGGGCAAGCTCATGCTGCTCCAGGTCACTTCGGGCTCCGGCCTGGGCGACACGTCGCTGCCGTTCATGTTCCACGGCGCGCCCATCGACGACATCGCGTTCCGCATGCAGAAGGTCGACGAGGGACGCATCGTCTTTTTCCGGCCAAACCTGAACCACCGGAGCACGAAGCCGGAGCCGACCCGCATGATCGAGCGGTCGTTCCCGGACACGATCCTCGGCTCGTTCGACATCAAGGCTAAGCAGGCGGACCGCAAGAGCGTCCTGATCGACGTCAGCACCCTGTTCAAGTCGGACTTCGCCGACCTCGGCGCCCAATTGGACGACGGCAGCGGTGGCGGCTATGCGATCAACCCGGGCAGCAGCTACATCGACCAGCTCAAGGTCTTCCCGGAGAACGCGGTGATCCGCAGCGTCTTCACCATCATGCGCAAGCGGCCGTTCGGCGGCCCCAAGAGCGTGCCGTGGGCCGTCTCCTACAACCTTTCCGCGCTGCCGGAGACCGGCTATAAGCCCCGCCTGGGTGACCCCCGCGTCGGCTACTTCACGACCGGTTACGAAGACCTGACCAACCAGAGCGCGGTCGACAAGAACGTCAATTTCATCCAGCGCTGGAATATTGAGAAGGCCGACCCGAGCGCGGCCATGTCGCCGCCCAAGAAGCCCATCGTGTTCTGGCTGGACAACTCGATTCCGCTGGAGTACCGGGGCGCGGTCCGCAAGGGCATGCTCGCCTACAACGCCGCCTTCGAGAAGATCGGCATCAAGGACGCCATCGTCGTCAAGCAGATGCCGGACAACGCCGATTGGGACATCGCCGACGTGCGCTACAACGTCGTCCGCTGGACGACCGGCATGCCGTTCGCGATCGCGCTGTTCCGGTCCAACCCGCTCACGGGTGAGATCCTCAATGCGTGCATCAACTTCGACGGCGTGTTCGCCTCGGGCGGCGGCTTCCAGTACGACGAGCTGATCAACCCGAGCTCGTTCTACGACCAGCACGAGGCCAAGCACTCGGCCCTCGGAAAGCACAGTGAGCGGCTTTGCGACATGCAGGCGCAGTCGGCGAAGCTGGCCGGGGCGGGCGAGGTCATGCTGGACGCGCTGGCCGAGCCGGGCGTGCCGTTCAACCGTGACGAGTACATCCGCCAGCGCCTTTCGCAGGTCGTCGCCCACGAGATGGGCCACTGCCTTGGCCTGCGCCACAACTTTATCGCCAGCACCCAGGCGACGATGGCCCAGCTGAGCGACCCGAGCTTCGTGAGCAAGCACGGCACCGCGGCCACCGTCATGGACTACTCCACCTGGAACGCGGGCGGCATCAAGAAGAAGGGCGTCGACTTCTACATGCAGGGCGTGGGTCCGTACGACCTCTTCGCCATCGAGTACGGCTACACCCCCATCAAGTCGGAGACGCCCCAGGGCGAGATCCCGACCCTGCGGCGCATCGCCAGCAAGGGCAGCATGTGGGGCAACCTGTACCACTCCGACGGCACCGCCGATAGCTACGACCCGTTCGTGGCCCGGTTCGACCAAGCGGCCGAGCCGCTCGACTGGTCGGAGAAGATGCTGAAGACCACGCGCTACCTGCTGTTCAACACGAAGGATCCGCAGAAGGGGCGAAGCTACTACGACTTCACCCGCGCCTGGAACGCGGCCCTCGGCAGCTACTACAATGCGGCGTCCTTCGTACCCCGCTTCATCGGCGGCGTGCAGTTGAGCAACAGCTTCCACGGCGACCCCAACGGCAAGCTGCCGATCACCCCGGTGGACGGCCAGCGACAGAAGCGGGCGCTCCGGCTGCTGAACACCTACGTGTTCGCTCAGAACGCGTTCAGCTTCCCCAAGGCCAACCTGGCGAAGCTCACGTTCAACCCGAACGCGACGGACAACGAGGAGTCGGCGACGTCGCGCCAGTTCAACATGCGCGATTCGTTCGCCACGTTCCAGCGCTCGACGCTGAACCGGCTGTTCGCTCCGGCGGTCCTGAACCGCATCGCGAACAACGAGTTCCGCGCAACCAGCCCGAACCAGACCCTCACGATGGCATCGCTCTTCCAGAGCGTGGGCGACAACGTGTGGTCGGAGCTAGGCAATGGATCGGAAATCTCCGACCTGCGCCGGCAGCTCCAGCGCGAGCACCTGAACATGCTCGTCAACATGGTCCTGCAGAAGAGCTCGACGACTCCGGACGACGCCAAGACCCTCGCCTACGAGCAGCTCCGCTCGCTCAAGGGCCGGATCGCGGCCGCCCAGCCGACGGCCAAGGGCCAGTACGGCAAGGCCCACCTGAACGAGAGCCTTCTCCGAATCCAGCGCACGCTGGACGCCCCGGTGATCGCCCGAGAAGTAGGCCAGTAACCCCTTAACTGGGAGCGCTGTCGTCCCAACGGAAACGGGGCCGACCCAAAGGGTCGGCCCCGTTTCATTTCGTCAGCTAAACAGCGTCGAGAGCCTGAATCAGCCGCTCGATCTCGTCCTCCGTGTTGTAGTGGAGGAGGCTCGCACGCACCACCCCGGGTTCGGGGTCGATGCCCAGGGCTTGGCACAGGCGGTAGGCGTACATGTGGCCGTGGCGGATGCCCACGTTGTGCCGGTGCACCTGCTCCACCACATCGTCGCTCGACTTGGACTGGTGCAGGAAGCTGATGGTGCCGACGAAAGCGCCATCGGACTCGGCGGGCCCAATGATCCGCAGATCGTCACGACTCCGCAGGTACGCCAGCAACCGATCCTGAAGGGGCCGCTCTAGGCTCTCCATTGTCGCGAAGGCCCGCTCGACCGTGGTCCGCCCTTCGTAGTCACCACCCGCCAAGAAGCCGAGGTAGGCGCGGAGGGCGAGCAGTCCGGCGCAGCCCTCGTGGGACACACCGCCGAGTTCGAAGCGGTAGGGGACGGCGTCGGGAGCGATAAAGAAGTGGTTCGGCCCTTCGATCTCCGCGAACGCCTCGTCCCGCCCGAACAGCGCCGCCATGTGGGGGCCGTACACCTTGTAGGTCGAGTAGACGTACCAGTCGACCCCGAGCTCCCGCACGTCGATGGCCCGGTGCGGCGCGTACGCCACCCCGTCCGCGACCACGCGCGCCCCCACCGAGTGGGCCAACTCGCACACCGCGCGCACGTCCTCGATCTGGCCGATCAGGTTAGAAACGTGCGGCAGCGCGACGATCCGCGTCCGCTCGCTGAGGACGGCCCGCAGGTTCTCCAGGCTGCACGAGAAGGTCGCCGGATCCACCTTCCACATCCGCACCGTTGCGCCCCGTCGCTCGAGCCGGGCCCACGGTCCCGCGTTCGACTCGTGGTTCGTCTCCGCCACGACCACCTCGTCACCCGGCCGGAGGGTGTCGGCGTAGCAGTTGGCGAGGATGAGGGTCAACGCCGTCGTCGACGGCCCGAGCACGACGCGGCCGACACCCTGCGCGTTCATGAAGGTCTCGATAAAGTCGTGGGCGTCGGCCACCACTGCGTCTGCCTGCTTCGCACCCGCGTACCCCGCGCCGAGCTGGACGTAGCTGGTCAGCATGTAGTCGCGGATCGCGTCCGCCACCACGCCCGGCACCTGCGATCCGCCCGCGTTCTCCAAGTAGGCGAACCCGGAAGCGAGAGAGGGAAACCAGGACCGCACGTCCTCCCTCCGCAACGACGGAGCTTGCTCGGCAATTGCCATGCCCCATGGTAGCCGACGCGGATTCTTAACGGAGCGCGTAGCAATGCTTCGCGTTCTACAACTTCTGCTGTCCGCACCAGACCCTTAAGCAGATGCTCCGAAGTGATATACGGGTCCCGCCTCCATAGGCGTCAAAAATAGGGTTCACGCGCCTGCTCTCTGTGCTCTCCGTGCCTCTGCAGTGAGTCTGAAGCCCGCTCGGAAAGGGTTCGTCGCCGTACTCTGGAGGGCCTATCTTAACGCTAATGCTCCCCCGCGATAGCCGACAGGACCATGCTCGGAGCGTCGAAAAGATGAAGACGCTTTTGGAAAAGTAGACTTCCGCAGAAAGGGGCTCGTAGGCCATGCCCGGACCAACAGGCGAGGAGCGGTTCAAGTCCGCAGAGCCCCCCTTTAACGCCACTCCATGACTATAGGCATCAGACCGATGTCTTAGCGGGGACGCAAGAAACTAAGGGTTTCCGAGCGACCAGAACCTTGTAAACTCTTGCCGTAACGTCTTTTCATTAACCGAGAGAACGGAGGGAAATCCATGCGTACGTCGAATCCTGTCTTCAACGAGAAAACCTTTAACCGGTACGCCTACCTGACGGGCACCGACGCCTCCAACCTGATGACGGTGCAGGGGGCGGTCAACAAGACGATCCTGCTCTTCCTGATCACCGCCGCCTCGGCGGTCGCGGGATGGGTGGTGACCGCCCGAATGGGACAGGCGGCTTACCCGGTCGTCATCGGCGCGGCCATCCTGGCGCTCGTCATCGCCCTCGTCACCGGATTCAAGGCCCAGTGGTCCCCGGGCACCGCGCCGGTCTACGCGATCGTCGAAGGCGTCTTCCTGGGCGGCTTCTCGTGCATCCTTGAGGGCTTCTACCCCGGCATCGCCTTCCAAGCCGTGTCGCTAACCTTCGGCGTCTTCGCCGCTATGCTCGTGCTGTACAAGACGCGGGTCCTGCGCGCGACGGGCACCTTCAAGAAGTGCGTCATCGCGGCGACGATGGGCATCGCCCTCGTGTACCTGATCTCCATGGGCATGTCCCTGTTCGGACAGCGAATGCCGTTCCTCCACGACTCCACCCCCATTGGAATTGGCATCAGCCTCTTCGTGATCGTGGTCGCCGCCCTGAACTTCGTCCTGGACTTCGACCTCATCGAGTCCGGCGCGAACGAGGGAGCCCCGAAGTTCATGGAGTGGTACGCGGCGTTCGCCCTGCTGGTGACGCTCGCCTGGCTCTACGTCGAGATGCTCAACCTGCTGCGCAAGCTGCGGGACTAACCCTGACGGTTCAAAAGAGAAGACGAGGCCCTCTTCCATCGGTTTGGTGGAAGGGGGCCCTTTCCTTCGAAGCTGCCAACCGGCGATCAGAAATGGTTTGCCCTTCCGCTGGCTGGTGGTTGGCAGCCAGAGTCGTGGGTTGGGGCAGGAAAGACTTGTCGTTCAATTGGGACGGGGCGAGGGGGTATCCTACACTGTAGGAGCGACGGTGAGGCGGGGCTTTCTCTTTATCGAGTCTGAAGGGTTCACGCTGGGCGTTCGGACTTACTTCGGCAGCGACGAGGATTACGCCGAGCTTCAGACGTTTCTCGTTGGCCGGCCCGAGGCGGGGACGGTGATTCCGGGGGCGGCACCTTTACGCAAGCTCCGGTGGAAGGACTCACGGCGCCAGAAGAGCAAGCGGGGCGGATTGCGGGTCGTCTACATCCACGTGCCGGACGTTCAGGTCTTGTTCATGCTGGACCTCTACGATAAGGACGAGGCGGACGATCTGTCGGCAGCTGACAAGCGGGAACTGCGGGCGCTTGCGGAAGAGTTGGTGCGGGAACTGCGAACGAGGGCAAGGAAGGACACTTAATGAGCGATTCGGGATCTCGGGCAGCGCTCGCACAGCGGCTGAAGAAGGGATTATTGGAAGGGATCGGGCACGCGCGTGGGGAGCGGACTTTGCAGACCCATCTCGTGTCGGTGCCGGAAGGGCGCGATTACTCGGGCGAGGACGTGGTCGCGCTGCGACAGCGGTACGGGCTGAGCCAGGCTTCGTTCGCCCGCTACCTTATGGTCAGCGTCAAGACCTTGCAGAGTTGGGAGCAGGGCGCGCGGAAGCCGAGCCGGGCGACGATGCGGCTGCTTCAGGTCTTCGACCAGCCGGACGAGTTTGCGGCGCTGCTCAAGCGCTGAGCGATCGGCTGGGGCACGAGTTGGGCTTGCCATTCGGGCGGAGATGAGCAGGTTCCATTGAGGTCGGGAATCGGGAAGTCGTGGAAGGGCCACGTCCACACCAACATTCGTCGACCACAGTCCCTGTGGGCCTGCTATTGTCGCTTGCTAACGGGCGCTGGCGGTAAGGCTTGAGGCCCTGTGTGGTAAGGGAGGCAGGGCACCAAGGCCCTGCCTTAAGACCCGACTCGGCTCGATCCGCCGTAGAGTTGGTGGAAGACCGACCCGACAATAGTTCGGGAAGGCCTAAGCTAGTCCTTTCCGCGAAAGATATTCAAAGCTCGACGCCAGACAGTCGAACGGGTCGCGGCGGCACTCGTCTTGTTCGACAACGTACCACTCCGTCCCGCCCGCCTCGCACACCGGGATAATCCGGTCCCAGTCAAGGTTGCCTTCACCCACCGGTGCCATCACGGGGCCGTCCTTCGAGACCACCTCTTTGTCCTTAACGTGGATGACGGAAATGCGGCCCGACGCCCTCTCTAGGAGATTTGCCGGATCGACGCCCGCGTGTTGAACCCAGTAAGTGTCGATCTCCAGGTAGAGGTCGGGAGCTTCGTCGATGAGAATATCGTAGCAAGCCCGCCCCGTCTCCGGGTTCCGAATGAACTCATGAGCGTGGTTGTGGAAGCCGAACCGGATGCCTGCCTCTTTGAGGCGCGCGATCATCGGTGCCGCGTCGGCCAGAAAGCGCCGGAAGGCCTCAGGCGTGTCGCCGTACTCGAAGATGCCGCCGATGGCTGCGTAGTCGCAGCCGAGGGTTCGGTGGAACTCGATCTCCGCATCGGTCTGCTCGATCAAAGACTTCAAAGGCCGGTGGGTCGCCACGCACTTCAGGCCGTTCGCGTCGAGCATTTCCCGCGCGCGCTCCGCCGTTACTTCAGGAGTCTCCCCGTTCATGCATCCGACTGCCGAGAGCTGGACCCCCGCGTACCCGATCCCATGGATCGTATCCAAAGCCGCCTCGAACCCTTCGGCCGTTCCCGTAAAATCGCGAAGCGTGTACATCTGGACGGCAAGCTTGTTCGGCATGGATTGAGAATAGCGCTTCGCGCTGGCGTTGGGGCGTTAGGGGAAATAGTGTTCGAGCATTTCCGCAATGCCTCAACGCCGCAACACCCCAACGCCGGGCGCAACGCGTCCTTTCCATGTACCATGGACCTACATTGAACAGGACGCTCCTTCCTCTTCTCGCGCTTTCGCTTGTCATCGCCGGGTGCGGCAAGGGCAACTTCTCGAAGCAGGCCACGAAGACCAGCTCGACGACGTTCCGCTACGCCATCCATACCGCTCCGACCACGCTCGATCCGGGCCGGGTGCAGGACGTCGACACGGGCGACCTCATGCAGAACCTTTACGAGGGCCTCGTTTCTTACGGGGAGGACAATAAGATCCAGCCGCAGCTCGCGGAGTCGTGGACGGTCGAGGACGACGGGCGGTCGTACGTGTTCAAACTGCGCCCGGGCATCAAGTTCCACAACGGGCGCGAGGTGACCGCTGAGGATGTGAAGTGGTCGCTGGAGCGGAACACTAACCCCAAGCTCAACTCGCCGACCTCCGCCGACTACCTCGCGGACATCGTGGGAGTGAAAGAGCGGATCAGTGGCAAGTCGGAGACGATCAACGGCGTCACCGTCGTCGATCCTCGCACGGTCAAGATCACGCTGGACAAGCCGCGCCCCTACTTCCTGGGCAAGCTCACCTACCCGTGCGCGTTCGTCCTGGCTAAGGAGGCCGCGCCTCCGACCGAGATCGCCACGGTGGCTCAGTCGGTGGGCACGGGGCCGTTCAAGCTGGAGAAGATCGTCCCCGACCAGGAGGTCACCCTGACGGCCAATCTGGACTACTACCTGGGTGCGCCCGCTATCGCGCGTATTCAGCGGCCGATCATCAAGGACGCGGCGACGCGGTTGAACAAGTACAAGAACGGCGAGTTGGACCTGGTGACCCTAGAGCGGCAGGACGTAGCGGGCGTGGAAGCCGACCCGAACCTGAAGGCCCAACTCAAGCCGATTCCCCGTCCCGCCGTGTACTACGTGGCGATGAACCAGGGACAGTACAAGCCGTTCCGGGACGTGCGGGTCCGCAAGGCGTTCTTTATGGCGATCGACCGCAACAAGATCGCGAGCGAGGTCATCAAGCTGCCGGTCGCGAAGGGCTTCGTCCCGCCCGGCGTGATGGGATACCGGGAAGCCTTGGCGGGCGTCCCGTTCGATCCCACCCAGGCGAAAAAGCTGCTGGCCGAGGCGGGCTACCCCAACGGCAAGGGACTGCCTCCGCTCGTGCTCACCTACCGTGAGGGGCGGCCCGACTCGGAACTGCTGGCGGTCAGTGCGATCACCGACCTGGGCCAAAACCTGGGAATCAAGGTTACGTCGCGGAAGATGGAGTGGCGCTCGCTGCTGGAGGCCCGCAACGCGGGCAAGCTCCCGTTCTTCAGCGGTAGCTGGTACGCGGACTACCTGGACCCGCAGAACTTCCTGAGCTTCCTGATGACCAGCGACTCGACGATGAACAACGACTCGTACCGGAACCCGGAGTTCGACCGGTTGTGCGCTGAGGCGGATACGAGCCTGGACGAAGCCAAGCGGATCGCCCTGTACCAGCAGGCGGAGGACATCCTGCTTCAGGACGCGGCGCGGATCCCGGTGTACTACGGCCAGGACATGATCATGGTGAGCCCGCGGGTAACTGGGGTGCGGACCAACTTGTTCGGCCAGATGTCCAACGCGAAGGTCGCGATCCAGTAAACGATGCGCCGACTTGCCATTTACCCCGGCTCGTTCGACCCGCCCACCCTCGGTCACCTGGACGTGATCGAGCGGGCGGCGCGGCTGTTCGACGAGATCGTGGTGGCGGTCGGCGTCAACTCGTCGAAGAAGCCCCTCCTGAGCACGGACCAGCGGTGCGAGGCCCTTCGTCGGAGTTGTGAGCACCTGCCAAACGTCACGGTGGGATCGTTCCAGGGACTGCTGGTGGACTACGTCCAGTCGCTGGGCGCGAAGTCCATCGTCCGGGGGCTGCGGGCCACCGCCGACTTCGAGTACGAGTTCCAGATGGCAATGATCAACCGCCGCCTCGCCCCCGAGGTCGACACCGTGTTCCTGATGACCAAGTGGGAGCACAGCTACCTGAGCAGTTCGATGGTCCGCGAAGTCGCCCAACTCGGCGGCGCCTACCAAGAACTGGTGCCGCCGAGT
>Ga0216301_1000066_pt1 | contig 26376 bp, 18 predicted proteins | sample 4hB_Boncat_minus_FD_156203 | JGI IMG/M metagenome (GOLD analysis project Ga0216301, IMG submission 156203) | Terrestrial sediment cell enrichment communities for BONCAT metagenomics from Utah, United States - 4hB_Boncat_minus | ecosystem: Environmental > Terrestrial > Deep subsurface > Rock...
GGGGTCCTCCTCATCCTCTCCAGGTGCGAATGACGATTATCAAATGACGAATACGAAGACGCTGCTGACCGGTGGTGTCTGCCTCTGGCCGGCGTCGCCTGCATCTCTTGATCCCCTGTCCCGTGTCGTCGGTGGCTGTTCTCAGAAGGCGCACGCTTGGGGAAGGACTCTTGTGCGGAGTTACGTGGCGGCGCACTTCGACTCGAGGTCGGCGAGGGAGCCGGCGATGGGCGAGGCGCTTTGCCGATGAACCCGGTCCGGAAGGGCGGAGGCAGGTTGCCGAGGCGCCGCCCTCACGGAAGTGTCTTTGGCTAAGGCTGCACGAGACCCGAAAACAGGCAGGGACGGAGACTCTAATCCTCCATGAGCTTTGCGGAGAGCGATTGGCTGAAAGTCCATCCGCCCTGGGATTAACAGGGGAGCGTCAGCCGCCGTTTTCGGCGATGCGGGCCTGCACCAGCTTCCGCACGAGGGCTTCCGAGAGGGGTTTGTCCGGTTGGAAGCGGATGGTTCCGGTGCTGGTGTCGTAGCCCTTCAGCTCATCCTGGTAGGCAGCCACGATGGTGGAGCTCATGAGATAGAAGGCGCAGTGCTTCGGGGAGGCGCCGAAGCCTACGAGCATCTTCTTCTGACGGAAAGCGGGAGTCTGGTAGCTGATGCACTCTTCCGCATCCGGCGCTTCGGCCCGGATGATCTTCCGGAGTTGCTCGAGTGCGGCTCGCTGGTCGTCGCTCACGGCGGCGAGATAGTCGTCGATGGTTTTGGGCTTATCCGCCATGCCGGGTCGTTCCTTTGAACGTTTGGAGTGCGCCAGTACTCGGTCAATGCTGCCGTGATCGATACTGGCGATCGAGGATGGGGATACCGCAACCCTCGGAGAGCCGAGGCTGTTGCGCGGATTGCACGCTCCCTCACGGTCGCCGTACTGTTTTCAGCATACCGGACAGGGTTGACGGAGTACTGGTGATGCGGCGGGAACCGCCGACGGTCAGGCCGAGAGGCGGCTGGCCTGGGTGAGGCGACGCACCACCTCCACCGGATCGCCCGTTTCGGCGAGCAACGCCAACTGCCGCTCCGCCCCGCTGGGTCCTGCCGCCAGACCCAATGTGCGGTGCAGGTACTCCTGGCACTCCAGCTTCTCCGCCGTGGTCCAGAGCCGGCGCACCAGGCCTTCGATTACTTCGCGCACGGGGCGGACTTCGTAGCTGTAGCCGTCCACCAGGTTCGCGCGCACGCCGTACCGGCAGGCGCGCCACTTGTTCTGGCGGATCATCATCGGGTGGCAGTCGTGCTGGTAGACGCCCTGGTCGATGTCGTCCGAGAGCGTCTGGACCAAGCACTGGACAAGCGCCGCCAGACCCAGCGCTTCATCCAGATTGGCGGGAACGTCGCAGATGCGGACCTCGACCGTGCCGAAGTTGTGGTGCGGGCGCACGTCCCACCAGATCTCGCGAATCGTATTGATGAAGCCGGTATCGATGAGGTGGTTGATGAGCCAGGTGTACTCGCTCCAGTTGCGCATCAACATGGGGAGCCCGGCCGTCGGCAGCCCTTCCATCACCTTCGAGCGGCTGGAGTGGAGGCCGGTGACCCGATTGTCCCAGAAGGGGCTGTTGGAGCTGATGGCAAGGAGCGCCGGCAGATACTGCATGATCCGCTCGCAAATCATTACCGCCTTATCCCCCGAGTCCACGCCTACGTGGACATGCAGGCCGAAGGTGATGAGCTGCCGCGCCGTGTCCTCCAGCAGGTTCAGCAGCATCTGGTAGCGCTCGTTGGGCGTGAGCTTCTGATCGCGCCACAGCGAAAACGGGTGCGTGCCCGACCAGAGGAGGCGGAGACCCAGGTCGTCGGTCACGCCCTGGACGGCGAGGATCTTCTCGCGCAAGTCGGCTTCCGCCTCGCTGACCGTGCGGCAGACGCCCGTGTTGATCTCCAAGTAGCACTGCATCAACTCCGGCTTGATCTGCTCGGAGAGGGACGGAGGGATGCGCTTCAGCACCTCCAGGATCGAATTCGACAGCGCCATCGTCTCGCCGTCGACCAGGGCGAGCTCGATTTCCACGCCGAGGGTAGGCTCCGCGTTGTGGGTGAACACCAGCTTGCTCATGGGGTCTCCTCCGGGCGACCGTCCTGAGGCCGGGACCCGAGCACGACGGCGCGGGCCAGGATGCGGGCGCCGATTACGAGCGCCCGCTCGTCCAGATCGAACAGCGGCGAATGGAGCGGCGCGTTCCCCACCTCCGGCGAGGCGCAACCCAGGCGGAACATCGCGCCGGGGACATGGTCGAGGTAGTAGGAGAAATCTTCGCCGCCCATGCTCGGCCGCGCGATGATGTCTACCTGGCCCCCGCCGAGCACATCCGTCGCCGCGCTCTTCAGGAGGTCTGTCAGCCCCGGATCGTTCACCACGGACTGCGCGCCGGGCGTAATGCACAGGTCGATCTGGGCGCCGGAGGCTTCGGCGACGCCCCGCGCGATCTGCTGGAGATGCGCCTGCACGCGCTCGCGCACCGGCCCGCCCAGCGTGCGGATGGTGCCTTTAAGGAGCGCCTGGTCCGGGATGACATTCGGGTTGTCTCCCGCCTGGATCTGCCCGATGGTGACGACCACCGGATCGTGGCTGTCGCCGCCGCGCGGGACGAAGAGGTAGATGGCGCTGATGAGCTGCGCCGCCGCCGCAATGGGGTCGAGCGACTCGTGAGGGCGGGCGGCGTGACCTCCCCTACCCCGGATGGTGATCTGGAGAGCGTCGCAGGCCGCCGTCAGCGCGCCATAGCGCACGCCGACGCGGCCCACCGGACGGGAGGGATCGAGATGCGCGGCGAGCACGGCGTCCACGCCTTCCAGCGCCCCCGCGGCCACCATCTCCAGAGCGCCCTCGCCGGTTTCCTCAGCGGGCTGGAAGATGCCGCGCCACGCGACGGGCCACGGGAGGGCGCCGTCGCGCTCCAGCCGGTGGAGGGCCAGGAGCGCCCCGAACACCGTGGCGGTGTGCCCATCGTGGCCGCAGGCGTGCATCACCCCCGGCCGCTGGCTGCGATAGGGCGCGGTCTTCTCGTCCTGGATGCGGAGCGCGTCGATGTCCGCGCGGAGCGCGATCCCATGCCGGGGCGGTCCGGCAGACGGATCGACCAGCACGCCGCGTCCGGAAGGGGTGAGGCGGGCTTCCAGACCCGCTTCCACCAGGCATTGCTGGATGAAGTGACTGGAGCCGAATTCCTCGCCGCTGGGCTCGGGATGGGCGTGCAGGCGCCGGCGCACCTCCACCATCGCGGCGGCGCTCTCCGCCGCCGCCGCGTCTGCGGCTTCTCGCCAATCTTGCAGCACCGGAGACTCTCCTCCCCTTCACCTATCCGCGACGCACCAGCCGCTGCCGAGTCTACACTAAACCGGAGCGCGGCGTGCGCCCGACTTTTTTCTCACTATTCCCCGCGCCGGGCAATCCTATCCGGCTGCCGCGCCACGCCCGGAGGCCCAGTATTGAAACCCCGCATTGGAATTACGGTGGAGCTGGACGGCGACCCCGGGGTCATCGACGGTGCGTCCTGGCTGCCTTACGTGGCGGCAGTCGAAGCGGCGGGCGGTGAAGCCGTGCTGTTGGGGCGCGGCACGCTGGGCCGTCATGCCGAGATCGTGGATGGTCTCCAGGGACTGCTGTTCTCCGGCGGCCGGGACGTTGACCTCTGCATGTACCCGAACCCGCCGGACCTGGACGGCGAGGAGCCCTCGGCGGTGATGGCGCGCTACAATATGCACCCGGAGCGGGAGCGGGACGCCTACGAGCTGCCGCTTCTGGAGGAGGGCTTGCAGCGCGACCTGCCGATCCTGGGCATCTGCCGGGGGTGCCAGGTGTTGAACGTGGGCCTGGGCGGGCGACTGGTGCTGGACATTCCCATCGAGACGGGAACCCGCCTTCAACATTCCTCTTCGCCGCCGCCCACCGGCGCGAGCGGCATCCACCGGCTAACCATCCACCCCGGCACGCAGCTGGCGTCGATCCTGCCGCCCGAGGAGTTCCAGGTGTGCAACAGCCGCCACCACCAGGCCGTCCGGGTGGATGAGACGTTCAAAGCAGTGGTTTCCGCAGTCTCTCCGGAAGATGGGATCGTGGAGGCGATCGAGGTTCCCGGCCGCCGCTGGGCAATCGGCGTGCAGTGGCACCCCGAGCATCCAAAGGATACGGGGATTCGGGAGTTGTATCGGCCGCTGTTCCGCGCGTTCGTCCAAGCAGCTTCCGGATAGCGCTGACCGGGTTGAGATTAGCGGTTCGGGCCAGGACCAGCCGTCCCTCCGGGACTGGAATGGTTGCTTGCTAACCCAGCGATAAATCGCTGGTCTAATCTCGGTTGTCCCTCCGGGACGCGACTGCCCCGAATGCTGAGGCGCCACGCGCACCCGAGCTTGATGATCTGCCGGCCATCTCGGCGGAAAAGCTCCACGTCGTCACACGTACGCACGCATGGGCTTGATCTCGGTGGCTTTTGCGTGAAATCTGCACGCGGCTCTCGTAGAGATACTCAGCGGTTATTCGAAGCGCGGCGCAGGCGATACGGAGGTGCCGGCCGGCTGCAACGCTAACTGTTACCGTGGCCCAATTGGGCCGAGGCTGATCCGAGGAGTTCGAATGATGAACGTATCCACCGACAAGGTGTTGTTGTTACGAGATGGCGACGACGTCGCCGTGGTGATCCGGCCGCTGGACAAGGGCGACCTGATTGCCGTGAACGGCAGCGAGATCCGCGCCCGCCAGGATATTCCCGCCGGCCATAAGGTGGCCGTGAAGACGGTGACCGAAGAGGGCGCCGTCCACAAGTACGGGCAAGTGATCGGCTTCGCCACGCGCACCATCGAGGCGGGCGACCACGTCCACGTACAGAACCTGGGCGTGCGGCCGCTGGGCATGGCGTACGAGTACTCCACCGAAGTGCCCGAAGTGCGGATGGTCCCCGAAGCCGACCGCCGCACCTTCCAGGGTTACCTGCGCCCGAACGGCCGCGTGGGGACGCGCAACTACCTCGCCATTGTGTCCACCGTCAACTGCTCCGCTTCCGTGAGCCGCTTCATCGCGGAGCGGTTCCGGGGCGACGCCCTGAAGGCGTACCCGAACGTGGACGGGATCATCGCCGTGACGCACAAGTCCGGGTGCGGCATGAACATCCAGGGTGACGACCTGAAGATGCTGGAGAACACGCTGGCGGGCTTCGCGCGGCACGCGAACGTGGCCGGCTACATCCTGTGCGGGCTGGGCTGCGAGGTGAACCAGGCCGTAACGATGATCCAGAGCACGAACCTGATCTCCCTGGGCACGCAGCGGCGCGTCCCTACCATCGTCAGCATTCAGGAAGAAGGCGGCGTGGTGAAGGCGGTGGAGCGCGGCGTGCGAGAGATCGCGGGGCTGCTGCCCTACGCCAATAGCTTCGAGCGCAGCACCCAGCCGGCGTCGGAGCTGTTCGTGGCGACGAACTGCGGCGGCAGCGACGGCAATTCCGGCGTCACCGCCAACCCGGCGGTGGGCTGGATGACGGACGAGATGGTCCGCCACGGGGGCACCTCTGTCCTGGCGGAGACGAGCGAAACCTACGGAGCGGAGCACCTGCTGACGAAGCGCGCGGTGAGCCGCGAGGTGGGCGAGAAGCTGGTGGCGCTGATGCGGTGGTGGGAGCAGTACACCTCCATGCACGGCGCGGAGATCGACAACAACCCGTCGCCGGGGAACAAGGCAGGCGGCCTCACCACCATCTATGAGAAGTCACTGGGGGCGCTGGCGAAGGGCGGCACGGGGCCGCTGGTGGACGTGGTGGGCTACGCGGAGCCGATCCGTCGCCGGGGCTTCGTGTTCATGGATACGCCGGGCCACGATCCGGTGTCCATCACCGGCCTGGTGGCGGGCGGCTGCAACGTGGTGGTGTTCACCACGGGGCGCGGCTCCGTGTTCGGCTGCAAGCCCGCGCCGAGCATCAAGGTTTCCACGAACACGGCGCTCTTCGAGCACATGAACGACGACATGGACCTGGACGCCGGCGTGATTCTCCAGGGGGCCACCGTGGAGGACGTGGGGCGAGCGCTCTTCGAGAAGGTGCTCTCCGTAGCCAGCGGCGAGAAGACGAAGAGCGAGATTCATGGCATCGGCGACGAGGAATTCAATCCCTGGATGACCGGCGCGACGTTATAAAACGCGTTGCGCCGCGAGCGTGCGGAGGCCGCCCGGCCCCGCACGCTCTCCATCCAGGAACTTTGCCCGATGTCGGATACACGGCCCGCTGCGGCGGGCGATGGTTCTCCGCTCGATGACATGCCCGCCGCCGAGGCGCCGCCCCAGCGCTGGAGCGTGCGGGACTACTTTCGCGAGCTGCGCGCCGATCTGGCGCACATTGACTGGGCCACAGTCCAATCGCTCTTCGTCCGGGAGGCGCTGCTCACCGTCCGCAGCCGCCTCTGGCCCCAACTGCTGTTCTGGTTCACGGCGTCGGTCGGCATCCTGGCGCTGCTGCCGGCGTTCTACCGCACGGTTCCCGGCCGGTGGAGCCATCCCGGTTCGCACCAGTGGCTGGTGCTCTGGATCGTAGGGACGGTGCTGGGGTTGATCGCCGTAATCGCGTGGTGGACGCGCCAGCGCATCTCCCGCGAACTCCGCGGCGGCGCGTTCGAGGAGATCCTCCTCACCGGCAGCAGCCCCGCCGACATCCTATTAGCGAAGGCGCTGGCAGCGGGTGTCGGCGCGATATTCCTCACGCTAGCGGCAACCCCGGCGTGCCTGTTTGCCTGCGCCGCCGCCGGGCTGGGCGCGACAGAATACCTGCGGTTGTCAGTCACCCTGGCTGTCGTGGCATACACGGGGCTCTGCATCGGCGTCGAGGCGGGGTTCCGGAAACCCGGCGCCACGTCTTTCTTTCATGAGGCGTGGAGTACAGCCAATCGGTGCTGGATGATCGCCGTACTGGCCGCGGGGTACTCAGGTCCTGGGAATACAGCGCTCCGCTGGCTCGGATACCCCAAGCAGTGGATAGTGACCTACGGTCCCGCCTCACTGCTCCTGTTCCAGGGGCGCTTCGCGAACCGGTGGGTGGTCAGCCTGACGTTGACGGCGACCTTTCTCATCATTCTCACACTGGTGAACCTACGCCTGTTGAAGCGGGAACGGCCGCAAGCGGCGGAGTTACTTGACGAGGAATCTTTGTGGAGCCAGACACTTGCACTGCGACCGGTGCGGGAATCTACAACCCACATCGTTGAGTGGTATCCGGGCAATCCGCTGGCGAACGTCGAACGGGTGCTGGGATACCGCAATCGCATCGCACCCTGGTTCTGGCAGGTCTTGCTGGTATTGCTCCTGGCGATTCTTGCGATGCCGTGGAGCAGCGTCGGGCGCTTCCTGTTCGCGGCGTTCCTGTGGGCGGCGTGTCTGCTCGCGGCACATAACGGCTGCGCGCCGCTGGCGCGAGAGCGGGAGATCGACCACTGGCGAGAACTGGCGCTGACGCGGCTGACGGACGCGGAGTTACTTCAGGGCAAGCTGCTGCCCGGACATGGCTCCTGGCTGGGTCCCGCCCGTATTGCGGGGGTCGGCCTCGTCCAGGCGCTGCTCTGGAGTACCATCGCGGAGAAGAACCCGGCGTGGGCGTGGGGCCTGTGGGCGGGAGTAACGCTCCTGGCGCTTCCCCGCGCCTCCCACATGCTGGGCGCCGCCCTCGGCGCGCGGGCGCCCACCAGCGCCGCAGGTCGCTGGCGCGTGGATTGCCTGTTCGCCCTGCTGCCCATCCTGATGATGAGCGCCGCCTTCGGCGGACTGCCGGTGGGCTGGCTAACGGCGCTCAGCCCGCTCGTCCCGGCGGCGCAGGCGGTGGCACAGCCGAGCGTGGGACCTGAGGCGTGGGCGGCCACCGGCCTCTACGTAGCAGCCGGGGCGGCGGCGCGGTGGGTGTTGACCCACCACCTCCGCGCCGTAGTGCTGCCCCGGCAGTGATCCCGCGCCCGACCGCCGATTACCTGCCGAGCGCCGCGCGTCCTGCCTCGATTACCTCAAGGATGGCGTCCGTGTCGTAGACGCAGCCGCCCCAGGTTCCGCCGCCGGCCTGCTGGAGCGCCGCCCAAAGACGGGTGTCGGCGGGCACCTGCGGATCGGGGGAGAGGTCCGCGCGCGGCGGGCGCGCGGCGAGAATGCGGTCGCCCTCCTCGGGGCTGAAGCGGCGCTCCCCCTCCCCGATGAAGTCCAGGCTGCCCTCCAGCCGGGTCCGGTCCACCACCACACGGATGATGTCTCCGTCCTGGAGCTTGCCGACGGGACCGCCGGCCAGGGCTTCGGGTCCGACGTGGCCGATGCAGGCGCCGGTGGAGACGCCGGAGAAGCGCGCGTCGGTGATGAGCGTGACGTTCTTCCCGAACGGCAGGTGCTTGAGGGAGGAGGTCAACTGGTAGACCTCTTCCATGCCCGTGCCCATCGGGCCGCGGCAGATGAGCACCAGCACGTCGCCCGCACGGATCTCGCCCGCCTTCACCGCCGCAATCGCCGCACTTTCGCGCACGAACACGCGGGCCGGGCCTTCCTTCCGGTAGACGTTGTCCGCATCGACGACGGTGGGATCGATGGCCGTGCTCTTGATGACCGAACCCTCGGGCGCCAGGTTGCCGACCGGAAAGGTAACGGTGCTGGTGAGACCCCGGGCGCGGGCTACGTCCGGCGCCATGATGACGTCGTCGGGGTCCACGCCGTCGCGGCGGCGCAGCTCCTCGCGCAGACGGACGCGGCGCTCGGAGCCTTCCCACCAGTCGAGCACTGCGTCGAGCGTCTCGCCAGTCACCGTCAGCACGCTGGTGTCGAGCAGGCCGAGGCGTCGGAGGTGCAGCATCACTTCCGGAACGCCGCCCGCGAGGAAGGCGCGCACCGTGGGATGGTAGGCGGGCCCGTTCGGCAGCACGTCCACGATGCGGGGGACCTGGCGGTTGATGACTTCCCAATCGGCTACGGTGGGCCGGGGGAGGCCGGCGGCGTGGGCAATAGCGGGGATGTGCAGGATCAGGTTCGTAGAGCCGCCGAAGGCCGCGTGGACGACCATCGCGTTGCGGATGGCTGCGGGCGTGAGGATGTCGCGCATGGTCTTGCCCTCCGCCTCCAGGCGGTGGACCGCGCGGGCCGAGCGGACAGCCATATCGCGCCAGATCGGCTGGCCGGAGGGCGCCAGCGCCGAGTGCGGCATCGACATGCCCAGCGCCTCACCGACGACCTGGGTGGTGGCCGCCGTGCCGAGGAACTGGCAGCCGCCGCCGGGCGTGGCGCACGAGCGGCAGCCTAGATCCGCCGCTTCCTGCAGGGTGATCATCCCGTGCGCATACCGCGCGCCGATAGTCTGCACCTTACCCGCGTCCTCCCCGTCCTCGGGCGGCAGGGTAACGCCGCCGGGCACCACCACGCTGGGAAGGTCGCCCATCGCGGCGAGCGCCAGGATCATCGCCGGCAGGCCCTTGTCGCAGGTGGCGACGCCCACCACGCCCGCCCGCGTGGGGAGCGAGCGGATGAGCCGCCGGAAGACCATCGCGGCGTCGTTGCGGTACGGCAGGCTGTCGAACATCCCCGTGGTGCCCTGGCTACGGCCGTCGCAGGGGTCGGAAACCATGCCGGCGAAGGGAATCGCGCCCAACTTCCGCAGCTCCACGGCGGCGGCCTGCACCAGGAGACCGATCTCCCAGTGTCCTGTGTGGTAGCCGAGGGCGATGGGCCGTCCATCGGGGGCGCGCACCCCGCCCTGCGTGCTGAGGATGAGGAACTGCTTGCGGTCCAGCTCCTTCGGCTCCCAGCCCATGCCGGCGGCCTGGGTCATGCCGAACACGTCGCCGCTGGGCCGATTGAGGAGCATGTCCGCTGTGAGCGGCAGGCTGCCCTGCGGGCCGGGGGCGGTCGTCTGGATATCGTAGATGTCTGCGGAGGCGGCGGACAGGAGGGTGTCAAGCTGGCTCATCGGCGGCTTTCTGGGGCGCGGACGCGGCTTCGCGGCAGGCCCGGATCAATTCATCGGACGTGGTGCTGTGCCCGGTGGAGACTTCGATGGAATAGACGGCGGCTTTCGTGAGCCACTGCCCGTCTACGGTGTCCTGCGCCTCGATCCCCACGGTGCAATCGCGCACCAGGACGACGTTATATCCGCGCTGCGCCATCGCGCGGGTTCCATAGTCGCGGTGCAAAACGCAGATATTCGCGGCGAACCCGGCGTAGAAGAGATGCAGGAGCCGCCGGTGATGCAACAGGCGGTGCAGTTGATCGCCCGTTGCGACGACAAAGTCGCCCGGCCGGGGCGTGACCGCGTCCGCGATGCGGTAATGACTCGGGTCCTTCACCCACTCCTGGACCTTGGGCTCCGGCGCCCGCGCGTACGCCGCGTACTCGCCTTCTTTACGCCGGAACGCGGCAGGCGGCCAGTCGGCGGGCGGCGGCGCGGGCTCCAGGCCCAGGTCCCGCTCGGAGGCGTAAGCGACGGACTGGGGATAGGCGTGGACGTAAGTGGGCGACGGCGCGTGGACGATGGTCACGCCGGCGCCGCGCGCCGCGTCGAGCGCCGGCCGCAGCCGCTTTTCCATGATCTGACCGCTGGCGCTCTCGTGACTGCGGATGAAGTGCTCCGCCCAGCAGTCCACCAGGACGAAGGCGGACTGCTCCGCGGGGATCGTCCACTCGCGCTCCTGGTGGCCAATCGCCGACTCCACACACTCCACGCCGTCGTCGGTTCCGTGGCGGAGGAAGCGGACTCGCAGGTGAAGATCGGGCACGGGCGGGCTCTTTCCAGGCGTGGGGACGAAGCTACAGGCGAAGATTGTCCGCACGAGGCGCCAATCCCTGCCGGGCGGTCCGGCGGGTGGTGGAACGGACCCGGCCAAGAAAAAACCGGAGGGCCAGGCAGGCCCTCCGGTTATGGGTGCTGGAACCCACCCAGACGGTTAGCGGGTGATGGACAGCGCCGCTTCCTTCTTCACCCCCGCCAGGCTCGCGGAGAACACCACCGGCGTGGTGGAGCGCACGCGCTTCGTGGTGATGCGCGCCGTCGCCGTCTTCGAGCCCGCGCGGACGGTCACCGTCTTCGGCAGCGTGGCCGCACCGGAGTTCGAGCCGGCGAGGGTGACCACCGTATTGGTCGTCGCGTTCTTGGAGAGCGTCACCGTCGCCGTCACCGTCCGCGTGCCCTTAACGCTGGCGGCGCTGAGCTTGAAGTCCGCCAGGGTGGGAGCGGACGAACCGGTGAAGTCCACCGCGCTCTGGTTCGAGCGCAGGTCCACCGCCAGAGAGGCCGGGGTGAACGTGAAGCCCGTGCGAGCCACGCCGACGGTGTAGCTGCCGGCGGGCAACGCGGGTAACACGTAGCCGCCGTCGGCGCCCGTGATCGTGCTCGCGCTGCCGGCGGTCACGGTCACGCCGCTGACGCCGACGCCGTTCTCACGCACCGTCCCCGCCAGGCTGAACAGCCGCGTGGCCGTGAAGTTCGTCGCCACCGCATCCGGGCCGACGGTGACCGCGGTCGAACTCGGCGCGAAGACGAACCCGGCGCCGGAGACGGACACCGTGTACGTCCCGGCCGCCAGACCGCTGAACGCGTAGGAGCCGTCGGAGCCGCTGGTCGTCGTGCGGCCGTTGAGGCTGACCGTGATCCCCGGCAGCGCCAAGCCGTTCTCCGTCACCGAACCCGCGATAGTGAACACGCGAGTGGCAGTGAAGTCCACAGCGGACGCATCCGGCCCCACGGTGATCGGGATCGAAGCGGGCGCAAACGTCAACCCGGCTCCGGAAGCGCTGACCGTGTACGTCCCGGCCCCGAGACCGGTGAACGCGTACCCGCCGTTCCCGTCCGTGACTGCGGTGCGGCCGGCGGCGCTGACCGTCACGCCCGGCACGCCCGCGCCGTTAGCAACGACGCGTCCGCTGAGGGTGAAGCTGCGGCTGCCCGTGAAGCTGACGCCCTGGGCGTCCGGCCCGACGGTCACGTTCCGCACCGGCGTGTCGAACACGAAGCCGGCGCGGGAGACGGACACGGGGTAGGTTCCGGCGGCCAGACCGCTGAAGGCGAACGTGCCGTCCGGTCCCGTCGCCGTCGACTGGGTTCCGGCCGTGACCGTCACTCCGGCGACGCCCGTGCCGTTCTCCGTCACCTTGCCGCTGATGGTGAAGACCTGTGTGGCGGAGAAGTCGATACCGGCGGCGTCGGGGCCGACCGTCACCGGCCGGGCCGGCGTTCCGAACACGTAGCCCGCGCGAGACGGGCTGATCACAAACGTGCCCGCCGGCAGCCCCTTGAACGCGTAGCTGCCATCCGGGCCCGTGGTGGCCGAGAGGGCGCCGGCCGTCAGCGTGACGCCGCTCAGACCCACGCCGTTCTCCGTAACGCTGCCGCTGATGTTGAACAGCCGCGTCGCCTGGAAGCTGACGTTCTGCACGTCGGCCAGCACCGTGACCGCGGTAGTGGCCGGCTCGAACCGGTAGCCCGCGCGGCTGGCGCTGAAGGTGTAGCTCCCGGGCGCGAGATCAGACACGACGAACGAGCCGTCGGCGCCGGTGGCGGCGCTCTTCCCGCCGGCCGTCACCGTGACGCCCTCCAGGCCGACGTTGTTCTCCGTAACCCTACCGCTCACCGTGAAGACCCGCGTCGCCGCGAAGTCCACGCCGGTTGCGTCCGGAGCCACCGTCACCGACTGTGTGGCCGGGGCGAAGCCGTAGCCGGTGCGGGCTACGGACACGCTGTAGGTCCCAGCGGGGAGCCCCGCGATGCTGTAGCCGCCGTCGGCAGCGGTCGTGGCGTTCTTACCGGCCACGCTCACCCCAACGCCCGCGAGGCCGACGTTGTTCTCGGTTACTCGGCCGCTGATGCTGTAGGAGCGCGTGCCGGCAAAGTCCACCCCCACCGCATTCGGGCCGATGGCGACGTTCCGCGTGGCGGTGTCGAACGAGTAGCTCGCGAGGGTGGCGGTGACGGCGTAGCTTCCCGCCGGCAACCCGGAGAACGAGTAGGTTCCGTCGGCGCCGGTGGTGGCGCTCTTCGCGCCGGCCGTCACCTTCACTCCGGCGAGCGGGCTTCCGTTCTCCATCACCGTACCGGCAATGGAGAAGATCGCCGCCGCCGCGAAGTTGACATTCGTGGCGTCCGGGCCGACCGTCGCCGAGCGGGAGCCGACATCGAACACGTAGCCGGGCCGCGAGATGGCAACATCGTACGTGCCAGCCGGCAGGCCGCCGAAGGCGAAGGAGCCATCCTGGCCGGTGGTCGTCGTTTGGCCCGCCGCCGTAACGGTAGCTCCCGCCAGCCCGGCGGCCCCCTCCAGCACCTTTCCACTGATGGTGTAGATGCGGACCGCCTGGAAGTCGATGTTCTGGACTTCCGCCACCGCCCCCACGGTCACCGTCTGGACGCTGGGATCGAACCGATAGCCCCCGAGGGACGGCTTGACCTCATAGGTTCCGGCGAGCAGGTTGGGGATGGAGTAGGAGCCATCCCCAGCCGTGGTCGCGGAGCGATCCGCGATCGCGACCGTTGCGGCGGCCAGGCCGCTGCCGTTCTGGGTAACCCGGCCGCTGACCGTGTAGACGCGGTTAGCGGCGAAGTCCACGCCAGTTGCATCCGGCCCCAACGTTACCGATTGTGTGGCCGGAGTGAACGCGTAGCCGGGACGGGACGGAGTGACGCTATACGTGCCGCCGGGGACGCCGCTGATCGTGTAACTGCCGTCCGCAGCAATGAGAGCCGGCTGCCCGGCCACCGTGAGGGTGGTTCCGACCAGACCGTTTCCGCTGTCGGTGATCTTTCCACTGATCGTGAAGACACGGGTGGCCGCGAAGTCGATCGCGGTCTTGTCGGAGTTGACGTTCAGGAGTAAGGAAGCCGGCGCGAAGGCATAGCCGGCCTTCGCAGGCGTCACCGAATGGCTGCCTGCTGTCACGCGCGTCAGGATGTAGGCGCCGTCTGCTCCCGTAACCGCGCTGTCGGCGCCCGCCGTGACGGTAACGCCGGCCAGCGGCTGGCCGCTCTCGGTCACCTTACCGGTCACCAGGAAGACGCGCGTCGCCGTGAAGTCGACGTCGACTTGATCGTTCTGGAGCGTGATGGCCCGGATGCTCGGATTGAAGTCGTACCCGGCCTTCACGGGCGTCAGGTTCACCAGCCCCGGCTGGAGGCCCGTCACCACGTACTTGCCGTCCGGCCCGGAGGTTCCCGACTTTCCGCCGCCGCCGATAACGACGCCGGCGAGCGGTTGGCCGTTCTCGGTCACCGTTCCAGTGATTGTCAGCACGCGCACGGCGGAGAAGTCTACACCCGATGTGTTCGACGCCAGGTTCACCGGGACCGACGCCGGCGTAAACTCGTAGCCGAGGCGGCTGGGGATCACGACGTAGTTGTTCGCGGGCAGCTCCGGCAGCGCGTAAGTTCCATCCACTTGGGTAACGGCCGACTTGCCGCCGGCAGAGACCGTCACCCCGCCGAGACCCCCTCCGTTGAGGGTGATCCGGCCGCTGATGGTGAAGCCCTGCGTGGCGTCGAAGTCAACGCCGCTCACCGTGGCCGAGCTCACGGTGACCGTGCGCGCGAGCGGCGTGAATGCAAAGCCCTGCTTGCTGGGCGTCACCGTGTAGGTTCCCGCCGATACGCTATTGAGCGAATACGTGCCGTCGCCCGCCGTGACCGCCGTGCGGCTGCCGGTGGAGATCGTGACCCCGGCGAGCGGGGCGCCCCCGGAGGTTACCTTCCCGGTAATCTTGAGCGGCGGCGTGTCGAAGGCCTCGACTACGATCTCGCTAGCCGCGTTAGTGCTGCTGGCGCTGAAGCCCATGCCGTGCGCCGCGAAGGCCTGCCAGATATCGTCCACATCCTCGCCGCCGAAGCGGTTCTGGTCCGCGCGGAGCACGGCGTCTCGGTAATCCAGGAAGGTGGGATTGGAAGGACAAAGCTTCAGGCCGTCGACGTGAAGTTGGATGGCGCGGTCCCGCGCGGCCGTGAAGCCGAGGCGGGCGTGCAGCCGGCCGTACATCGTCCACAGCGCATTGCAGATGATCTCGCCGCCGAGATGGACAGAGAGATTGCCGCCGCGCGTGTCGGCGATGTTCTTGTACGTGCGGCTGAAGACCGTGTTCTGCGTGCTATAGGGCTGGCTGCGGATGCCGTTGGCGAAGTCGTCCGTCACGTAGCCGCCGATGGGGTACTTGCCGTTGACGTTGTCGGTCGACTCAGCTACCAGCATCAGCGCGCAGAAGTCCGACCAGCCTTCCCCCATGGCGCGGCTCTGGTAGACGGTGAGACCATTCGCGTTACCTACCAGCCGGTTGCTGAGCCCATGCCCGAACTCGTGGACGATCACTTCATTGGCAAAGTCTCCGTCGCGGCTGGGGGTTGTGAGGTCGAACTCGTACATCGACATCTCGCCGGAAACGCCGTCCGGCGGCGTGAGAAAGGTGGCGTTGTTGAAGAAGATGGGGATGGGGAAGTCGGCGCCGTACTGGGCCATGGCGGAGACGGCGTCGCCCTGCTTGCCGCCCAAGCCGAAGTTATCGTTCTGGAAGTTGCCGGCGGCCTCGTTGAAGCCGAACTTGTAGAACACGTCGTGGCAGACGTTGTTCCAGTAGAAGAGATTGGAGATCGCCGCGTTCGGATAGGTGCTGGGCGCGCCCGTCAGGTCAAGAGGGAAGCTGAAGTTGCCGCTCGGCACGGTGATCGGCGTGGGGATATCGGTGCCGTCGCGGTCAAGACCAGCGACGACATTATTCGCAGTAGTTGAAGTCTGCGGCTTCCCGGCCCACCAGTCGTGATGCTGATCGTTGGACGAAAAGACGTCGCGACCGTCGAACGGCTTCATCACGCGCTGCAGAAGGTTCGGCACGACTCCGTTGTAGGGTGTGCCATCCTGCGGCGAGTCCTTATCGAACACCTGGCCCTGTGGGGCGTAGTTCGTGTAGTTGTTGCGGAACAGCAGCTCGCCCGTGCTGGCGTCGATCAGGATGTGATAGACGTCTGGGCGGCGCGTCTGCCAGAGCGTGGTGTCCCACGCGAGGGAGACCTGGTTGCGGCCCGTCTGGTAGAACGATAGCTCGACCACCGGCTCGCGCGACAATCCTTCGCCCCGGGCGTACGTTACGGTCTGCCGGGCTCCGGCGGGCGGAGCGAGCGGAGCGCCCAGGCCGTTGGGATCGAGGCCGGCGTGGCGGGCGGCCTGCGCGAGCGCCTGGGAGGCCTGCAGCTTGGGAACGGTGGTGTTCACCACTTGCGGCAGGCGGGGCGCTACGGAGCCGCTCACCGTCACCAGCCGGCCCTTGTGGTCCACGTTGAACGCGAGCTCAGAGCCGAACACGGGAATGCCCCGATATTGCTGGCCCAGCCACAGGTGCGTTATCCCCAGCCCGTAGGTGGAATACTGCCGCGTGGTATAGAGGGCGGCAACGTCGGTCTCCGACAGCCCGAAGAGTTGGGGATTGGTGGCCAGGAAGCGGCGCGAAATCGCGTCCGGCGTGGCTTCGCTCGCCGCCGTCAGGGCGTCCCCCTGCGCGATCACCCGGCTCGCAGTCCCTGTAAGGCCGCTATACCGGACCGTCGCGCCGGCCAGAGCGGCCAGCCGGGCGGCCTGGACCGCGTTTCCTCCGGGAGGAGCTTTGAGGGTGGCTGTGCGTTCGGCCTGGTGGACCACGAAGTTCGGCAGCCCCTCATGTTGGGCCGCCGAAGCAGAGCGCGTGGCAGCGAGCGTGGCCAACGCCAGGAGCACGGTCAACCCACCGCGTAACCGTTGCGCAAGAGCGTACATAAAGCGTTCCGATCCTTCTCTAGATAGGGCGCGGCGGCGGCGAACAACGGATGCTGCGGGATGGAGGGGCCGGCCGGCGCGGGCGAGACACTTCGCCCTGGTGTTTCAATCGCTATAAGAGCTGTCCAGGAACGACCCGCAGCGTCGCAGGAAGTCCAGGTCCGAATTCAGTGGCCAGCGCCGCATTGCCGCTGGGTGGGGACCGCCGGCAAGACGACGGCCAGGTCCGAATGGAAACAAGTGGACAAGCGCTATCTACTTCACCAAGGCCTCGACATATCCCTTGTCTTAACCTTGCAGTGCGCTGACGAATCTCCGGCGCCATGCCGCGCTCTCAACTCAGGCCGTTGCCGCCGACGCCGCCCGCGAGGCGGGACGCGCTGCCGCGGCAAGGGTCAAGGGGAGGGCGCGCCGGACAAACAGCCGAAATTCCCCAAAGAACAACACTGTTCTCGGTCATTCAGCAGCGGGTCTTTAGGGGAATCTCCAAGCACTTCTTCAGTAAACGGGCGGACGCTCGCAGAGGATGCGCTCGGGAGCCGAACAATTGCAGGGGGCCGCGCCCTGAGCGGACGCGGGGCAGGTTTAGGAGGCGGGGCGCCGGAGCTAGGCGGCGGGCGCCAGCGCGCGCTTGAAGAAGGCGAACGCCTCCCGCTGCATCGGCGCGTCGAACTTGTGAGGGCCCGGATAGAAGCTCCCGGTGTAGCGGTCCGCGGCCCCCATGCGCGTATAGATCTGCTTCAACAACCGGTCGGCGTCTCGCTGGCCGGCGAGAGTGTAGAGCGGATCATCTTCGTCGTACTGGACGAGCGCCGCCTTCGGGCCGTGCAGGCTGAGGATGTCGGGGAAGTCGAGGTAACGGGCGCAATACGGGATGTAGAGCATCCAGGTGTGGGTGTGGACCTTGTCGCGGAGGAAGTCCTGCCAGGTGGTCATGAATCCGACGCAGTTCGCCGCCTGGATACGCGGATCAGTCCCCGCCAGCAGGACGGTCCGCAGCCCGCCCCCGGAAAGGCCCCCGCAGCCGATGCGCCCGGCGTCCACATCCGGACGGGTGAGCAGGTAGTCCACGGCCCGCCGGTCCTCGTAGGCGTAGACGCCGGGCCAGGTGGTTCCCGCCGTGAAGAAAGACTTGGCCAGGACGTGCTCGTGCTCCGCCGCGAAGGCGTTGTACACGCGGATGTACTCGGGCGTTCCCGGCTTCCGATCCCGGAAGCGCGCCTGGTAGCGGGGGCTGAGCGAGTCGACAGGCACGGCGCGGCTGCCGAAAGCAAACGTGTCGTGGACGAGGACGACGAAACGTTCGCGGGCGAGGGCGTTGGCCCACGGTATGCCGCCGTACGCGCTCTCTCGGTGCTCCTGGGTGAGCGGAAAGACGTGGTCGGATTCGGCGATCTTCTCCTTGCCGTAGTACTTGAAGCCGCCGTGATCGTGGAGCGCCAGCACGGCCGGCAGCCGGCCGCGAGCGCCGGCGGGCTTGAGCACCCACGCCTCGCAGCGCGGGCCGTAGCCCACCTCCCACGACACTTCTTCGATCTCCAGACCGTCGTGCGTAATCTTCCGCGCGAGACGGGCGTCCAGTGGCGCCGGCTGCGGCCGGAAAGCCAGCAGGTCCAGCAGTTTTCCCCGCGCCTCGAGGCGCCACTGCTCGATTTCGGGCCAGTCGCGGGCGAGGTAGGACAGGCTGGAGGTCTGCTGCGACAGGACCTGGTCGAGCAGCTCCTGATAGACTCCGACATCGCTGGGCATCGGCACACGTTCCCTTTAAGGAGCGCTCTGGAGGCCGCGCACTACGTCCTCCAGGTACTCCCGCGCGCGGCGGGCCAGTGCGTCAACGCTCTCGGCGGTTGCGGGCGTCGGCAGCAGCGGCGGGAAGATGTTCTCACAGCAGAGCGGCAGCTTCCGACCGGTGAAGGCGACCGGGTGCAGGAGCCGGTAGTGGTCAATCTCGCCGAAGCCGGGGCCGCAGTCCTGGTCCTTCGGGAAGTTCCGGTGGTCCTTAATGCAGAAGCTGCGGACCTCGTCGGCGCAGGCCTTGAGGTCTGGGATGGGATCGACGTCCAGGTAGTCCATCACGTTACCGGCGTCGAAGTTCACTTTCACCGCCTCGTCGCGTAGCTCTCGGGTGAACTTCGCACACGCCGAGCCCGTGCCGGTCTCGCCGCCATGCTGCTTGATGACCAGCGTTACCCCGGCGGCGCGCGCCAGGGGGCCGAGGGCGGCGAACCGCTCCCGCCAGAGGGCGCCCCCACCGTTTTCGGTGTGACCGAACGTGAGGACCTGCGGCATGCCCGCCGCATGCGCCTGCTCGATGCGTCGCTTCAAGGCGTCCAACCCATTCTTGTGCTCTGGGTAGACTACCGAGAACATCATCAGCGGCTGGAGCCCAAGGTCGCGGCACCGCTCGGCGAGCCGCTTCGCCTCGGCCGGAGGCGCGTCCGCCGGCATCACGGGCGACTTGCGGCCCTCCGCCTCCAGGTGCTCGGTTCCCCACGCCACGTAGCGGTAGCCGCTCTTCGCAATGCCCTCGAGAGCGCGCTGGAGCGGAAAACTTCGATACACGTAGGTCATGCAGGCGATCTGGAACTCAGTCGGGCGGGCGGCAGGCGCCTGCTGGGCGGCGGCTGTACACGCGCCGCCCAGCGCAGCCCCCATTCCGGCTCCCGCCGCCAGCAGCCGCCGCCGGGTGATGGGCGCGCTCGATCCAGATACCCCGTGTTTCATCCGCCTTGCTCCTTCTTCCGCACGCCCGCCGCCGGAAGGGAGGCGATGAGCGCGTCGGTGAACTCCTGCGTGCCCGCCGTACCACCGAGGTCGCGCGTTAGGTGCTCGCCGCTGCGGAGCACCGCATAGATGGCCTCCCGGATGGCGTCGGCGGCCGGCTGCTCGTCCAGGTGGTCCAGCATCAGGCACGCCGACAGCAGGATGGCGGTTGGGTTCGCGAGGCCGAGGCCGGCGATGTCGGGGGCGCTGCCGTGGACCGCTTCGAAAACGGCGACGCCTTCGCCCAGGTTAGCGCCGGGCACCACGCCGAGGCCGCCGACCAACCCGGCGGTAAGGTCGGAGACGATGTCGCCGTAGAGGTTCTCGCAGAGCAAGATGTCGAAGCGCTCCGGATCCATCACCAGCCGCATGCAGGTGGCGTCCACGATCATCTCATCGTACTGGATCTCGGAATGCCGCTCGGCGACCTCGCGCGCGCACTTCAGAAAGAGGCCGTCGGTGAGCTTCATGATGTTCGCCTTGTGGACGACGGTCACGCGCCGCCGGCCGCAGCGGCGGGCGTAGGCAAAGGCGAACTCACTGATGCGCTTGCAAGCCCGCTCGGTGGTCACCTTGAGGCTTTCCACCACGCCCGGCACCACCTCGTGCTCGATTCCGGAGTAGAGGCCCTCGGTGTTCTCCCGAACCACCACCAGGTCTACGTCGCCAAAGCGGGTGCTGATGCCGGGTAGGTTGTGGACGGGCCGCAGGCAGGCGTACAGGTCAAGCGCCTTGCGCAGGGCGACATTGGCGCTGGCGAACCCCGTGCCGATGGGCGTGGTGAGCGGCCCCTTGATCGCCACTCCGTCTTTGCGGATGCAGTCCAGCACGTGCGGGGGCAGCTGCGTGCCGTACTGTTCAATCGTAGCGGCGCCCGCCTGCTGCTCGTGCCATTCGATCTCGACCCCGGCGGCTTCCACCACCTGCCGCATGGCCCCCGCGACTTCCGGGCCGATCCCGTCTCCGGGAATGAGCGTCACACCATGTGCCACGTACTGTCCTCCGGCAAGGCCGCCCGGCCCCGCCACGTTTACGCCCCGATGAGGCGCGTGATAGAATGCGCCGGATTGTCCCCGCCCCCGAGGAGCGCCAAATGCCTGACAACGCCAAACAGACGGTGCAGACCCGCACCGAAAGCCATTCCGACGTCGCCACCAGCGAAGCCGCCCGCGCCTACCAGGCGGCGCTGACGGAGCGTCAGTTCGGCGAAGCCCTGGTGAAGCGCCTCCGCGAAGCGCCCGGACCCGTTACCCTGCGTAACTTCCGCGAGGAGTGGGTTTCCACCGAAGAAGGTCTCGTCCACGAATTCACTGTAGAACTGGAAGCCGCAGAAGGATAAACCGCTCCAACACGGGACGCCTCCGCAGGGCGGCGCCGCCGGGCATCGGAGCTCATCCACCCAGCAGTGCGCGCGCCTGCGTGACGGCGCCGCCCTGCGGAGGCGTCCCGCGCCTTCAGGCGCTCGATCTCCTCCAGGTCGAACTCCAACTCGTTCACGGCTTCGAGGTCCAGGCCGCGGATATCGACCACCATCGATCCAAGGCCTTGCACCCCGCCGGTGCGGCGCACGGACAGCTGTTCGAACGGGATTCGCACGGTCTAGAGCCTCCATTCGCCCGCGTCTCGCAGGCGCCGACCGTCTATTCTGCCTCGATTCCGGTTTCCTGAACCGCAGATCGCCACCGGGCCGGCTCATCGGGCCTGCCCCGCATCCTGCAGTTGGGGCTTAACGCCGCGCGGATGCGGGTAGCTGTTGCGAGACGAGCCGCCGCAGCGACGCGGGCTCGAATAGTGGAGACGGCCCATCATGCGCACCATCGAGCAACTCATCGGAATGCCCGTTCTCTCGATTGAAGAGGGAGAGCAACTGGGGAAAGTCGAGGGGGTGGAGCTGGACCCGACCGCCGGCCAGATCGTGTATCTCCGCTTCAAGGGCGAAGGCCGGCGGCCGGACGGCGTGATCTCGTGGAACGCTGTCCGCAGCGTGGGTGAAGACGCCGTGACCGTGACCAGCATCACGGACGCGCGCGACCAAGTGCCAGCCGACAAGCGGGCCGCGCTCGCCAGCCGCATCGGCGACCGCGAGGTCCACACGGCCAGCGGCTCCCGCCTCGGTCGCGTGGTTAGTTACGTGCTGGACGAGCACAATGGCCGCGTCGTCAAGTACCGGGTGAACTGCGGCGGGCTCCTGGATCACCTGCTGCACAAAGAGGTGGAGTTCCCTCACACGGCGATCCGCACGTTCGGCCACGACGTGATCATCGTGGACGACTCCGTGCTGCCGGCAAAGAAGCTATAGCGTCCGCAGGCGCGTGCACTGTCCAGGAAGACAGCCGGCCGCACCCCGTCGTTCCCGGTTCAACGGCGCCGTCTACGTCCGCCTCGCCGCCGGGTCCGCGCTCCCGCGCCCTTCCCGGTTCCCGATACGAGCGTCTGCGTGGTGTCGATCCGGGTGATGCTGCTCAAACTGCCTGCGCCGGGCGAGACGTCGCTCAAGTCCAGGGGCGCCGTGGCGACCAACGAACCGGCGGAGTAGACCTCGACACCAGCGGCCGGATCGAAATAGGTGATCATGGTCGCCGTCAGCCGCCCATGCTCCGGGACCGAAGCCGCTTCCGGCGGCGCAGGAGCGTGGGTCTCGGACGCCGTCTCCGTCCGCAGCGTGGTGGAGAACCGCGCGCACGCCCGGCCGCGGAAGGTCGCGCGGCCAAGGTAACGCGAGCGCAGCCGGACTTGCTGCGTCCCCGCCGCGCCGGGCACCATAACGGTGTCTTCCCAGGCGTCGCCGGGCTTCAGGTCGCGCGCTGGGAAGTTCAGCCCGTGGAGGGCGTCTGCCGCCTGGAGCGGTCCGGATTGGGGCGCCTCCCCCACCGGCTTTAGCAAACTACGGCTAATGAAGCGGCCGCGCAGGGTCATCTTCACCACTGAAGTGGTGGCCGGCTGACGGTAGGGCTCCGTCTGTCCGAGAGTGGTCGCCGTTCCGGAAACCATGTTCTCGGCGACCTCCAGCGTCACCACGTCGCCCTCCACGGAGCGCACCCGCATGGTCTGCAGCACCACCGAGCGAAACTGCCCCTTCCCCATCTCCCTACGGCCGGGTCCGATGGTCGTGGCGCCGGCGAGCGTCGTGCGGGCTCGAAGCACCTGGCCCGGGCGGTAGCGATAGCGGAACTGCTCCGCGCTTGCCGCCACGGGAACCCACGCCACCGCAGCCGCCAACCCGATCCAAAGACGCTTCATGCCCGGCCTCCGGTCGTCCATTCGCCGCCGGGAGAAAGACTCCTCGGCGGACCAACGGCGAACCACCGAACGAGCTGAAGGGGGCCTGGCGCCGCGGTGTGGCGGACCCCGAGCCGCCGTACCCAAGTTTCGGGCCGGGCAAAGGAGGCAAGAACCTCGACAGAGGGCTGCGGCAATCTCCGCGGAGCCCGGGGAGGAGACGGGGGAATGACCGAGACCGTAGTGGGCATCTTTCCGGACTGGGCGACCGCCCATACGGCCGTAGACCGACTGCGCGAGGCAGGATTCCCGGCGGATGAGGTCAGCCTCATCGGGCCGGGCGAAGACACGACCGGGAAGGCTCCACTGGACGACGGCGCGAGTGAGACCACGGGCGCCGTGGCGGGCGCGGCGGCTGGGGGAGCGCTCGGCGCCATGGGAGGCTTCCTGCTGGGCCTGACCGCAGTATTCCTACCAGTGCTCGGACCCCTGGTGGTGGCCGGGCCTATCGCGGGCGGGATCGCCGGGGCGGCGGTGGGCGCGGGAGCGGGAGGCCTGCTCGGAACACTCGTGGCGGCCGGCGTGCCGCACGAGGAAGCGGGTCAGTATCACGAAGCGCTGGAACGGGGCAGCCTGGTGGTGGCGGTACACAGCCTGGGCCGCTCGGCGGAAGCCCGGCAGATCCTTGTGGCCGCAGGAGCCGAGGAGCTGCGCAAGGAGTACACGGAGGATGAGATCGAGATGAGCACACCCGAGGATCAGGAGACGAGCGCTACCACGGCCCACGCGGACGCCGATGAGATCCCGGCGGCCTACATGACGCCGGCGCTCGTCGCGGCGGAGGCTGACCTGGCCAACCACTCTTCCACACAGCCGGCCGCGCCCCTCGCCGGAGACACGCGGCCCGGCGCGGCCGACTCCGTGCATGACGTAGAGCAGCCGCCGCACAACGCGTATCCGGCCGACCGGGGCTCCGGGATGGTTTCGGACCTCCCCATGACCGGACAGTCCTTGCCGGGCTCGAAAATCGAGGAAGGCAGTCGGCAGTCGACGGCGTCCTCGGGCGGCGGCGGAGGGGCGGGCGCGCCATACAGGTCAAGCCACGACGCGCCGAATTCCTCGCCGACGGATCTGCGGGGCGTCAACCCGCCGCCTCCGCCCGCGCCGCATCCCTCGGGAAGTGTGGTCTCCAGCAACGAAGCGGGCGAAACCGCCACTCCCGGAATGAGGGACGGCTATGGCGTGCCGGGCAAGGGGTACCCGGACGCGGAGGAAGAGGGCGCCAGCCCGGCCGCCGGAACAAACCGGGCCAGCACTTAGCAGCAGCGGACCGACCTTCACGTGACAGGCGCCAGCCCCTGCGGGATTCCGCTGGGGCTGGCGTGCGTGGACGGCCTCATAGTGGAACCTCCAGGCCGCAAACTGCGTCTCCATGCTCGTGTCCCCGCGCGGTGCATGGCGCGACGTACCAGCGCCTTCGGCTGACGCCTGCGGGGCCGGGAGTTTCTGATGAAGCGACTATTCCTCTACTCTCTACTGCTGGCGGGAGCCTGCTGGCGCCCCGCGACGGCCGCAGAGCTCAAGATACTAAGCCCCACCGACCGCACGGTCGTCGGCGGCGTGGTGCGTTTTCAGATCATGCCCCAGCACGCGGCGACGGACAAGATCTTCGCCGACCCGGATGTCATCATCCAGAATGCTTCTGGAGCCGATCTCCACAAGCTGGTGGCCGTACGCGACAACCGCACAGGCGTCTGCAGAGTGGACTTCGACACGCGGCAGCTCGGCGACGGGCAGTACCTCGTCAAGGTGACGTACCGCACGCTGTTCAAGGGCAGCACGCCGGTCGAAGTCCGCGATGACCTGACGCTCGGGGTGCGGAACCGGTCGCGGCGGCCGGCCAGGTTCACTGTGGCGTTGGAGAAGACGGACTTTCCGGTGGGCGAGTCCGGCGACCTCACGGTGCGGGTGTTCGACGCCAACGGCCGCCTGCTCCCCGCCGCCCGCGTGTCGTTCAAGGTGGACCGGGGCGACCTGGATACCGACGCGGAGATTACGGACAGCGACGGCGAGGCAGTGGCCAACATCGGCCTGGAAGAGCCCGGCGCCGTGACGGTGACCGTCCAGGTGGAGCATCTTCCGCCGATGCAGAAGGTCATCACCTTCACCGCCGCCAAGTAGATGCCCGCTCCCCTACCGGTGATTATCGATACGGACCCGGGCGTTGATGACGCTCTGGCGCTGCTTCTGGCCGCCGGCTCTCCCGAGCTGGCGGTCCTCGCCGTCACCACGGTGGGCGGCAACATCCCGGTTCGCCAGGCCACGGATAACGCGCGCCGCATCCTGCCTATCGCCTGGGCAGGCAGGGAAGCTCCGCCCCTCTATGCAGGCTCCGATGGAAGTTCTGAATCGGCCGAGTTCGTCCACGGGTCGGACGGCCTGGGAGGCGTGACGCTCCTGACGGATGAGGCGGGAGAGCCACGGTATCCCCCAGCGGCGCCAGTGGCCGGCGAGGCGGTTGAGGCGATCCTCTCGCTGGCGGCGGCGCGGCCCGGCGAGGTGACGCTGGTAACTCTGGGACCCCTGACGAACGTGGCCCGCGCGTTCTCCGCCGATGCAGCCAGGCTGCGTCTCTTGCGGCGGATCGTGGTGATGGGAGGAGCCTTCCGCGTTCCCGGCAACGCCACGCCGGCGGCCGAGTTCAACGTGTTCGCGGATCCGGAAGCAGCGCAGGTGGTCTGCGACTCCGGCATCCCCATCCTCTGGACCCCGCTGGACGCCTCCGAGCGGTGCCTGCTCCGCGAGGACCGCATCGCGGCGCTCCCAGACACTCCTGCGGGCCGCTTCGTGCGGCACATCACCGGCGCATACGTCGATCACCATTATCGCGGCTACGACGAGCGAGCCTGTTTTCTGCACGATCCGCTGGCCGTAGGGGCGGTGCTCTGGCCGGACTTGCTGGAAGTGACTCCGCTGCGAGTCGACGTTGAAGATACGGGACGGCTCACCCGCGGGATGACGGTCGCGGACTTCCGCTCCGACCGCACGTTCGTCAAGCCGGCAGTGAACGCGGAGGTCTGTCTGGGAGTGGACGGGGAAACCTTCGCCACCCGTTTCTACGACCGACTCGCCGCGTGCCTCTGACCGGCCTAGCCGCCGCGGCCAGTCGTTGGCGCGTGGTCATGGCCGGGGCTCCCGGGAGCTGCGTGATCGCCGTGGTCAGGCTCCGGCGCCGTCAGCGACTTGAGACCGGCAGCGGCTTGCTTGTTCGACGGCTGGATGCGGAGCACGGCGCGGTACTCGTCGCGCGCTTGCGTCGTCCAACCCAGCTCCCGGTAACGATCGGCGAGGATCATGTGCAGGGGAACGACGTTCGGATAGAGACGGCTTTGCGCCTGATAATACTTGAGTCGCTGGCGGTTGGTGGCCAGCCGCGTTGCGTCGCGGGCGGCAAGCGAGGCGTTCACCGGGTCACCCATCTTGGTGAAAACGGCGGCTAGCTGCTGGAGTGGGAAAGGGTCTACGGGATTCAAGCGCAGGGCTATCTCGAACGGGCGCCGCGCCTCCGCAGCACGGTTGGCGCGTATAAGCGCTACTCCGAGTTGTTGATGGTAGGCGGGGCGGTCAGGCGCC
>Ga0216301_1000067_pt1 | contig 26290 bp, 18 predicted proteins | sample 4hB_Boncat_minus_FD_156203 | JGI IMG/M metagenome (GOLD analysis project Ga0216301, IMG submission 156203) | Terrestrial sediment cell enrichment communities for BONCAT metagenomics from Utah, United States - 4hB_Boncat_minus | ecosystem: Environmental > Terrestrial > Deep subsurface > Rock...
GGCCCCGGCACGTCACCCCCGCCGCCTCCACCGCCACAACCGGCGAGGAACATCGACAATACGGACACGAACAGGAGCAGACGGGACTTCAGCATAAGGCGCGACATTCCAGACGCCCAAGCATGGTACAGCGTGACGGGGTTGCGGTGGGAACAGCAACGAGGCGGGTGGTTGAGTGGTTAGGTGGTTCCGTGGTTAAGTGCCTGAGATGGCATCGCGGGGAAGAACGGCTCGCCACCCAACCACTTAACCACGGAACCACCTAACCACGTCCCTTGCACGCAAGGGACCCTTTGTGCCATCATCTCTCCTTGCGTCCCCTGGTCTCATTCCGGCGACGCGGAGAAGGTTTATGTACGCGATTGTGAAGACCGGCGGCAAGCAGTTCCAAGCCAAGCAGGGTGACGTCCTCATCGTCGAGAAGCTCGAGGGGGAGCCCGGCACTGCCGTCGAGCTCAACGAAGTTTTAATGATCGTCGAAGGCGATCAGACCACGGTCGGTGCGCCGTTCGTCCAGGGCGCGCGCGTCCTCGGCGAGATCGTCCGCCAGGGTAAGGCCAAGAAGATCAACGCCTTCAACTATAAGGCGAAGAAGAACGAGCGCAAGCGCTGGGGACACCGCCAGCCGGAGACCCATCTGCGCATTACCAGCGTCGAAGCGGGTCGCTAAGTGCGCTCGAGCAAGAGTAGGAACACCAAATGGCACATAAGAAAGGACAAGGTTCATCCAGGAACGGCCGCGACTCCAAGCCGAAGATGCGTGGCGTCAAGCGCTACGGTGGTCAGGTCGTGAAGGCCGGCGAGATCATCGTCCGCCAGTGCGGCACGAAGTTCTACCCCGGTGAGGGCGTCGGCATCGGCCGCGACTTCACCCTCTTCGCGCTCCGACCCGGCCAGGTCACGTTCGAAGGCCCGACCGGCCGCCGCCGCATCGCGGTCTACCAGCAGCAGGCTGAGAGCACGCCCGAAGTCGCCGCGGTCGCGTAAAGTCGACGTTTGAAAAGCAGAGGCCCTGAGCACCCAGTGCTCAGGGCCTTTTTGTTCTTCAACCCCCACCCCCCGCCATGTCATCCTGAGGAGCTTGCGACGAAGGATCTCCCCCAGCAGGGTGTGATGGAGGAGGTCCTTCCCCTTCGTGCCTCAGGGTCAGGATGACATGGCGGGGGGTGGGGGTGGCCTCTCCGCTTTTTCGGCACTACCGGTACTCGACGGTGCGATTCATCGGCGGATAGGTGTCAGCCGAGATGAGCTCGCGGCGGTTGCCGGTGATTCGGTAGACGCTGACCTCGTAGCCCGACTTGCCCGTGCTCCGGACGCGGGAGCGGTTGCCGCGGCCGATCCTCACTTCGTCGGGAGCCTGGCTTTCTTCTACTCGCTCGACCACGGTTGGTCGCTCCTTTAGGTCCTGGTCCGCGATCAATTCGATGTGCAGGGAATCGCCTTCGATCCGGCCCTCGATGCGCACGGGGAAGGGGTGTGGATTGACGAACCGTAGATCGATGTTGCTGAAGGCCACGGCGGCGTCGCGGCCGGGGCGGATGTAGGAGGGGAGGAAGCGGTGGCGATGCCGCTCGACGATCTTCATCCCGGCCAGTAGCGCCGCGTTGTAGAGGGTGGTAGACGTTTGGCAGACGCCGCCGCCCCAGTCGTCGATGAGCTGCCCGTTGTAGCTGACCGGCGCCTTTCGGTAGCCCGCGTCGCGGGAGAAGGTGCCGACGCGCTCGTTGAAGGAGAACATCTCGCCCGGAGCGATGGTGGCGCCGACCAGGCGGCCCAGGGAAAGGCGGGCGTTGTGCCGCTGGGAGCGGGCCCGTCCGTCGAGGCTGGTGGCGTACCCCGCGATACGTCGCTCGCGGGGCAGGGCCTGGTAGGCCGCGCCCCCTAAAGCGACTCCTGCCAAGGCCGCGATGGCCGCTTTCACGGCCGGACCTCCATGCGCGACGGTGGGGACCAACGGGCGCTGGTTGGGTCGTACATGTTCTGCACGAGGGTGGGCAGGCCCTCCGAGACCCCGGGCGACTCGACCCGCATGAGGTACGTGAACTTGCTGACGCCCTTCGGCAAACTGCGGGCGAAGAAGGTAACGCGGTCATCGCGGACGCTCATGTCGGACCACCACCAGTCCCATGGCTGATCGGCGGAAGAACCCGGGTCGATCACGCGGCAGTTGCTGGGGATCGGGTCCTCGACCATCACGAAATCCTCAGTGGTGGGATTGTTGACGGTAACCTCGCACTCGATCACGGTCCCGCTCGTGGCCTGCTGGACGGGCTGGCCGCTTGCCACGAGCTGACGCTGGCCCCACCGCATCCCCGGCGCGAGCACCCGGTACTGGCGGGACACCTGGAAGCCATCCACGGCCTTCGCCGCTGGTCGCTCGTCGTACTGCCGCAACTCCGCCGAGTAGAGCACGGGCGACCCGTCCGCCGTGCGGACCTCGACGACGTTCTCACCCTTCGCCAATTCGGCCGGGCTGAGGTCAAGCCGGAGGGAGGGGGAGTCGTCGGTAATCGTCAACGTACGGAGGCTCCGTCCGTTGACGAGGATGGTTACCGTTGCGTCCGAGGGCGGAGCCGCGCGCTCAGGTCGTGCGTTGAGGGCGATCAAGACGGCCGCAGTGTCACGAGTCGAGAACCAGCGGCCTCCCTGGGACTGGAGGACGAGGTGGCTTATCGCGCGCGGCACCACCGGGTCGTCTCGCCGCAATCGGGCGAGGGCGCGGAGAGCGAAGGCGGTCGCCTCGCTGCCCCATTGGTCTTCGCCGTTGGGCCAGTAGGTTGTTCCGGCCGGGCCGGACTTGGCTAGGGTCAGCAAACGGTTCAGGAGATCTCCGTCCTGAGGGCTGGCAAGGGCCGAGAGGGCAATCGTCGAAGGGTCAGACGACTCGCGGAGGCCGGGAACGCTTACCGACTCGCCGTGCTGGGCCATCGCGAACGCCAGGTAAGCCTGGTCACGCGAGTGGTCCTTCTTGCCTTCGGCAAGGCGCTTACGTGCCCACTCCAAGGCTTTCGGCACGTCGATTTGCGGGTTGGTGTAGCCTGCTTGCTTGGCGAGGGCGAGCCCGTCCAGCACGTAGGCGGTCATGAACAATTCCGACTCGTCGTGAGACCACCACCCCCAGCCGCCGTCCTCGTGCTGCATGTTCGCCAGCCGCACGAGGCTGTCCTCAGCGATCTTCGGGATGCGGGCGGCCAGCTTCCGATCCTTCAGTCGCTTCTCGACGAGCACCGAAGGCAGGAACCGGCTCATCGTCTGCTCCACGCAGCCGTAAGGGAAGTCGATGAGGTACGCCAACGACTGCTCGGAGAGCCCCTGGATCTCGCGGCTGATGCCAAGGGTCAGGCCGCCGACGTTCCCGGCGGAGCGCCACTGGAATCGGAACGACCCGCTGCCGCGTGCTTCCCCGGCCCACGCCTCGCGCACGAGGCGGCCTCGGGGCGAGATCGGGATGGTCTGCTGAACTCCGTCACTGGCGCCCCCGTCGATCCAGGCCTTCGCCGTCAGCATCGCGAGCCCGGCAGATGGCGTCTCTAGGTCCCAGGACACCGATTGAGGCTGGCCTGCGGGTACGCGGATCCGGGCGTTGAGCTCTCCCTTGGCGGACACCCCTTCAGGAGTGAGGGCGACATTTACCTCGGCATCCTGTCCCGTGTCATTGTTCACGATCGCGACGACCCGCTGGCGGTCGCCTTGGACGAGGAAGGTGGGCAGCTCCAGCCGGACCATCAATTCCTTCCGGGCACGGAAGTTGGACCGGGCAACGCCTACCGCCGAGGCGTCGGTCGCCCCGACGGCGGTCGCGCGCCACGAGGTCAGGTTGTCCGGCAACTGAACTGATACCGTCGTTTCACCCGTGGGGCCGGTCTGAAATGCCGGTTGCCAGAGGGCGGTGTCGACGAATCGCTTCCGCACCGGGATGTTCGCGGGGCTCTTGTCACCGCCATCGAGGTAGACCTCCGCGAACGAGTAAAACGTGCCGACTTCATTCGCACGCTTCGGGTACATCCCCTTGAGCGGGTCCGTGGCGTCTTTGCGGATCGCGTAGACGGATTCGTCCACCACTCCCAACGAGACCTCGGCGGGCACGGGACGCCCTTGGGCGTCGGCGGTGCGGACGGTTAGGTTGACCGTCTCGCCCGGCTTGGCGTCGGGGCGGTCGCTCGTCACGGTCATCTGCAGCTTTCGGACGCCGAGGTCCACGACCAGGCGCTTACTGGCCTCCATGAAGGAGCCCTCCCGGACGTAGGCGACACTGACGAAGGCGTTGGGGACGAACTCCTTCGTCACCGGCACTCGGACCGTGGTCGCGGCCGACGAGAGGGGGACCGTCCGCTGGGACACGATTCCTTCCGACTCGATGGTTAGGAGAGCCACTCCGCCGGGTTTGTCGCACTGGATCACTGCCTTTGCCGAGTCACCCTCCGCGTACGAGCGGCGGTCGAGGGTTAGCGAAAGCTTGCCGGCTCGTGGATTTCTGGAGCCCGTGTCCCCTTCGACGTACACGTAGGTTTCACTCGTCACTCGACGACCCTGGTCGTCCCGGGCTTCGGCCCGGATGGTCAGAGATTCCGACCGTTCGACCGGGACTTCTAGCCGAGCGGTGCCGTCGCTTCCGGTTTGCACGACCTCCGTTCGGAGGGGCACGAAGTTGGACTCCCCGCGCTGCCACTCTTCGCGACCCACGACGACGGTGACCGCGCGCCCTGCGACGGGGCTTCGGTCTTCGTCGTGCTGGCGCGTCTTCAGGGTGAGCGGGATGCGCTCGCCCGGAGAGGCGACGTACAGGTCCGTCGTCAGGTCCAGTCCAAAGGCGGCCTGGACGACGGGGATGGTGCCCTCGCCGGTCACGTACTTGTCGCCCGACTCGGCGACGGTGACGGAGACGGTGTAGTCGTAGTCGGTCTCGGGAGTCTTGGGGTCACCTTTGGCGCGGGTGTTGAAGGGGATCGTTGCGCGGCCGTTGGCGTCCGTCGTCGCCTCCACTTCCTCCGAGTATTCGCCGCCTCCGGCGTAGCCTGCGTCGCCCCCCTCTTCCTCGTAAAGCTCGTCTTCCTCGCCGCCGCCGTAGTTCCAGCGGGGGCTGCGGAAGATCGTCGCCGTCACCTTTGCGCCCACCACGGGGCCGCCGAAGAAGTATTTGCACTCAACCGTCGCCGAGCCTCGGTCTCCGTACACCATCCAGGGGCGCTCCGGACTGACCTCGACCGTGAACTCCGGCTTTCGGTAGGCGGCGATGGGGAAGTAGTGGTCGTCTTGGCCGCCGAGGGCCTTTGAGCGGAGCTGGTACGGGCCGGGCGTCGATTCGGAGCTCGACGTGTAGCTGCCGTGGAACGTCCCATGCTCCGAGACCGGCAGCGAGAGGTTCGCCACGACGTTCTCCTGGGAATCCAATACCTCCACCGTCGCGGTGCCCTGGCCCGGTAGTTGGTAGTCGGAGCCCGACAGCCGGCGGACGATTCCCTTGAAGTTTACGGTGTCGCCGGGGCGGTAAACCGGGCGGTCGGTGTAGGTGTAGATTCGAGCTTTTCCTTTGCCTTCCGTCGCTTGGCTCTCCCCGTAGAAGTCGCACACGGCGGCCGAGGGGCCGCTTTGGGCCAGCACGGCGGCGTGGTCGTCACCCGCCAGGGCGAACTGGATCAGCCCGTCGGGGTCGGTTTTGCCAACGGGCACCACCCCCTGACCCTTTCGCTGCGACACCGCGGCACCCCCGACGGGCTTACCACTCTGGAGATCGGTGACGTAGCCAAGGACCCGGTTCCCGGCCCGCTTGGCGATCAGGGCGATCTGGCTGACGCTGATCACCGTGTCCGCGTTGACCTCGTCCGTCTTCACCCGCACCCAGTAGAAGCCCTCGGACAGCTTCGGCAAAGGGAGGGGCTCCACGAAGGTGCCTTCGGCGTCCCGCTTTTGTAGCCGATGAGTCGTCTGGACGACGGTCTGCCCAAGGGCTTTGTCGAACGGCTTCTCGATCTCACTGTGGGCCCAGGGGCCTAACGCCTGAACGAGTCCCCCCTGCCGAGTGACTTCTCGCGGTGAGAGCCGGGTGATTTGGACTTGGACGGAGTCTTGGGGGACGAAGCCGTGCAACTCCACGGCGGGCTCTTCGCGGGGAGAGAACACGCGGCGGCTGGCGTAGAGCTCAAGGCGGGGGGCGGTGGGCTCGGCGGGAAGGTTTTGGGCGGTCTGTTTTCCTTCCTCGACGACCGCCACCTTGGTCTTGGCGGAGTGGGCCTTGGTCGATACGGTAAGGCGGTAGGCGCCGACGGGCAGGCGGGGGAATTCGTAGTTTCCGTTCTCGTCCGTGGTGTCGTAGCGGGGCCGCCAGATCCCATCGTCCGCGCCAAGGGCCTCGATGGAGACCATGGCGTTGGCGAGGGGGCGCCCGTTCTCCGTCATGGTGACTCGGCCCCGGAGACCGCCGATGGGGACCTCGCGGGTGAAGCCGACTCCCAGAAGGAGGACGCCGAGCAGGAGGGCGACGAAAAGACTGAGGCAACGGGCCATGACGAAAAGACTGAGGCAACGGGCCATTACGCGGCCTCCTTCGAAACTTCAACGCGAGGGGTCATGGCCGCCAAGGCGACTCCGACAACGGTCAAGGCGGCGGCGATTCCGCCGAGCAGGACGATGCGCTCGTCGCGCGGCAGGGTCGTCAGGCCCCGGACCCACGGGTATGCGGTCAGCAGTCCACCCGCCGCACCGATACCGACTCCGAGGGGCAAGAGCGACCGGTCTCCCCTCAGGGCGGTGGTGAGGCCGCCGAGCCCAAGGCCGATGGCGAGGCCGGCCGCGCCGCGGGAGCCGGTGAGGATGAACGCGGCGACCGGCACCGCGACCACCAAGAGTCCCCAGAGGGCAGTTCCGAGCTGCCTCTTTCCTTTTTCGGGTTCTTGAGCGAGCCATTCGGTCGGCAGCAAGGGGAAGACGGCCCCCACGATCAGGCCGACGAGGGCTTGGTACTCGGTGCCTTCCACGGCGGGGGGAGGAGTTGGCAGGACGTCCCGGAAGATCCGGTAGAGGACGAGGCCGAACAGGGGAGCCATGGACAGCAGGGCCGTGCGGTCGCGAAGGGCGGTGGCGATGCCCATGGCGACGATTAGGGAGACCGCCATTCCCAAGCCGCGTCCAAGGCCGAACGCTACTGTCGCGAGGCCTAGCCAGACGATCGCGGCCACGCCCTTTCTTAAGGAGTCCTCATTGGTCGCCAGCATCCAATGAACGACGAGGGTCGCCAGTGCCGAAGCGACCACGATGACCGCGTGCTCCTGGAGCCGGAAATAGGACATGGTCAGGAGCACCCCGACGGCGGATGCCAGTAGAGCGAGCACGACGGGGGTGAGACGGCCGATCTTGGAGTCCTTTAGGCCGACGGCCACTAATCCGGCGACCACGGTGCCGAGGGCTAAGAGGCTTCCGGCGTGGGCGAGCGCGGGCATCGACCCGGCCCTTGGGCCCAAAAGGTCTCCGGCAAGAGCGGCCACGGCTCCGCAGGCGGCGAAGGCGACGCCTTCCGAGGCGAGCATCAGAGCTCCGAGGCCAAGGGCGGCGAGGCAGGCGAACCGGGCGTCGGGAACGAAAGCGGAGGTCAAGGTTGCGGCGACGCCGAGGGCGAAGCCGCCTAGCCCGGACGCTCGCGCGTAGGCGGCCGCGAGAGCGGCGATGGTTCCCAGGGTCAGTCCGCTCGCCAGGGGGAGATACTGCGTTCGGGGGGCGACCGCCGTCCCTAAAAGGAAGAGCGCGGCCGCGAGGACCAAGAACACCACGGCTCGACCTTGTTCGGGAGGTGGTTCTGCGTCCTTGCCCTTGGACAGGGCGGTGGCGAGTACGGCGAGAGCCAGTGCGGCCAGCGGTAGGACGGTGTTCATAGTGGTCCCCTGCAGTCAAAGTGCAAGGGTGGATCGGTCACCGATGGGACGTGCGATTACGCCCAATCGGTTTGACCATTTTGTGGCATTTTTGGGGAATCTGGATGGTGCCGATTTCGCGGCGGGGAAAAGGTCCTTCGGATTGTCAGGGCGTATAGGATTGGCCAGTTGTGGGGTCGGTGTTCCACCGACCCTTGGGCAGAGCCCAAGCCCCTTTTAATGGGTCCAAGCGAGTTAGAAGGCACCTGACAATTCCCCTTTGCTCTTAGGAGCGTCTCCCGATTGGTAGCTTGGCTCGGGCTGCGCCCGAGGGTCGGTGGAACACCGACCCCACAGCGGGGATTGTTTCTTCCGAGAGTTTCAGAACCTGGTCACGAAACGGAGGCCGATCGTCCAGTCGACGCCGACGTTCACCAGTTGCGGGACCCGGAAATTGAGCCAGTCGCCGTCCTCGGTGAAGAACGCTTCCAGAGTCTGCCGGTCGGAGAGCTTGCGTTGGTAGCCGAGGGTGAGGACGCGGTGGGCTTCGTCGGACTGCGCAACTCCGGTTTCCAGGGCGGAGGCCTCCGATTGCCACTGGAGGACCCAGTGGTCGCGGCTGTTGGGGCCGTACTCGAGGACGACCGCCTCTTGATCCACCACGGAGCGGGAGCGGGCGAGACGGGGCGCCTTGCCTTGGAAAACCAATCCGCCTTGGAGCCGGAGTCCGAACCAGCGGCTCACGGGAACGCGCCACTGAAGGTCGGCGGCGGCGTCGACGGCACCGCTGCCGAGGAGGCGGGAGGCATCGCCGGTTGGCAGCTTGACCCCGACCTCCGCCATCAGTCGTTCGTCTATCCCTTTGCTCAGGACGGCGGAGACGTCGCCGATTCCCGCCGCCGAGCCGAAGCGGGCGGAGCCGGGAACAATGACCTCGCTCCGCCCGTAGGGCGTGCCCTCGCGGATATTGCCCCGGATTCCCAGCACCGACTTGTGCCAGCCGTCGATCAGCGGGTCTTGGAAGCCGCCTCCTCGAGACATAAGGGGAAGATCCACCGTTAGGTCCATCGCCCCCCGTAATCCCTGTCGGTACCGCACGAGCAACCTCTCGACCTCGTAGTCCTCAGCGACGATCCGCCCGCCGCTTTGCAGTCGGCGAATGTCGTTGGCCGATGTCAGCCCAACGGAAAGTCGCCGCTCGCCTTCGCCCAGCACGTCTCGACGTGGGTCGAGGCGGAGGAACGGTAGCGAGATCGAACGGTGGATCCGGGTTTCGATCGGGCCGAAGTCCTGGGCGAATCCCACGGAGGACCCGGCGAGGAGGGCGACAAGGACCAAGGGACGCATCGGCACCAACACTACCCTGCAATTCTGGTGAAAACACCATGGGCGAAGAGGCCCAGGACCGGTTGACGTAGAAGAACCTGCATGGTAGAAGAAGTATGAAAAGTATGAAAGGTAAGAATGAACCGAAGTGCGGGGGCTTTTCAGACGCCTTCTACGGCACGTCCACCGTGGGGGAGCGGGGACAGTTGGTTATTCCGGCGGAAGCGCGTGCGGAGATGGACATGCAGCCGGGAGACAAGATCATGATCATGCGCCACCCCATTCACAAGGGGCTGATGCTGTTCAAGCTCGAGGCCGTTCGGGAGTTCTTAGACGAGTTCACGGCTAACGTGGAAAGGCTCGAAAGAGCCGGGGATAAGGAGGAAGACTCGAAATGACGCTCGTTGCACAGGCCATCGCGGCCGTGTTGACGGCGGTACAGGCACCCGCAACGACGCAGGACGGACCGCTAACCATGGACCAAGCGATCGCGATCGCCGAAAGGAACGCGTTCGCCATCGCAATTCAGCAGACCCAGGTGGAGAGAAACCGCCAGCAGGTAGCCCAGGCCCAGGCCAACCTCGGCCCCCGGGTCGCGGGAACCGCTACCTACAGCCGCAACGACCGCGCGGTAACCCAAAGCTTTGGCCCCGGCACGCCACCCGTCGTGGTGCAGCCAATCGACAGCAAGAGTCTGGGCGCCAGCGTTTCGCTGCCGATCGATATCTCGGGCAACCTGCAGCGACTTGTCCGCGCGAGCCGCTCCAACGAGCGGGCCGCACGCTTCACCCTCCAGGCGGTCTACAACGACACCCGCCTCAACGTGCGAACGGCCTATCTGAACGTCCTTCGGGCCCAAGGGCTCGTCGGCGTCCAAGAGCAGGCGCTCCGCGACGCGCAGGAGCGGCTAGAGCAGGCTCGTCGGCAGTTCGCCGGGGACCAGGTCGCTCGAATCGACGTGACCCGCTTCGAGACCCAGGTGGCGCAGGCGACATCGGATCTGATCGCGGCTCGGAACAACCTGCAGCTTTCTCAAAACGCCTTCAACGCGACCCTCGCGCGGCCCATTGAGACGCCGGTCAACCTAGTCGACATCGCGGCCCTGCCGCCCGTATCGGCGGTGGATTCTTTGCTGGTCACTTCCGCTCAGGTACGACGTCCGGAAGTGCAGGCGCTCGGATCGACGCGGGATGCGCTAGCGAACCTCCGACGTGCGCAGGAGTCGGGCATGAATCCCAGCCTTGCCTTCGGTCTCAACTACAACCGGAACCTGGAACCTCAGGGACAGGCGCGGGCATCCGCCACGACCGGCACCCTCTCGCTGAGCATCCCGATCTTCGACTCGGGTTTGACGCGGGCACGGGTGAGGGAAGCCCGCCAGAACGAGGAGCAGGCCCGGATCCAGCTCGATCAGCTTCAGTTGGGTATCTCCCAAGAGGTCCGCGGTGCGCTGACCAATCTTTCGAACGCGCAGGCCCGCCTCACGAACGCCGTGCAGCAAGTTCGGCTGGCCGAAGAGGTTTATCGGATCGCCCGCGTGCGCCGCGACGCCGGTGAGGGCACCTACGTCGAGATCATCGACGCGGAGACCCAGCTCACGGTCGCCCGGAATAACCTGGTGACCGCGCGTTACGACTACCTGACGGCCTACTCGCAGCTCCAGCGTGCGGTGGGACAAGACGATATTGCCGCCGCTGCGACTCCGGTTTCCCCGGCTCCGGCGCCTCGAACGCCCGCCACGAACGGCGGAGGAACCCGATGAAACGACCCCTGCTTTTGATCGCCGCTGGAGTTCTCGCTCTCGCCGCCACTGGTTGCGTCAACCGTACCGCCCAGGCCCAGGCGAAGGAGACGGCTAAGCTACTGGCAGACCCGGTGCGGGTCGTCCAGGCCCAGCCGGTCTCGACGGCCACCCTCGTGGAGACGGTAGAGATCACGGGCGACGTGACCGCCGGCGAGGACACCAACGTTGGCGCCAAGCAGCCGGGCAAGGTCGTCTCCGTTTTCGTTAAGGACGGTGACAACGTCACGGCTGGTCAACTACTAGCCCAGCTGGAAACGGAGACGCTTTCCGCTCAGCTTCAGCAGGCCCAGTCCCAGGTGAACCAGGCGCTTGCCGCGAGCAATCAGGCGAGGGCCTCCCTCGCTCAGGCGATCCGCAACCAGTCCGTTGGTCCGACGAAGACGTCGTCGGCCGTTCGACAGGCGCAAGCGCAGCTTCGAGGGGCCCAGGCCAATCTGAAGAAGGCAGTCGCCGGAGCCCGGCCGGAAGAGCGTCGTCAGGCGGAGTCGAACGTAGCGGCGACCCGGACCGCGCTGGAAACGCAGGAGAAGGAGCTCCAGCGCGTCGAGACTCTCGTCCGAGAAGGCGCTCTTGCCGCTAACCGCCTGGACCAGCAGCGAAACGCCGTCGCCGCGGCTCGCGCTTCCTTCGAGAACGCGACCCAGACACTTGGTATCCTGCGCAGCGGAACCCGTAGTGAGGACATCTCAGCCGCCCGCGAGCAAGTCCGCCAGGCCCAGGAGGCGGTGCGAACGGCCGAGGCTCAAAAGGAGCTCGATCCGTTGCTGCGCGACCAAGTGGACGGGGCGCGAGCCCAGTTGCAGAGTGCCCAAGCCCAGGTCCAGACGGCTCAGGCCCAAGTCGCCATCGCCCAGCGCGCCCTCGCTGACGCGCAGATCCGAGCGCCTTTCTCCGGAAAGGTTGTAGGCCGGCCTATCCAGCCCGGCACGATCGCGGGTGCGGGGACGACCATCGTACGCATCGTCGGAGGCAGCGGGGTCTACTTTAACGGCGAGCTCCCCAGCAACCAGATCACGCGCGTTCGGTCTGGACTACCCGTGACCGTGACCATCAGCGCCCTCGGTAACCGCACCTTCCAAGGGAGCGTCGCCGCGGTGAGCGCGGTGGCCGCCAGCGTGGCCCGGCAATTCGACGTCCGCGTGCAAATGAACTCGGGGCTGAACGAGATTCGGCCGGGGATGTTCGCCCGGGGGCTGGTCCAGGTCCGGACGATTCCGAACGCCACCGTCGTTCCGACGGGAGCCATCGTGCAAGAAGGGGACGACGCATTCGTGTTTATCGTGCAGAACGAAAAGGCGGAAAGGCTGCCTGTCCAGACGGGCATCGCGAACGGAAACGTTATCCAGGTCTCCGGGGTGCCGTTGGGGGCCACGGTGGTAACCCAGGGGCAGGGAAGTCTGATTCCGGGAACGCCGGTTCGAGTGGAGACGAAGGGCGCCCAAGCGCAAACGAAGGGCGCCAAGCGACAAGGCTAAAGACATGAACCTTACACGTACGGCCATTACGCGGCCGGTCTTCATCCTGATGTTGGTGATGGCGGCCGTCCTGATGGGGATCGTCTCCTACCGCAGCATGCGGGTGGAGCTGAACCCTGAGGTCAGCTTCCCGACGGTCACCGTCAACACCATCTATCCTGGTGCCGGTCCCGAAGAGGTCAGCACCCTGGTCTCCAAGCGGATCGAGGACGCCATCTCGGGCGTCGCGAGCCTAAGAGAACTCTCGAGCACCTCGCGCGAAGGTCAATCGATCGTGGTCGCGCAGTTCGAGCTTGGGGCAGGCGTCGACGTTGCGCTCAACGACGTTCGCAGCCGGGTCGACAGCATCATCAACCAACTTCCCGACGACGCCGAGCGGCCGTCGGTGGTGCGTTTCGACACGTCGTCGGAACCCGTGCTGTACCTCGCGTTCACGAGCACGGCCCGCAACAGCCAGCTCCTGCGCGACCTTCTGGACAACACCCTCTCGGACCGCTTCTCCCAAATCCAGGGCGTTGCCCAGGTCTCGGTCCAGGGTGGCGACGTCCGGGAGATCCAGATCCAGCTCGACCAAGAGCGACTGCGCGCCTACGGAGTGGGCATTACGGAGGTCGCTCGCCAGATCACGGCGGGAACTCAGAACATCCCTGGTGGACGAGTCACTTCCGGAGACAAGCAGTACTCCGTCCGCGTACTGGGCGAGTGGAAGTCGGTCGACCAGATCCGGAACACCATCCTTTCCATCTCCGATCCGGACAACCCGCAAGCCACGCCACGTCGCGTACGGCTTTCGGACATCGCCACGGTCAGCGACGCGGTAGAGGAGCGGCAGATCTATTCGCGCCTAAACGGTAAGGACACTATCGTCCTCGCCATTCAGAAGACTCGTGAAGGAAACGCCATCCAGATCACCCGGCAGGCCGATGAGCTGATCGCAGGGATCGTCAAGGACTATCCGGACCTGAAGATCACGAAGACCCTGGAGCAGGCAAAGCGAATCGAGGAGTCTCTCGACGACCTTTGGTTTACCTTGGCCTTTGGCGTTTTCCTCGTCGCGGGCGTCGTGTACGTCTTCCTACACGACTTCCGAGGAACCCTCATCGTCGCCATCGCCATCCCCATCTGTTTTGGCGCGGCGATCGGCGGCGCGGCGCTCGCCGGGTTCTCGATCAACAACATGACGATGCTCGCGCTGATCCTCGCGGTCGGCGTGCTCGTGGACGACGCGATCGTCGTCCTCGAGAACATCTACCGGCACTTAAAGCTTGGGGAGGACCCGCGGGAAGCCGCGCTCAACGGACGCAGTGAGATCGGCTTGGCGGCCATCGCCATCACGCTCGCCGACGTCGTCGTGTTCTTGCCCGTCGCCTTCATGGGTGGCATCGTGGGCCAGTTCTTCAAGCCGCTGGCGCTCACTTACGTCATCACGGTGCTCGTGTCGATGTTCGTCTCCTTTACGGTGACGCCGATGCTCGCCGCTCGCTGGTACCGCGCCGGTGAAGACGTCGAGCACGCAAAGGGACGGTTCGCCAAGGGCTTCGAGCGGATGTTCGGACGTCTCGAGCGCGGCTACGGACGCTCCCTTGAGTGGGCGCTGAACCACCGGTGGTTCGTGTTTATTCTTGGCAACTCGGCGCTCATCGCCATCTTCATGTTCATCGGCGGCGGCAGTGCGGCGGCCGCCACAGGCAATCCGGCCGTTGCGCCCAAGGTCGGCATGGGGCCATTTATGGCCGCCGTCGTCATTGGGGTCGTGGTGTTCATCATCAACCTCCTCCAGCGCCGGTTCAAGCCGCAACTGCTCCTCTATGGAGCGCTGTTCGGCTTGCTCTTCCCGGTGTCGGCGCTTCTCGGTGGCTTCTACGGCGCTTGGAAGGGTGAGGCGGTGTTCAAGGGCGAGTTCATCCCGAACTCCGACGCGGCCCAAGTGAACGTCTCCGTCAAACTGCCGCCCGACGCGAGCCTTGCCGCCTCGGAAAGGGTCGTGGCGCGGATCGAGAAGATCATGATGGCGGACCCCAACGTCAAGTACGTGACCTCGCGAATCGGAACCCAGAGTGCCGGCGCCTTTGGCGGCGGTAACTCCGGCTCCAACTACGCGCAGGTGGTGGGCACCCTTTACGAGAAGGGCGCGACCATCGACAAGATGCCGTGGAAGAAGCACGAGGAGAAGCTCCGATGGGTGTCCGACACTTCGGTGGCGGCCAGCCTTCTGCAGAAGATCGGAAAGATTCCCGGTGCCGAGCTCAAGGTCTCCGCGCAGGCTGGAAACGGCTTTGGAAGCCCAATCCAGTTGTCCCTGCGGTCGGAAAACTCGGAGCTCATCGCAGCGACGGCCAACAAGATCAAGCAGCGCCTTCTCGCTAACGCGGTGCCTGGAATCATCAACGCGGACATCAGCACGACGCCGGGTCGGCCGGAGCTGAGGGCCCTGCCCGACCGCGACCAGCTCGCGGACGCGGGGCTGACGGTGCGGGACCTCGGGTTTGCCATGCGGACCCTTTACAACGGTGACGAGACCGCGCGGTTCCGGGTGAACGGCGAGGAGTACAAGATCCGGGTCCAACTGAGCCCGAAGGAAAAGAACAACCCGAACATCGTTAACGAGGTGCCGGTCGCGTTCAAGCAAGGGGCACCGATTACGTTGGGCAGCGTTGCGACTCTGCGGGAGGAGCCGTCGGTCGACCAGATCCAGCGACGAGACCGGATCCAAGAGATCCAAGTCACGGCGGACCTGTTGCCCGGTTACGCGGCGGGCACGGTCCAGCAGCAGCTCAATACCTGGATCGAGCGCGAGAAGATGCTTCCGGAGGGGGTCACCATGGGCGCTCTCGGCCAAGCCCAGGCGCAGGCTCGGGAAATGGGCGGCCTCATCGGGGCCTTCCTGCTCGGACTGGTTCTGGTCTACATGGTCCTTGCGTCGCTCTACGACAACCTGCTCTACCCGTTCATCATCCAGTTGGCGCAGCCGCAGGCCCTTACGGGCGCGATCCTGGCCCTGGCGCTGACGGACAAGCCGCTGAACCTGGTCGGGTTTATCGGCTTGGTGACGCTGGTCGGCTTGGTCGGCAAGAACGCGATCCTGTTGGTGGACTACACGAACACCCTTCGGGACCGCGGCCGGAACCGCCACGACGCGCTCGTCGAAGCGGGACCCGTCCGACTTCGCCCCATCATGATGACCACGATGGCGCTGGTCCTCGGCATGCTGCCGATCGCGTTGGCGTTCGGTCGCGGTTCCGAGTTCCGGGAGACGATCGGCATCATCATCATCGGCGGCATGGTCTTGTCGACGCTGATGACGCTCCTCGTCATTCCGTGCTCCTACACCATCTTCGACGACCTATCGAACTGGGCTGGCGGACTCTTCGGCCGACGACGCCGGAAGCGCGATAGTGGAGCCGCTGAGCTGACTCTGGGAACGACGGAGTCCGAGGCCCCGCGGCCCGAAGAGCGCGTCTGATCGGGACGATCTAAGAGGATCGGGATGATCTGGATGGATAAGAATCTAAGCACCGATTCCTTCCTAATCCTCCGGATCATCTCAATCATCCAGATCATTCCGATCCATTAGATCATCGAAAGAAGAATGCTCCAGCGCCTGACTAAGCAGATCCAGACGGTCCTCACCGTGCTCTGCGGGGCGTTCTTGTTGGCGAGCTTCCTTCCGGGGCTGGGGCACTTTGCCTATGGGGCGGTCGCCTTCGGCTCCTACTTCGCTCTCAAGTCGGCTTGGGGGTCGCTCCGGGAGCGGAGCATCGATGTCGACTTCCTGATGGTGCTGGCAGCGGCAGGGGCGGTGGTGGTCGGCCATGTGCAGGACGCCGCCGCCCTCCTCTTTTTGTTCAGCCTTTCCAGCACTCTCGAGGCCCTCGCCCTGTCACGAACCAAGTCGGCCATCGAGGGGCTCGTGAAGCTCCGCCCGACGCAAGCAGTGCTCGTTCGCGAGGACAAAGAGGAGCGGGTGCCCGTCGAGTCGCTGCAACGAGGCGATCTGGTCCGAATTCCTGCCTTCGAGACGGTACCGGTCGATGCGCAGGTCGTTGAGGGGCGGAGCGCGGTTGACCAGAGTGCGATGACGGGCGAGTCCATTCCGGTCTCGAAAGACGTGGGCAGCAAGCTCCTCGCCGGAACGCAGAACCTCGACGGCATGCTTTTGGCCAAGGTCGAGGCACCAGTGGGCGATAGCACCCTGGACAAGATCGTGGCGTTGGTGCAGGACGCCCAGGAGAACAAGGCGAGCGGGGAGCGGATCAGCACCTGGTTTGGCCAACGGTACACGTTCTTCGTGGTCGGCGCCTTTGCCGTGGCGTTTGGGGTGCGGCTCGTGCTGGGCCAGGCGGCGGGGTCCGCTCTTTACAGTGCCCTTACCCTTTTGGTCGCCCTCAGCCCTTGCGCCCTCGTTATCTCCACTCCCGCCACCACGCTGAGCGCCCTCGCTTGGGCGGCGAGGAACGGAATCCTTGTCCGGGGCGGCGAGTTCATCGAACGGGCGGGGGGCATCGAGGTGCTTGCACTGGACAAGACGGGGACGCTGACCACGGGGCGGCCGGAGCTGCGAGAGATTTGTGTGTGCGTCGGGGCTCCGGCGATGGTCGGGGGTGGGGCGGACTGTGGATCGGAGAGCGGCTGTTGGGCACGAGGCGGCACGATGTCCCCTGAGTCGAGGCGTCTGTTGCGCCTGGCGGCGGGAGTGGAGCAGTACGCGTCGCATCCGGTAGCCCAGGCAGTGATGCGGGCGGCGGAGGAGCAGGGGGTTGCCCTCCCCGAGGCCCACGACCACCGGTCGTTTCCGGGCTTGGGTGTCCGGGCCCAGATCGATGGGCAGACCGTCATTCTCGGCCAGGAGAGGTTTCTGCGGGATGAGGGGATCGACCTGCCGCCGGGTTTCGTGGAGCACGTGCGTCATTTGCAAAAGGAGGGCATGACGGTGGGCGTCCTCTCCAGTCCCCACGGCCTTGCCGCCTTTGGGTTCGGAGATTCCCCGCGACCCGAAGCCAAGGAGTTCCTTCAATCGGTTAAGGACCTTGGGGTGCGGAAGGTGGCGATGGTCACGGGTGACACACCGGAAACGGCGGAGACGGTGGCGCGGAGCGTCGGTGTGGAGGAGGTCCACGCGGGACTCCTTCCGGACCAAAAGACGGAGATCGTCGCTCGTCTCGGGCAGAGCGGGAACGTGATGATGGTCGGTGACGGGGTGAACGACGCCCCGAGCCTTGCCCAAGCGAGCGTCGGAGTCGCCATGGGCGGCCTTGGCAGCGACATCGCGATGAACGCGGCGGACGTGGTGCTGATGCACGACCGGCTCGACCGCATCCCTCAACTCATCCGGCTCGGACGCCGGACGAACAGCATCGTGAAGGCGAACCTCCTGTTCGCCGCCGGGATGATCGTCGTCCTCACGGTTCTTTCCACCTTCAGCGAGGTCGACCTCCGCTGGTTCGTACTCGGCCATGAGGGGTCGACGGTCCTGGTGATCCTGAACGGATTGCGGCTCTTGCGCGGCCCGTAGGGAAGGCCGAAACCGAGCGAGGCACGCCTGCCCCTACCTGGCGCGGTCATCCCTTCGACGGCGTAGGAATAGGCAGTGTGGCACCCCGCGGAATGGGCGGCCTGTCACAATCTCCAAGCCATGCATGCGCTAAGAGTGCTCGAGTTCGGGGCGGTTCGCGAGCGTCTCCAGTTCCACTGTGAGACGATGCTCGCGGCTGTGTCTGCCGGCGACCTCCTGCCCACTTTCCGGGCGGACGAGGTGTGGCAGCTCTTGGCGACGACGCAGGAAGCCCACGACGCCTTGAGCAAGCACTCGGTGCCGACATTGGCGGCGGTGAGGGACCTCCGCAACGCCTTCAAGCGGGCGAACAAGGGCGGCGTCCTGGGGGGCGTGGAGCTTTTCCAGATCGGCGAGGCCCTGGCGGCGATGCGGGCGATGAAGACCTTTTTGACGCCTCTCCGCGAGACGTTCCCCCGCTTGCACCCCTACAGCGAGAGCTTACCGGAGGCGAAGCGACTAGAAGAGCAGCTGGTCGACAGCCTTGAGCCCGATGGCACCCTTAAGGACAGCGCGAGTCCCGCCCTCTCCTCCTTGCGCCAGCGCAAAAAGTCCGCGGCGGCGAGAATTCAGGAGCGGATCCAGAGCTACACCACCGGCCGAAGCCGGGAACTCTTGAGCGACCCGATCTACACCGTTCGCGATGGGCGCTACGTGGTTCCGCTAAAGGCGGAGAACCGGGGCAAGATCCGGGGCATCGTTCACGACACTAGCTCCAGCGGCCAGACCGTATACTTGGAACCGGAGGACGTCCTGCAACTCGGCAACGCCCTCCGCGAGGTCGAGGCGGCGGAACGGGCGGAGGAGCAGCGGATCCTGACCATGCTGAGCAGCAAGGTGGGGACGGTCGCTGACGAAGCCACGGGTGGCATCGAAGCGTCAGCGGCCTTGGACCTCGTTTTTGCGAAGGCTCGTTTGGGCTTCGAGATGAAGGGGACGATGCCGGTGCGGGTCGGTGGCGAGTCGGGGAACATCGCCTACATCAAGGTCCAAGGCGGTCGACACCCGTTGCTTGATCCGAACACGGCCGTTCCGCTGGACATCGCGGTGGGGAAGGGGCACAGCGTGCTCATCACCGGTCCGAACACGGGCGGCAAGACCGTCTCGATCAAGTGCGTCGGCCTGTTCGTCTTGATGGCCCAGTCCGGTTTGATGCCCCCGGCGCTCGACATCCGGTTCGCGCCGTTCACCCAAGTGTGGGCGGACATTGGCGACGAGCAGAGCCTGGAACAGTCGCTATCCACCTTTAGCGGCCACATCAAGAACATCGCCGAGGCGATCAAGTTCCTGAAGAACGGCGCGCTGGTATTGCTGGACGAAGTCGGCGCGGGAACCGACCCGGCCGAAGGCGCGGCGTTGGCTACCTCGATCCTTCGGGAGATGGACCGGAAGGGGGCCACGATCCTCGCGAGCACCCACTATGGGGAGCTCAAGGCGTTCGCTTACAACAACGAGAGATTCACTAACGCGGCGATGGAGTTCGACCCGAAGACCCTCCGCCCGACCTACCGGCTGCTAATGGGCGCGCCCGGCGCGAGCCAGGCGCTCCGTATCGCGGAGCGGTACGGCATCCCGAAGGAAGTGGTCGAGGAGGCGCGCGAGGGGCTGGGCGAGCAGGCGCAGGACATGGCCCTGATGATCGAGCGGCTGGAGAACTCGCAACGTCAGGCTCGCCTGGCTCAAAGCGAAGCCGACCGACGCAGCCAGCAGCTGAAAAAGGCCGAGGAGCGAGCGAACCGGAAGCTGGCGGAGGCGGAAGAGATCCGGAAGACCGCCCACTCCAAGGCGAACGAAGTTATTGAGGCCGCACTCCGCGAGATTCGTCTGGAGGCGGCGCGCCTCTTCGACGAGTTGAAGAAGGCTCCGGTGGATCCCAAGGTCCAAGAAGGGGTTCGACGGGGACTGCGCGAGTTGGACGAGGTAGGGCGAGACTTCGCCAACGAGTTCGTGCCGAAGCCGTCGCGATCTGGACGCGCCGCTCCGGCTCTGGCCAAGGGTCAGTCGGTGCGGATCTCCGGCTACAGCCAAACCGGCACGCTCGTAGACGATCCGAAGGACGGGTCGGCGATGGTGCAGATCGGAATGCTGAAGATGACGGTGCCGGTCGCCCAGCTCGAAGTCGTCCAGGGTCCGGCGTCGACGCCCTCGAGGCCGAAGACCAACGTGCGGCTCCAGAAGGCGATCAACGCGACGACTGAGATCATGCTGATCAATCGTCGTGCGGAGGAAGCCGAGCGGGACCTGGAGAGGTTTGTCGACGACGCAGTGCTCGCGGGCTTGCCGAGCGTGCGGATCGTCCACGGCAAGGGCGAGGGCATCCTCCGCAAGGTCACTCAAGACCTGTTACGCCGCCACCCGGCCGTCGCCACGTTCCGCGACGGCGAGCCCGCCGAAGGCGGCTCGGGCGTGACGATCGCGGCATTCAAATAGGGTGGTTACGTGGTTGCGTGGTTAGGTGATTCCGTGGTGAGCAGGCGTATTCCGAATCTAACGCTCTCATTGCCGATTCACGGAACCACCTAACCACGCAACCACGTAACCACCTCCCCAAATCGGGTTTAGTCTCTCCATGAACGACCTCATCCGTGGTGCTGCCGAGGCGCGCGAGCTTGCTTATGCTCCCTACAGCGGGTACGCCGTTGGGGCGGCGGTCGAAGGGGCGGATGGAGCCGTCCGGACGGGGAGCAACATCGAGAACGTTTCGTACGGGGGCACGATGTGTGCGGAGCGGGTGGCGTTGTTCAAGATGGTGTCGGAGGGGTGCCGAGAGCTTCGTCGGGTGGCGGTGGTGACGAAGGACGGAGGGCCTCCCTGCGGGCTTTGCCGTCAGGTGCTTTTAGAGTTCGCTCCGGATCCCGCACAGGTGCAAGTCCTCGTCGCAGACACGGCTGGTGGGGTGCGGGAGTACTCTCTTGCCGAACTGATTCCCCATGGTTTTGCTTCTTCCGAAGTGAATCGAACGGAACGGCAAAGCCAGTGAGTCTTCAATCTAGTGCATGATGGTAGGGGTGCTGGGTCAGCCCTGCCCAAATGAGGAATCTCTTGAAGAATCTCGTTCCAATCTTTCTTTGCGTGGTCGCCGCGCTGGTCATCGGCTGTGGTGGCGGTGGAGGCGACGACGGGGGTAATCCGACCACGGGCACCCAAACCAACGGAAACTCGACCAACGGCACGAGCGCTACGGACATCCGGGTCGAGGGCGTCTTGTCGGCCAATCAGAACCAGGTCGTGGACCTTGAGAACCTTCAGCCTGGGGACCAGCTCCAACTCCAGCTGTGGGGACGGCGGACTACGAACAACGAGCCGACCGTGGTTCCATCGTCCAACTGGAGCACGAACGCTCCGTCGAGCGTGCTAACGGTGTCGTCGTCGGGTCTGCTCCAGGTCAATGGAGTGGGCAGCGGGGTTTACCGGGTGACGGCCAACGGCGGTGCGTACAGCGCCAATGTGACGGTGAAGTCGGACCAAGCGGTTGTCAAAGGCCTTGTTCGCAACACGGAGGGCGTTGGAGTTCCTCGCGCGCGCATCCGGTTCTATCGGGGCGACGGGGTGCAACTCGCGGAGGCCTACACGGGCTCGAACGGGACGTTCCAAGCGGCGATTCCAACGGATGCTTCTGGGTTCCTGGTGGACATGACCGAGCGGAGTGCCACCTACTACAACCAGTTCGGCTACGGTCAGAACGACTTCAGCATCATCTGCCCGGCGAACAAGGCGCCGCTACCTGCGCTGACCAACCAAAGCAACGTTAGCCTCAACCCACCGGCGATCGTCGTGACCCGAAAATCGACTGGTCAGAATCCGCCTCCGCCCCCGCCCGATTGCGGCATCGGCTCGTAGTTCCGCGGGGAGACGTCTCCCCGCTTCCCTTACCTCGCCTCGACTGGCATAATAAAATCTCAATGAAGCACGCTTATCTGTTCGCAGCCGCCCTCGCGCTTGCGATTATTGGCTGCGGCGGTTCAGGAACCGGCGATACCAACCCTAATCCGACCGTCCCCGGCGACACCACCAACTCTTCGAACCTCATGATCGAAGCGGTTCTGGCCCCGAACGGAGCGGAACCGAGTAACCCGGCCAATTACGTGGTCCAGGATCCGCTGAACATCGAGACGAACCAGAACGTGAAGTTCCAGCTCGTGTCGTACGACTCCGCCGGCAACCGAAGGGTCCTGCCCGCCGAATCGTGGCGAACCAACGACACGGGCAGCGTATACGGTCAACTTGGCACCAACTCCGGACTTCTGATCGTCGGCAGCCGCACGACCGACGAGGAGCTGACGGTGGAGGCGGTCTACCAGGGACGGACTTACACGACGGCTTACCGCGTTCGCCCGCGCCAGGCAACTCTGCGCGGCCAGGTTCTGGACTCGACGACGGGCAAGCCGATCCGGGGTGCTTCAGTCGAGTTCTACAATTCGGCAGGAACGATCGTGGGTCGTGTCCGCCAGCCGTTCCAAGGCTTCTTCCGGGCGTCGGTTCCGCTGAACGCAGCGTTCTTCCAGGTGCGAAGCGAGAGCCTTCCGGCGGCCTTCCGCCGAGCCTTCCGATTCGAAGGGCTCAACTACGAAGCGGGCAGCGACTTCTGCCGAGCTCCGCTGCCGGCGCTGAGCTTCGGGGACAATCTTCTCACGAGCAATCCTGACGAAGGGCAGCCGGACGAGAGCGCGATCCGGATCATCCCCCGCTCCCAGGCCGAGCCAACTCTAGACGGCTGCTTCGGCGGCTAATACCAACAGCCTGGAAGAGAACGCAGAACCCCGGCGGACGAACACGTCCGCCGGGGTTCTGCTGCTTTGCCTGCCTCTACTTTCGCGGGAATCGGAGGTACTCCGCAAGCGCTCGCAGCTCTTCTTCTTTGAGCGACTCGTACGCGGGCATCGTTGAGCCGGCTTTGACGGATTTCGGGTTCTTGATGTAGCGCATGAAGTACTCGGCGTCGGGGTGGCGCTCGTGCGTCCTCGCGAGCGAAGGGCCGCCGTCTCCCTTCATGCCTCCCTTGCCATGGCAGCCATCGCAGCCGTTTTCGGTGAACAGAGTTGCGCCGCGGGCCGCGAGAACCGCGTTCTGAGGCTTCTTCTCAACTGCGACTTGAGGAGGTGGCACGGGTCCCGCCGGGTCCCGCTTACCGACCAGAGGCGCGAAACCGCCGCCAAACCCGGCTCCGGACACTCCGAACAGGGCAAGGAAGGCGAGGAAGATGCCCGTGGCGACGCTGGGGCGGATGCGTCGGTGGAGCAACGGAAGTCCAAGAAGGAACAGGAAGAACAACCCGGGAAGCAGAGCGGTGCCAATCCAGCCGCCGCCGGGGATCACCCGGTCGAATAGGACGAGCGAACCGTGGGCGGGCCAGGTGTACCAACTGGGGAGAGCGTCGAAGGTGTCGTAGTCGGCGGTTGTCGCTGGAGATCCGAGAGGGGAGGCGACCAGTAGGGTGAGGATCAGGGGCAGCAGTAAGGTGGCCACCGCGGGTACGGGCCGAGCCGTCACGTCGCGGTGACGCCGCAGGGCCGTGAGAGCAAGCAACCACATTCCGATGAGCACCGCGGGCAACACGAACCGGTGCACCGTGTACCACAGCGTCAAGGTCCCATCATTGAAGCCCTGGCCCCCCATCATCGCGCGGGCCACCGATGGGCCGACGACGGGCACGCGGGCGGCGATGCTGCCCTCGATGGCTGCCGTCTGGACGCCGTGCCGGTCGAACGGCAAAAGGTTGCCCGTAACCTGGAACGCCATCGCGCACAGGAACATGCCGACCGTGGCCAGGAAGCGGGAAGCAAAGGGCGGCTTGTACCGCCCCTGCCACACAGCCAGGGTCAGGTGGACGAACGAGTGTCCGATCAGGATGGCGCTGCCCCAGTAGTGGAACCCACGCAGGAACGGAGCCATCTGGGCCACCGAACCATGGGCTCCGGCCGGATCGGCACGGTACGAGAGGCCAAGCACGATCCCGACGATGATCTGGGCGGTGAACTGCAGGAACAGTCCAAGCCCCGAGGTGGCCAGCAGGTCCCCCTTCTTCGTGTTGGAAGGAAATTTTTCGATGTCCAAGACTACAGCCTTGCGCCTTTCAGGCGAAAGCCCCACAGGTCTCCATACGCGCGGAGGGGCCCGGTAGTACAATCCATGCGCAGGGGATCGTCGCTTGGAAGCAGAGCTGTACCAACAAAGACCGGAGCTGAACGACGATAGCGTCGATCAGATGCTCGTGCTTGCTGAGCGGCTCCGGGCCGCCAACGGTGGGCGGCTGGACGACGCCGCGATCCAAGCGGTCGCGGAAGCGACTGGAGCCCCCACGGAGTACGTGCGGCTCGCGGTCAAGCTACGGGCCGAAAAGCAGCACAAGAGCGTTCTTAGCAACCTCCGAGCCCAGTACTTGACCTTGGAACCCGACGCCCGGCGTTACGTCGTCTCGGGCATCGCGGCAGCGGCGTGCGCCTTCTTGACCGCGCTGGAAACCAAGATTTCGGAGGCGAACCACGAGTACGGCGTCTTCGGGATGATCGCCTTGGTCGCCTTGACAGTGGGGCTTTACAACGTCGCGGTGGCCCGCAATGCTCGAATCGCCGCCGCTTGTGGCGCGATCCTCGGTGGCGGCTTCTTCGCCATGAACGCCGTGTTCGCGTTCGTCTTCGGCGTCGAGGCGCACATCTGGTCCTTGGCCCTGATCCCGTTCACTCTCGGCGGCGCACTCGCCGGGACCGTGCTCCACCGCATTGTGGAGAAGTACCGCGGAAACCTAGGGCTCAAAGACCCGGTTAAGGAGCGCCAGCAGCTTCTCCAGCAGCTCGTCGATCTTCAGGACAAGCTGCGGAGCGGCGAGCAGAGCATGACCTTCCTGAGCGTGGACATCGTGGGCAGCACCCGCATGAAGGAGCAGTCCGACCCGCTGTCCATCGAGTTCACCTTTACGGAGTACCACGACTTCGTGGACCGGGTGACCCGCAAGTACGGCGGACGGGTCCACTCGACGGCGGGCGATGGCATGACTTGCGCCTTCGACCACCCGCAGCAGGCGTTCGGGGCGGCCCGCAACATCCAGACGGGGATCATCGAGCTCAACACGTTCCGGAACAAGATCGGGACCCCGATCGTGCTTCGCGTGGGAGTCCACACCGGAACCGTCGTCACGCCGCAGGCGGGCGATATCAAGTCCGTCAACTTTGCCCACGTCATCGACATTGCGGCTCACATTCAAAAGGTGTGTCCCCCCGGCTCCGTCGCGGTGAGCGACGCGGCGGCGATCCACCTTCCGGGTGGATCGGCGAGTGTCGGCTCGGAAAAGGTGGAGGCGATGAATGTGGGCGCGACGGTCTGGTCGCCTCGGGCGTTGCCCGCTTCGGGAGGATCCGCCACTCCGCCGGCAACTCCTCAAGGGATGCCGGGGTCGATCTAGGCTAACCGAGTGGTTCTTGTGATACTTGGCGAGGGGCTGCAACGTCGAAAAGAGGAATGGGTCAGGCTGGCCGCAGAGTCTTTTGGAATAGCCAGGAATGGGCCGAGGCGTGGGAGGGCACTCCCGCTGCCCGCCGTCCTTTTTGGCGGGGTCGGCCGGCGAATTCAGCCGACGAACTAGGCCAAGCCGCCCACTTCCTTGCGGGGGCTCTCCTCGCCCACCGGTTTCGCCTCTTCCACCATGGGGGGCTTCCGGTGCTCGAGAGGCGTTATGGACCGCTTGTCCAGGAGATCCTGGTCAGACAAGGCGGGATCAATCTTCAGAGCGGTCACCGACCAATTCGAATCGATGTCCACCTGAGCCACCAAGACCTACGCGCCGTCCGCGAGCGGTACTGGCGTCCGGCCAGTCGAGCGCCCGTCCTCGTCGCTTCGGGAGACGTCGGAGAGCTCGACCTGCCCCCGGCGAAGGTGCTGTGGTTTATGGACGGCGATCCCCAGACCCTGGAGGACATGGCGCGCACGGTTCGCCGCCTCGCGGTCCGCTGGCTCGACACGTTCCAGGAGCCGAACGAATTGCGCTCCGGGCTGTTCGGTGGCCTTCCCCTGATCGACCACCAGACGGCGATCGAGCTCTTGCTGGCGGAGTCCAACCACCGGGAGGCCCGCGACTACCTCCGTAAGTTCGTCACCGGCGATGAAAAGATGGCGGCCCGGTTCTGGGGCGAACTCGATATCCTCGGCCAAGCTCGCAAGCCGCGTTTCGAAGATTCCACCCCCGAACACCGCCTAGCCGCCATCGCCCACTCCTACCACCTAATCTAAGAGCCCCCTCTCCTGTTTCAGGGATGGTTCGTGCCCTGGAATGGGAGAGGGGGCTCTTAGATTAGGT
>Ga0216301_1000068_pt1 | contig 26267 bp, 22 predicted proteins | sample 4hB_Boncat_minus_FD_156203 | JGI IMG/M metagenome (GOLD analysis project Ga0216301, IMG submission 156203) | Terrestrial sediment cell enrichment communities for BONCAT metagenomics from Utah, United States - 4hB_Boncat_minus | ecosystem: Environmental > Terrestrial > Deep subsurface > Rock...
GCAGCGCACGGCAGCGACCCGCCACTGTGACGCCTTCGGCAACCTCCTCGCCGCCAACTCCAGCCCCTTCCGCCAGCAGGTTACGAGCCCTTCACGAAGGTCGCTTTGGAGGAGCAGGCGCCAGAAGGGGAGGATAAGTACTAACCCAGCTTGTGCTATTGTGGGCGTCACTATGCCGAAACCAAACTGGTTTCGGAGCAGTAATCGTTGTTAATGAGGCTCAGAGCCATGGGCAGTTTTTGATGTTCACTTTTAACGTTGAAGTCGCCGACTCCGTGAGCCGATCCCTGTCGGTGGGATCGCTGGGTGAGGCTCGTGAGGCGCTAGGAAGACATCTGGACGCATCTGCTGCCGATGCAGGAGCCCTTTTAGACTTGGTTCTCATCCATCTAGAAGAAGGTCAACCGCAACTCGTTTTCAAGGCTATCTCAGATCGTCCGGTAACCGCGGCCAAGGCCAGTACGGCTTTCAAAAGTCAAATGGTGCGCGTTCTTGGAGACACTTTTCTTGACACTCTTCAAATCGCACAACTAGCAAGTCTCATCGAGTACGTAGAGTCGGAGAGAGGGTTGGAGAGTGCGCTGGTTTATTTGCGTGCGGTACAAGACCGCCAACAGTACACTTTCGACCGGTGGGTGAGAAACGCACCACTCCAGGAGGTCGCATCGAGCAAACACCTATCTGAGCATCGGGTGACACTTGGTTGCTCTCGGGGTCTGGAAGTCACTCCATGGTGGCTGGTGGACAAGGCCAAGAAGCTGGCTTCAGGGGGTGAGGTGTCTGAGGCAATTGCCGACGTGTCCCGCGCCATTGAACTTGCTCCTCAGCACTACTATGCGTTGTTTCTCCGCGCTTACTACTTTAGGAGGTTGCTAGAAACAGAGAAGGCCCGTAGAGAAATTCTGCACGTTCATCGAATTGCACCCTGGTATCCGATTCTGCCTCTATCAGTGAGAGCGATGTTCGGCGGTGTTGACGGATGGTTGCGGGGAGTTTTGGCAGCGGTGCGCACGACTGCTGCGATGAACCGCCTGGAGGAGGAAGCTAGTGCTGCCCGTCGTGCTTTAGGTTTTATCCAGTGAAGAGGGGCATCAGATTTTTTTGGATCTGCTAAGCCTTTTCTTCCGCTCCAGGTGGCACGGAAATTTGTGGGACTCAGGAAGCAGCCTCAAGCATATCGCGTGTCCGTGCAGCGATTCCGCTGCGAGGAGTGTCTTGAGAGGGATAGGCAGAGGATACTCGGAGGGATAGGCCTGTCTGCCCGCATAGCCGACAGGCCCATCCCTCCAATACCGACAGTGTATCGAAGGGAATAGCCCTGCTTGCGGGGCCAGTTAAGGGGTGACCTGGACGGTCTCGCCTTCCTTCAGGCCGGATTTGATCTGGGTGTAGGAGCCGTCGGAGAGGCCGGTTTCGACGACTCGGACTTGCCACTCGCCGTTGACGAGGACCTTGACGACGGGCTTGCCGGTTTCGTCTTGGTCGACGGCGTCGTAGGGGACGGCGATTACGTTTTGGACGCTGCCCGTCTTGACGCCCACCGTCTTGACTTCCATGCCCGGCTTGACGAGGCCCTCGTCGTTCTTGAAGTCGATGGTGGCGAGGTAGCGGGCGTTCTTGCCCACGCTGGCGACTTCGTCTTCGGGGACCGTTCGGACCCGGGTGACCCGGCCGTCGAAGGGGCGCTGGGGGAGGTCGGTGAAGGTGATGACGACCGGGGTTCGGTCTTTGACGATGCCGGCTTGGGCGTCGGTGACCTCGGCCTTCACTTTGATGTCGGCGAGGTCCACGATGGTGGCGAGGACTTCGTTACGCTGCGCGCCGACTTCATCGCCGGGCTTGGCGCGCATCTCGAGGACGTGGCCGCTGAGGGGGGCGCGGACGGAGGTTTGCTTGACCCCGGCCTGGGCTTGCTCGAACGCGGAGCGGGCGGCGTCGAGCTGCTGCTTGTAGGGAAGGACGTCGGTGTTGACCTGGGTTTTGGCGGCCAGCAACGCTTCTTCGGCGGCCTGGCGGTTGGCGACGGCTTGCTCCAGGGCGGTGGCGTCGCCGCCGGGGACGGTGGCCTTTCGAATCGTGCGCTCCGTGGACCGGGCTTGGGCAAGGGCCTGCTCGGCCTGCCGGACGGGGGCCTGGTACTGGACCTTGGCGTTCGCATAGGCGGTTTCGGCCTCTTTGACGGCGATGCGGTGCTGCTCGTAGTTGCTTTGGACCTCAGGAGCTGCCAGCTCCACGATGACCTCGCCCTTGCGGACGCGGGCGCCGACGGTGGCGTTCACCCGCTCGACGGGCGCTCGGTAGGGGGCGTAGGCGTGAGCCTGGGATTCTGGCGGTACGTAGAGGTTTCCGACCAAGAGCTCGTAGCCGACGATGTCGCGGCGGACGACCTTCGCGGAGGTCGGCTCGAGGGTCTGGGCGGCCCCGCGCTCACCCCCTGCGCCGGCACTGCCGGACGGGCCGCATCCGATCAGGCCGAAGGCAAGGCTCGCCGCGGCAACGGCAAGGAGGGTGGTTCTCGTGGGGGTCTTCATGGGTTTCCTTTTCTCGTAGTCTCTCTTTGGAGGACATTTGCGGCGAGGGCCCGTGTTCCTGACGAGCCCTCGCGCTGGGACCCCTCGAGTGCTGGATCAGTGAGGGCGCGAGCCGCGGCGGTACTCGCTGGGGCTGGTGCCGGTGAGCTTTTTGAAGCGGTTGGAGAAGTAGAACTCGCTGTCGAACCCGACCTCGGCGGCGACGGCTTGGACGGAGAGCAGGGAATGGGTGAGGAGCTGGCGGGCGCGGTTCAGGCGTTGCCGCTCGATGTAGGCTCTCGGCGGGATGCCAAGCTCGCCTTGGAAGAGGTGGCTGAGGCGGGAGGCGGAGAGGCCGACGGCGGCGGCGAGCTCGTCGACGGAGATCGGCGCGGGGAGTCGTTGGTGGATGTAGTCGGTGGCTTGCCGCACTCGGGGGTCGAGGCCGCCCTCGTCCGCTTGCTCAGCGTGGCGGCGGCATCGGATCAGGACTTCCTCGAGGACGGCCATCGCGATCATTTGGTCGAAGGGGCCGCCGTGGGCGGAGAGGCGGTGGGCGTCGGTGAGCCGTTGTCGAACGTGGGTCCGCTCGGGGTCTTCCAAGCATACGAGAGACAGGCCCGGGCCCTCGGCGGGCCAGGCGAGGAAGGGCTCCCAGTGGGGGCGGGCGTGGAAGTGGGCCCACTGGAGTTCCCAGGTGGGGGCACCGGGGGCGATGCCGTACTCGTGCATGGTGCGGGGTTGGAGGAGCGCAACGTCGCCTTGGGTAACGAGGCGCTCGCCGTCGCGGTGGCGGAAGCGGCCCTGTCCGGATAGGGTGTTGATGAGGAGCCAGCTGGCGCTTCCGCGTTGGCGGACGACCCGGTAGCCCGGGCGTTCGTGGAAGTGACCGGTAATCAGATCCTGGACGGTGGGATCGGACGTTTGCGGGACGGCGGCCATAGCAGGAAATTATATCCCTTCAGTCGGTCTTCCTATGGCTACTGTGTCTGAAGCGCAGTACCTTTCTGCCTAACGCAGGAGAAAAAGACATGGTGCCTCAGGAAACGCTCGCGAACTACGAACGAGACGGCTTTGCCTTGGCGAAGGGGCTGTTCAGCCAGGACGAGACCCAGCGGCTGACGGACTACTTTATGGCGATGGTCGATCGTGGCGGCGACGGCTGGGCGGAGGGGGGCGTCGACTTCGAGTCCACGGAGCCGCTCAAGCGGTATCCCCGGCTTTTGCAGCCCCACCGGGGGGACAAGGTGGCGTTCGACTACATGGTGGACGACCGCATCCGCGAGTGGCTGACCGCGCTGCTGGGGGCGGAGCCTTACGCGGTGCAGACCATGGTCTACTTCAAGGCTCCGGGGTCGAAGGGGCAGGCGTTGCACCAGGATCAGCGGTACCTGCGCGTGGAGCCGGGAACGTGCATGGCGGCGTGGCTGGCCCTGGACGACTGCGACGAGGAGAACGGGTGCATGATGGTGGTGCCGGGCAGCCACCACCTGCCCATGCTTTGCCCGGGCGCCTCGAACCCCGATCAGAGCTGGTCGCTCGACGAGGTTCCGGTTCCGCCGGGGCTGGAGGCGGTGCCGATGGTGATGAAGAAGGGAGACGTGCTGTTCTTTAACGGGTCGCTTATTCACGGCTCGGGGCGGAACGACTCGAAAACCCGGTTCCGGCGGATCATCGTGGGGCACTACATCGTGGCGGAGGCGGAAAAGGTGGCCCACTACTATTTCCCGGTGTTCCGAATGGACGGCTCGACCGTAGAAGGTTTGGGCGCCAACCCGTTTGGCGGCGGTCCCTGCGGCTACCTGCGGGATCGGGACGGAGAGACCATCATCGAGATGGTCGGCAGCATTGAGGAGGCGGCGGCCGCGCACTAAAATGAACTTTAACGAACTCAAGTCGGAATATGAGCAACAGGGCTTCGTCGTTGCGAGGGGACTCTTCTCGCGCGAAGAAGTGGCGGAGCTGACAGCCCACTACATGGACCTCCACGCCGAAGGCGGGCAGTACTGTGAGGGCGAAGTGAACCCCGAGAGCCCGGATCCCTTGCGCCGGTATCCGCGAATGATGAATCCCCACCGGGGAGACGAGCGCAGCATGCAGTTCTTGCTCGACGAGCGGGTCCGCACGTGGCTGACCGGGTTGCTGGGGGCCGAGCCCTACGCAGTGCAGACGATGATGTACTTCAAGCCGGCCGGAGCCCGGGGCCAGGCGTTGCACCAAGACCAACGGTATCTACTGGTGCAGCCGGGCACCTGCGCGGCGGCCTGGTTGGCGTTGGACCGGTGCGACGAGGAGAACGGGTGCATGAAGGTGGTGCCGGGCAGTCAGGCGCTTCCGTTGCTCTGCCCGACCAAGTCCGACACGTCGAAAAGCTTTACCACCGAGACCGTGCCGGTGCCGGAGGGGATGGAAGTGGTGTCCGTGCCGATGGAGCCGGGCGACATGCTGTTCTTCCACGGCAACCTGATCCACGGCTCCGAGCCGAACCGGACCACCGACCGCTTCCGCCGGATCGTGGTCGGGCACTATATCGTGGCAGAGGCGAAGACGGTCGCCCGCTGGTACGACCCGGTGCTCCGGATGGACGGCACCACCGTAGCGGACTTCGATTTCACCGGTGCCGGCGGCACGTGCGGGCGGTTCGTCGACAATGTCATCGAGATGGACAGCACCGTTGAGGAAGCCCTGGCCGCCCACTAAGGGAGGTCTTTAGGGCTCTAGGTCTCTCGGAGGTTCGGCGGGGGATAAAGCAGAAAGGGTCCGGATTACTCCGGACCCTTTCTGCACTGGCTTTGGGCTCACACTGGAAACCCTTCCTTCCGGCAGATGCCCGCAGGTCTCCGCCTTCTCGCCCGGGACGGGCTCGACGCCCGCTCCAGTTACCACGCTTTGCCGCCAAGGTCGGACTAAATCGTCACGGTGCAACCGGCTCGACGCCGATCCGCTAACCGCTAACCTTCCTACAAACCGCTTTCCAAAGCCAGTAGGAATAGGACCCCGAGGGGTGGGAGCATGTTCACCTGGGGCGGGTGAAAAAGTGCAGAATAGATCCGATGCTGAAACACATCAAGCGGGCGGCGGAACGGAACGAGGACAACGCGATCGCGATGGGCCTTGCCTGGACCGTTGGCGTGCTTTTCTGCACGGCGGCCGGGTTCTACTTCACGAACATCGCGAGCTCGAAGCACATCGTCGACCTCCAGACGAAGGACATGAAGGCGAGCCTGATCGGCGCGGCCCTCGGCTTCCTGGTCGGCGTCCTGATCGCCCTCGCGGTGACCTTCATCTACCCGCGCTGGACCGCGCGCGACGAAGAGCACCACGCGCACGGGCACCACGACGAGACGGAAGAGCCGGGGACCCTGAGTTACGGAACCCATTAGTCGCTGATTTGACGCGTGATGGGTGACACGTGACGCGTGATCATCCTCATCACGCGTCACTTATCACGCGTCATTCATAGACTCTCCCCTTCCACCTCGTCTGCCCGGTCAGCCTCCAGACGGTCGATCTTAGGATCGTGTAGGCGCCGATGGTGGGGACGAGGGGCATGACGAGGACGGGGAGTAGGGAAGCGCGGGCGGTGAGAGCGACCAGCACGCCGCCCAGTGCGAAAAGCGCGTAGGCCCAGGGCATCAGGGAGCCGGCCAGCAACCAGAGCCAGCCTAGGGACAGCATCAGCAGGGCGAGCGCCACCGAGCCCCAGACGCTGTTCGCTACCTCGAAGGAGTTCTTGGACATGCCGTCCAGGGTCTCGCGCCACGTCTCGTACATCCGCACCGACAGCACGCGAGAGAGGTTGGCAGTCTCGACGGGGATGCCTTCCTTGGCCAGGATCCGGCCCATCATCACGTCCTCCATCACGTGACCCCGCACCCGCTCGTTCGGCCACAGCCTGGTGTAGACCTCGGCGCGCCAGCAGTGGACCTGGCCGTTGGTGAACCGGTTGTGGCCCATGCGGGTGCGCGCCACGATGCCGAAAGGGTTGGTCACCAGGATGATCCAGCCGACCCAGGCCAGGAACAGCGGCTCGACGCCGCGGCCGGAAAGGACCCGGGGGATGCCGGTGATGACGGGGGTTCTCGGGCCGACCTCTGCGCAGAGGCTGCGCATGGCGTCTAGGAAGTCCGGCTCCGGCCGCACATCGGCGTCCAGGAACAGGTACCAGTCCACGTCGGCATCCTCCGCCGCCACCTTGCCCAACTCGTGGCACGCCCGGTTCTTGCCCGTCCACCCCTTCGGCAGCGGCTCCCGGGGCCGCACCACCCGCGCCCCCAGCGACGACGCCACCTCCGCTGTCCCGTCCTCCGACTCGTCGTCGAACACGTAAACGAGGTCGTTTTGAGCCGTGAGAACTGGGATCAGCCGCTGCAGGTTCGCCTCCTCGTTCCGCGCGGGGATGAGCACCGCGATCTTCGCCGCCCCGCCCCCCGGCCGAGGCCGCCGCATCAGCAACAGGTTCGTGAGCGCCACCAGCACCAACACCCCATAAACCCCCACGATCACCGACCCCACGGCCCAGTCTATCTTCTGGCGCGGCGGGAGCCCGCCCCGGCTTGACTCCGGCCCCCTGACCTGCCATAATGGACATCGGTTTGGGCGGTTAGCTCAGTGGTAGAGCACTACAATGACACTGTAGGGGTCACAGGTTCAAATCCTGTACCGCCCACCATACTTCTGGCGTAAGGCGAGGCGAGGAATCCTCATCCCCTCGTTTCTTCCGTCACTGGCCCCTGCCTGCCCAGTTTCTGCCGCACAACCCAAGCCGAAGCGGGCCTGCATTACGAAACCTTGGTAGTCGGGCGATCTCCACGGCTCGCCCTGGGTATGCGTGTGCATACTTGCCTTGCTTGCCTTTGCTGCCGCACGGCGCGCTTGACGTTAGCCAGCCAAGCATCACTTCCACGGTCCGCAGCTACCAAGCGGGGAAGCCGTTCCTGATCGGTATCCGGCTAACCATGAAGCCGCGGTGGCACCTGTACTAGCCAAACCCGGTCGATTCTGGCCAGCCGATGAAGCTGATGCAACTCACGACCGGGTGGTGGACCATGGCAGCCCACCCGAGCCAGTTCAGATCGTGATCATTAAAAGAGCACCGGCCAGCGCTGGCCTTAAATGACATGCCTTGCTGGAAATTGCTCATCGAAGGGTTCGTCATCAGCAGGTGCATGATAGGTGCTGATCAGCGAGTAGCGATCGCCGCCATCGATGTTCGGACATGACGCGTGCAGCAGGCGATCCGAGAATACAATGATCCCGCCTTGAGGCAGTGGGCAGACTCTTTCTTCAGCAATATTCCAAGCAGGCGTAACGACTTTGGGGAACTCGCCGTTGGTTGCTGCGCCGTCTCCTGCTGTATTCTGCCAGGAACGCCGATGACTGCCCGGCAACACTTTGAGCGCACCATTTGTCTCACGGACTTCGTCCAGTGCGATCCACACCGAGAGCTTTGGGCGCGTATTAGGCCAGTAAGCCGCATCGTAGTGCCATGGCGTCGCGAACTTCTTGGTGCCTGACTTGAAGACAATCTTGTCGGATAAGAATGCCACGCCATGCGGAATCAGTTCGTGCAATACGGCGGCGAGTCGAGGGTCGCTGGCCAGAGAATAGAAATTGGGCGATACTGCGGCCGCACCGACGTACACTGTTGATCGGTCCCCGGCATACTCGCGCAGCACACGCAACGCTTCGTCCTTCCATACCTGGCACTCCGCAGAGTTAAACAGCTGTGGAACGATACAGTAGCCGTCACGCTCATAAGCCTCACGCACAGAATGTAGATCACTCGGGTTGTCTCGAAACATATTTCCCATAATCCAGTTCTCCTGACAAATAAACTCTGAATTCGGTATTCCTCCGCTGTGGTAGGAATCCCCACATCACTTTACCCAATGCCATCATAGCAGTGAAGAAAAGCCGCTGATGGGGGGGCATTGCTGCCTACACATGTTAGTCCCCTGGCGCGCAAACACTCAACAGGGACTACCTAATCCAGCAGCGTCCAGTCAAAGGCAACTCCCATCGCACTGGCACGCTCTGTTTCCAGCAGATGATAAGCTTGCGCCGCATCCTTGGGCGAGAAACGATGGGTGACCAGATCCCATACTCGCATCTGGCCACGCTGCAGGTACGTGAGGAAGAGCCGGCCCATATTCTCCTGTGTCCAATGGTTGTAGTCCGATGCCACAGGTGGCGGATCTCCACCGTGAGCGCCAACAATGTTCACTCCGCGCGTGATGACATCCGGCGTCAGACGCTGCTCGGCCGGTGTGCCCGTATCGCCTAAGAGCAGAACCTTGCCAAAACGTCGTGCCAGACCTAGGGCATGTGAGAGTACGGTAGGATGGCCTGTCACCTCATAAACCACATCCGCTAATCGTCCATCCGTTAAAGCCAGGACCGGCTCCCGTGCGGCCTCAAAGCCTATTTCCATTGTCTGTGTCGCGCTATGCTCTTGTGCCATTTGGAGGCGCAGAGGGCAGTATCGATCGCGATGATTTCACGAGCTCCCATCAGTCGCACATACTGCACCACCAGCTGACCGAGCATGCCCAGACCAATCACGACTACGGTATCACCCATCTGATGTTCGGCTTTGCGCACAGCATTTTGTGTCGTCATGGCCAGGAGGAACCAGGCGGCCTCCTCGTAGGATATTTCCTCGGGAATTAAGAGGGCCTGCCCTTCCTCTATCGTGGAGAACTGGCGATGGAGAGCGCCACATGTGACCCGGTCTCCTGTCATGAATCGGGTAGCCTGCGGCCCCACTTCAAGAACTTCGCCCGCGCTCAGGTATCCGGGTGGGTGCGGGTATTTGACCCATTTGTCCCAGTGTGTGCCGGGCGCGAACTTACGGCCCAGGCAGATGGATTCGGTGCCGGTGCTGATAGTGGATATGGTTACTTCATTGGCACAGATGATGCCGTTGGGCAGGGAAAGACAAAGGATGGAGCCATTGCAACGATCCGCAAGCTCTGACAGCCCTACAGGAACACTATCTCTCAACTCCAAAATTAGAGTGCTACGATTGCAAGAGGGCGCAGTGTCTGTAGCAATGACGAAGGCGTTAAGTGAGGAGGAGTTAGGGCTTCTCGGCGAACTGCGGCGGCGGCATCCGGGGCGGAAGACAGCCTGCGGAGCGGTGCTCGCGGAGATCGTCGCAGGCACCGATTCCCACGATCGAGGACGCGCAATGTCCTTGTTTATGCGGCTAAGGTGCCGAGGGGGACATCGAGCACTCGAACGGATCGTTAAGGAGTTGCAGCCGCGCGTGGACGATCCCAACGACCCCGCCGGCGAGTCTGGCTCGAAAGAGTGGTCTCTGTGTAGCGGAGTTATCTGCACGATAGGGTCGATAGACAACGCCACTTCCCATGAGATCCTGGCGAGGCTGCTGGCGACGTTGCCGAGCGGGCGCACGAAAGCGGATGTGCTCGAGGGGATGGGGTTCGAACGCAAGCAGTTCGACCCGGCGCTGGCGATTCCCTTCCTATCCCCCGACACGCCCGTCCGAGAGATCCTCAGCGCGCTGTACGCCTTGGAGTACAACGACTACTCGAGGAAACAGCCGGAGGACGCCGAAAGGCGGCTCCGCCCCCTACTGCAGAGCCCCAATCCGCAGGTGAGGCAGTACGCACTAGTCGCGCTCAGGTCGGCTCCCCAGTTCCGCCCCCTCGTTCTGGCGCTGAGCGACGACCCGGACCCGTACGTACGGCAGGTCGTCGGTGAGGTGCTTCGGTGGATGGACATGCTGGAGGATAGGGATGACGCCTAAAAGATCGTCAGAAGTCATCAACGGAGGCGGTCCGAAGATGCTGGCGGCGAGCTACTTCGTGTTGGACGAGCCGGTGAGGTGACTTGTAGACGATGTTCTCCGAATCGCTTTGCTCTCTCAGATGTCTCTCAATAGGAGGCGACGAACTGGGTCGTCAGAGAACATAACTCTTGACGTTTTCACCTGTGACGTTCCCACGATCCTGTAGGGGTCGCAGGTTCAATCCCTGTGCCCCCACCACCCCCTGCTGAACCTGAGCGGGAAGTTACGGGTGTCGTGGGCGGCCGAGGAGTTTGCGCTGTCGGGGGGTAAGGGCGGCGAGGACCTCGGGCGACCAGTAGTGTTCCCATTCCACTTGGGGGAACCACTTGCCGAAGGTCGAGTGCGCGTAGTGGACCTGGATCATGTAGCGCCGACGATCGCTCGTGTTCATGGCGGCGGCGTGCCACAGGTCGCTGCGGAACAGGCAGACGTCGCCCGCCTTGACCAGCACGGCGTGCGGGCCCACCCCGTCGAAGGAGGTCTCATTATCGGGAGGCCGGGCGGCGTAGTGGGAGCCGGGGACCACCGTCGTCGGGCCGAGGTCCAGGGTCAGGTCGTCCAGGTAGTAGTGCGCGGTGGCCATGAAGATCGGAATGGTGGTTTCCGGGTAGCTCGCGGCGCCGGGCGGGAGCGGGAAGGGGAGGGAGTCGACGTGGACCCCCATCGCCCGGCCCTTGCCCGTGATCCACATCGAGCCGCCGATGACCTGGAAGTAGTCGCCGAAGCACCCCTCGAGCACCTTTACTATCTCGGGAGGATCGGTCAGGCGGACCATGTCGAGATCGTGCATGTAGTCCGAGGACAATTGCTTGTTGAAGCACCAGTTCTCGAACTCGTACTGCTCGTCCGGCCCCCCTGACGTATCCATCTTCGTGCGGTAGTGCTGGACCTCCTCCTTGGAGAGCAGGCTGGGGATGATGCAGTACCCGTCGCGGTGCATGCCCTCGATCGCTTCCGAAGGATCGAACCTCTCGGGGTACGGCAAAGGGGGGAGCTCTCCCTTGTAGATGGTGTCGCCGAAGGCGCGGTTCTCGTTGTGACCCGTGGGGCGCATGACGTTGCAAGCATAGTGCGGACGAAGGTGCTAACGCAATCCCGCCGCGCTGCTCTTTCTCATGGTGGTGCCGCGTCAGGAGGAGCCGCCGTGGCACCTGTCTCTCAAGTGACTCTCAATTGGAGGGGGCCAAGTGAGACGATCAGAGGCATTTGTAGACTCAAAAGCGCCTCGTCAATAGCCACCTCTTATCTGAACTGGCATTGAACCTTCCTCACGGCTGGACAAAGGAGTCGCGGCGCAAAAGCCGCGACTCCTTTGCTTCGTTACCAGTTGTAATAGCGATACGGCTCGTCGCCCAGTTCGAAGTCCTCGCGATAATCGGGGTGATACATATCGGCGGGTTTCACCCAGAGTTTTGGCGACTTCAACCGTAGCACTTTGGCATCGCGCGTGGAGAAACCGCCGCCACCATACTTGTCCCAGACCCGAACCGCAATGACGTTTTTGCCGGGCTTGATCAGGTTCGCCGGGATGGTGTACTCGCGCAGCACATTGTGAGGTTCGGGGGTTTCCGCTCCGACTCCACCCACGCGCACGCCGTTGAAGTACGTTTCGTCGAAATCGTCGATCGCGCCCAGCGAGAGCTTCAAATCCTGGCCCTGGAGGGCTGCTGGCACGTTAACGACCTTACGCAAAACGGCTTCGCCCTCGGCATCGACCCAAGCGCCGCCATACGATTCCATCACGAGCGGAGCTTTCACCACCTGCCATTTGGAGTCATCGAAATTCGCCGCCACCGCGGCTTTGGCTTCGGCGCTGATGCCGGTGTCCCGAGGGCCTTTGTCAGGCGACGGCGCCGCGTCGAAGCGCTGGATCAAGCGCGCGCGCCATTCTCCGGTCAGTTCTACGATTGGCTCTTTCTCGGCTGCGCGCGGCGAGAAGATCCGCGCGTCCATCTCAAAGCTCGCGCCCAGGTTCGCCAAGACCTGGGAAAGCGCGCGGGTCTGGCGCCAACGCGTAAAGCGGAAGTAGGTCTTTTCGTCAGCGGGAATCGCCGTCGGGTCTATCTGCGACGCCAGCATCACGCCCTTTCCTACGGCACGACGAGCCAGCAGCCCCTCGGCGCCAACCTGCCAACCGGGGCCTGAAGCCGCAAGCCATGCTTTGCCGGCATTGCGCCAGCGCAAATCGGAAGCGGATAAACCGCGCGCTTCCGGCCAAACCGGAGGCTGCAACGAGCCGATGAAGTCGGTCTTCTCTCCCAGTCGCAAACCGGCTGCGCCCGCCGCGTTTTGACGCGCCAGGAACAACACTTTGCCGCCGCCACGGGCGAAGGTTTCGAGTTGCGCGTCGCCGATCGTCGCATCGGCTCCGACAACGACTACGCCGGAAGCGGGCAAGCTCGTTACCGTTTTGAACTGCGTGCCCAAGGATCGAAGCAGCGCACTTCCGGCGGGGCCACCGATGTAGCTCACGGCGGCGCGGGGCGCCAGGGGAGCTTTGGTCGCATAGTTCACGACTTGTCGCGCCAAACGCTGCGCGGCGGGATCGAGGCTCGCGTGGTCTTCGAGGTCAAGCTGGCTCCAAACGAGCTTGCCCTTGCCAAAGTCCAGCTCCATCAACGGCGAATACTGCAGATCGAATTCGCCTTCGAGGAGCGGCCTCCAGCCCGAACGGTGGGGCTTTTCGATGGCCCCCGAGGCGACCGTGCCGCGATTGCCCCAACGCCAACCCGCAACGGGGTACTGAGTTCGGGCGATGCGACCATCGGGGCCTTTGTCGTTGAGGTAATCGGGGCGAGGATTGAGCAAGGTGCTGTGTCCACGCCAATCGCGCAGATCTGCGGCGTCTAAGCCGCTCGAAACCGCGTTCTCGCCAACTTTGTACATGCGGCGCGACTGATGATAGGAAACGCGCACGCCCATGTTGTCGCGCACCCAGTGCGGGTCGTGCCCCGAAAGCAATACGCGTCCGCCACCCTGCACGAAGGCTTGGAGGTTGCCGGGAAGTTTGGTTTTGCCTTTGAGGGCGTTACGGCCAACGACCAGGAGCTGGGAGCCGGCTTTTCCGTTCCAGGGCGAAACGGTGTAGCCCAAAGCTCGAAGCATCGCGGTGGTTTTGCCTTCAGGATCGAAAGCGGTAACGTTGCCCTTCGAGGCAACCGCGCGCGGCCAAACGCGGAATTCGAAACGGTCGGCGTGCTTTTCGGCGCCGATAGTGGCATCGAGCGAAATCGCTCCGCCGGTCTTGCTCGTCACCCCGGGCGCGGCGAACTCGATGGGCACCAAAAGCGTTTGGCCAACGGCAAGGCTGCCGCTCTTCGTGCCATTGCCGATCGACCCGTCTTTCAGAGTTGCCGACCAGCGAATCGTGTAGGGTTGCGCTTTGCGGCTGTCGTTGAGCAGAGCGACTTGCTTGCGGATCGTTTCGCCGGCAAAGAAAGAATGGTCTTTGGAAGTGAACGCGGCCACATCGCCGGGTTGGGCACCGCCCGCGATCCACGCGAGGGTGTCGCTGTTATTGGCGCGTATCGCTTGCCCCGCAACGGTCAATTTGCCGTCGAGCCGGGCGTAACCTCTGTCCCACGGAATCATGCCGCCCGTGATGCCCATGGTGCGCCACGACCGCCAGGTATTGCGGACGAACAAATCCTGCAACTGCATCCAGCCCGGCGAATAATCGCGCGAAGACATGTGCTGCGCCCATTTGTAAGTCTGGTCTTTTTCAAAACGCTCCGCCGATTGTTTGCGATAGTGGACGGATTCCGTCTTGTAAGCGTCGTTCCCCTGATAAATCGAGAGGAATTCCGTTAGCCAACTCTCGCTTTGGTAGGACCCGATAAAACCGTTGCGCCCACGCATCAAGCTGATGTTGACCGGCGTGCCGAACTCGACGTACATCAGTGGCATATCGCCCTTCTGGGCGTAGGCCGACAACCACTCCTCGCGCTCTTGGAGCGGGATGAAGTTGAGGTAGTTGTTGATGGTGTAGATGTCGCCCACCGAACCGCCGTTGTGGATGAAGACGGGGCGCGTGGGGTCGGCGGCCTTGATGATCGCCAGCCCTTTCTCCGCGAGAGGAATCGCGCGGCTGGTGTCGGTTTGCTTTTTGAACTCCGTCTGACGAGCAACCGCCCGATTGCCAACATGAGATGGATCGAGGGAGCCGCCGAACATGTTGCCGGACGTGCCCCACATGATAATCGAAGGGTGGTTGCGATAGCGACGCGCGACACGCTCCGCCGTGGCCTTATAGGTCGCCACTTCTTCGGGCGTGTTCATCGCATTGCCCATCCAGTCCATGTGCGGCATGATTCCCGAGATCGGGAAGCCGGCTCGGTCCGCGACGTCGTACCTGCTGGTATGGCGCGCATCACGGCTGCGCTCTTCCGCGTTCTCAGGCCACAGCTCGCCGAAGTTGTAGCCCAGTTCGCGCGCTTCTTTAAAGTTGTTGCTCCCCGCTCCCATGTTGCCCGACTCGATCAAAGTCGGACGAATCCGAAACGGTGTGCCATTCAAATAAACGTGGCGGCCCTGGACCCACGATTCGCGGAAGCCAAATCGCGTAACCGGCTCGTCATCCACCCCCGCGCCTTTGGTGCTTAAGTGCAGATGGTAAAGATTGGGCTGGTCGAGATCCCACAAGCGAGGATCTTCCCACGCCCAACTCACCGGCACGCGTTGAGTCGCTGCCGCTTTGACGTTGACGGTCTTGGTGAAGCGCTTTTCTTCCTGCCCCTTTTCATCGCGCAGAGACGCCACCAGTTCAATCGGGCCGTCCTGCGTTACCCCCGTCAGCTCAAAATCGACGTCGAGTCGCTTCTGGCGTGTGCTGGGCTGCACAAATACATCGCTCACGTAAGCGCCGCGTGGGCGACGCTGCAACGTAACGTTTCCCACGATGCCACCCGAATGCAACTCTTTTTTGGCGGTCCAGTTCTGCCCAGGCGATGTGCCCATCATCACGATCACTTCGCCTGGCTCGAAGGTCGCCACCACAAAAGCGCGCAGGGTGACTTCTTCTCCGGCTTTCACCAGATTCGTGATGTCGAGTTCGCCTTCGGGCCAGTCGACTTTGCCGGCGGGCTTGTCGTTTACCCAGAACGTGGCGTCGGTGCTGACGCGCTCGAAATCGATCGAAATGTGGCTACCATTCCAATCGGCAGGGATCTTGAAGCGGCGTTCATACCACGCACCGGCCAGCTTCCCGCCCGCCATACCCGCCCACTGTGGGCCTTTACCGGCCTCGATCATGTCCTGGTTGCGAAGCCAGTTGCCAGGTACCTGGATATAGCCCCAGCCCTTTTCGGGCGCCGCGTTTGCCTGCCCTCTGACGGTTTGCGCGGGAGAAAACTTCCACGGGCCATTGAGGCTGACCCGGGCACGCTTGGCGTTTTGCGCTTCCACCGGCTCGCTACCCCAGACCACTTTCGCGCTTGAGGGCCAAGCCGCATCGACAGCGGGAACCGATTGCGCTGCCGTAGGCTCGGTTGAGGCCTTAACGACGATATCGTCGATTTCGAGCAAGCCCTTCGATCCCCACAATCCTGGATCAAGCTGAAGTTTCGTGGCCCCGGCGGGAATCTCTATCGAGACTTCTCTGGTAACCCAATCGGTGTTGCCCTTAACCTCGGGTGGGGGCGGATAGTCGCCCACCATCTGGTTCTTGTCGTCCACAAAGCGCAGACCGATCCGCGCTCCGTGCCAGCCTTCTGGCCCTTTCTGAAAGTTTGACAGTTTGAAGCGGGCGGAAACCGTCAGCTTCGTCCATTCGGGCGACAGCTTGAGAAAGTGCATCATCACCGCGGAATCGCGCAGCTGCACCCAGTGGTTCTTACCGTCGCTCGCCAGCGTTGTGCCCTCCGGCGACTGGATATCCCAGCCCGAAGGTTTGCCATTGATGCCCGGTTGCTCAAAGGTCCCCTGCGGCAATATAGGCCCACCCTGCGCCGCCCCTCGCGTTCCGGCTAGACCGGAATAACATGCTGCGATTAGCACCGGCACACTGAAAAACTGGGTTTGTTTCATATTTGTTCTGGGACGGGTGAGTGGGATTGTGTATTGGCAGTGCTTTGAATACAGTAACCGTGGGTTCTATCTTGTGATGTGTCAACGTCTGCGCCGGAGCAGTCACTGGGGTAGCGACTGCGGGCCATCCGTCAAAGTAGACGGATGGCCCAGGAGTCTACGACACGCTTAGCGTTGAAAGCTAATCCGTTTTCTGCCCGATGAGCTGGCCAAAGCGCTTGTGGATGGCGAGCGCCGGATCCAGTGGCGCTTCTACCGGGACGCAGTCCTCGGGGATCGAGATCGTGGGAGTCGCGCGGATGGACTTCCCTTCGAACTGGGGCAGCCACTGGCGCTGAGACTCGAGCATCTCGGTGGTCATCTCTCGAATCTCGCGCAAGGTGCATACCGCACCGGTGAGCGGATCGAGCGCCATCGCGTGGACGAGGTGCTCTGGGTCTCCCGTGAGCGCGGCTTCGGCGGCAAGGATTTGCACATTGACGTTCGTGACGCATGCGGCGGCGCATTGGGGAGGGAGCGCCCCCACGCGGGTCGGCCGCAGGCCCGTGTCGTCCACGAAGGTCGGCACTTCGACGCAGCAACCGTCCGGCAGGTTCGAGATGTAGCCATCGTTCCGCACGTTCCCCATAAACCGGAAGGGCCGTCCGGTGAGCTTGGCCTCCATGATCCAGGAGCAGTACTCCACCGAGCGCTCTTCGATCGCCGTCGACTCGAACTCTAATGGGTCGTGCTCGGCGTACTTCTCGGCCATCGTCTTCCCCCACTTGTAGTAGGCCCCGCTCTCCCCGCCGAAGGCGGGCTCGTCGCAGTAGCGGTCGAGGGCGGCTTGGCTCTTGCGGAACCAGGGAACGTACTCCGACAGGTGGCCCGTCGACTCCGTCATAAAGTAGCCGAACTGGCGGAAGACCTCGCCCCGCACCTTCTCGTTCTTGTAGTACTCCGGACGCTCGAACAGTTCGCGGAGCTCGGGGTACAGGTCGCGTCCTTGGTGCTCTAGGCGCAGAAACCAATCCATGTGGTTGACGCCCCCGCAGGTGTACGAGATCTCGCCCTTGTTCGCGATCCCGCAGTATCCGGCAATGAGATCGAGCGTCGTCTGCACCCCGTGGCAAAGTCCCACAAAGTTTTGGACGTCCGGAGGGGTGACGCGTCCCAGCGCCAGGCAGTTAGCCGCCATCGGGTTTGCGTACTGCAGCATCAGCGCGTGCGGCTTGGCCAGCCGCGACATCTCATCGGCGATCCCGACGAGAACCGGAATGTGCCGTTGGGCCCGAAAGATGCCGCCGGGCCCGAGCGTGTCGCCAATGCACTGGTCGACCCCGTACTTGAGGGGCGTTTGGTAGTCGATGCCGAACGCGTCGTTGCCGCCGACCTGGATCATGACGACGACGAAATCAGCATCGCGAATCGCCTCTTCGCGGTCGGTCGTGGCCCAACAGGTTGCCGTAAAGCCGTTGTCCGCGATCATCCGCTTGACGAACGACTCCATCCGGCGCAACTTCGTTTGGGTGGGCGCCATGAGGGCGAACTCCGCATCCTGGAGGCAGGGAGTGGCGAGCATGTCCGCGATCAGCGTCTTGCAAAAGACGACGGATCCGGCTCCAATCATTGCGACTTTTGTGGGCATGGTGGTTCAGGCGGGTTGGGTGGCAAGCTCTTCGATTCGTTCGTCCGGCCAGATGTCGGGCGTTTCGGGCGTCCAGGGCGTATCGCCGACGATGGGATTGCGGGCGGCGCTGTAACAGGAGATGAAGGCCCACCTCGGGGCGTCGCTAAGGTTCGCGTCGGATCGGTGCAGGGTGTTGCCGTGGAAGAAGAGCGCGGTGCCCGGCTCCATCTCGCAATAGACGGTCTCCAGGCTCTCCACCGCCGCCGCCACCCTGGCGGGGTCCGCTCCCGTCTGCTTCCCTACGGCCCCATGATCGAGGCGCCCGAGCTTGTGGGAGCCCCGAAGCACCTGGAGGCAGCCGTTGCCAGCGAAGGCAGGGTCCACCGCTACCATGCAACTGGCAACGAGCGGGAACAGGAACCCATCGGAGTACCAGTAGCCGTAGTCTTGGTGCCACTCCCAGGCTCCGCCGACCCGGGGGTCCTTGAGCATCATCTTGTGGTGGAAGTGGACGACCGGCCCGCCCAGCAGCGTCTCCAGCGGGCGCACCATCCGGGCGTTTCGGGCCAGCGCGCCGTAAACGTCTTCCGTGAGCTTGCCCTCGAGGTAAATCCGAGTCTCGCGTCCCTCCGCGTCGGCCATCGAGCCTGCCTGCTGAACGCGGCGGTCGTTGATGGCGGCTTCCCGCAGGAGGGCCATCTCGCGCGGGGTGAACAGTCCCTCGATCATCAGGTAGCCGTCTTCTTCGAAGCGGCGCACTTGCTCTTCGTTTAGGATTTCTTTCATGGGAGTCCCTCGTTCCAGTACACGTACAGCCCGTCCTTGCCGGGCGCCACGATATCGAGCCGGCCGCCTCCCCGCAGGTCCGCAAGGGCGAACATGATTCCGCACCCTCCGCCCGAGCCCTCCGGCGCGACGTAGTCGACAATCCCCTTTGCGAACCCATCGCCGGTCCACTTGAACATGTAGATCCCGCGCGGGTCGTCTTCGCCTGCCTCGTTGCCGTTGTGAGCCCGGTGCCGCTTGCCCGTAACGAGCTCGTTCTGCCCGTCGCCATCGAGATCGGCCCACTGCAGGTCGTGGTACTGCGCGGCAAAGGGATCGATCGGGCGGCGGTGCCACGTGCCCTCCGCACTGGGCTCCCACCAGTCGAGGCCGTAGGAATGGGCGTGGCCGACGATCAGTTCGTTTCGTCCGTCGCCGTTCACGTCGGCTACCAGCATGGGGCAGGAAGCGTCCCAAAAGCCGAGATCCCACGCCGGAACGTGCTCCCAGATACCGCCGCGGCGCTTGAAATAGCCCTTGCCGAACAGGAGCTCTCCTTCACCGTCGCCGTCCACGTCGCCGAAACCAAATCCGTGGCCGATTGGGGTCTCGCTCACGAGGTGCCGCTCGAAATGACGGGGACCCGTCAGCTTGTAGTAGCAAAACGGCTGCCCCGGCGTGTTCGGCACGATCTCCAGCTCACCGTCGCCGTCCACATCCCAAGCCCGGGTGGTCTCCACGTTGCCGACACCGCTAGCCAGCACGTGCTCGGGCCACTCCTGCGTCGGGTCCTCCGGACATTCGCGCCAGCGTAGCGAGTCCCCCCACCAGCCGCCGGTCACGAAGTCCCTCCGGCCGCTACCAGCGATCTCCATCGGTATCGTGGAAAAGTCGTCGTAGTACTCGCCGCAGCGCGCGACATCCCCAATCTTGAACCGCTTCTTAAAGTTCGGCCCCTTGTACCAGAAGCCGCCGGAAACGATGTCCAGCACCCCATCGCCGTCCACGTCCCATACCCCGGCGGACTCGAACGCCTCACCGGAGATGCACTCCTTGCGGAAGACGGGGGTCATGCTCCCCTCAATTCGATGTAGCTCTGGGCGACCCGCAGGTCTTTCAGGGCGTCCTCGGCACCGCAGAGTGGAGTAGGCGATCCTTCGATCGCACTGAGAAAGTGCTGGGCTTGGCAGCGCATCGCATGGAAGTGGGGAAGCGTAGGGCTCGTGGTCGTTGGCACCTCCCCCCGGCCGGGATCCCGGAACACCGTCACCCGGCCCGGCTGGTCGAGCGCCAGCGGTGCGGGCAGGTTGAGGCGGATCCATCCGCGCTCGAAGGCCACGAACGCCTCTTCTTGCCAGTCGAGGGTCGAGCTATGGGTCGCCATTTCGAGCGTTCCGGACACCCCGGAATCGGATCGGATCGCCAGCGTCACGCCGGCCGGGTCGGCAAAGATGACCTCGTAATCCTCGCCCAGCAGGAATCGGAACAGGTTGACCTGGTGGATGTAGTAGTTGACAAAGCCGAAATAAGGGTCTTGGTAGTTCGCGGGGCCGGCATCGTAGCGTTCATCGGTGCTTAGATTCGACGCGAATCCTTGCATCGACCAGTCCCCCGGGGGCATGGAGATGCGCAAGTACCGGAGCTTGCCGACTTCCCCCGACGACTGCCACGCCGCGATCTGCGACTTCGCGTAAGCGGTCGCCGGGTCGGAGCGCTTGTGGTACGCAAGGTACAGCGGCGTCCCGGTGCGGCGGGCGGCGGCCGCCACGGTCTCGCCGCTTTCCAGAGAGTCGGCAAGGGGCTTTTCCGTGAGCAAGGGGATTCCTCGCTCGAGCAGTTCCGGCACGAGGCGGACGTGGTTCTGAAATTGCTGGATCGCTACGATCCCGTCCAAGTCCTCCGCGTCCAGCATCGCCCGGTGGTCCTCGTAGACCTTTGGCACTCCGTAGCGCTGGGCTACGGCTTGCCCTAGTTGAGGGCGGATTTCTGCCAGAGCGGCGAGTTCGCAGTTCGGCAGCGTCGCGTAATTGCGCAGGTGCGCGGCTTGCCCCATCCCCCCTACTCCCACAAATCCAAGTCGAAGTTTCTTCATCTGATCTGGGATGAATTTTAGAGAGCGGCCTGCTCCGGCGGGATGGCGAGGCTTGCGGTAGTCTTATCAAATATTGCTCGACGTTCTGCCTGAAGTCGTCGCCGTCGGACGCATCCCGGGCCAACGCGGCTGGGCGCTCCCGATGCACTCCCACCCGGATTTTCACGAGCTCATTCTCGTCTTGCGCGGTGGTCTGGAGGTCACGACGAACCAGTCTCGGCGGGTCGCGCGGGCGGGAGACGTGCTCTTCTATCCGGCCCAAACGCCGCATCAGGAGCGAGGGCTTGGCACTATGGAGACCCTCTTTGTCGCCTTCCGCAGTGGACACGGCGACTATCCAGGATTGCGGCCGGACCGCCAAGGAAGGGTGCGGGCACTCCTCGAATGGATGGCGGAGCTCCTCGCGAACGGTGGGGAAGAGCTCACGCTCCGCAGCCTGATGCACGGTGTGCTGCAGGAGCACCGTTCACCCGAACCGGAACCGGACGACGAGGCGATTTCTCTGGCCAAACGGTACGTCCGAAACCACCTAGCGCACCCTTTGAGCTTGGAAGAACTGGCGAGCGAGGTCGGGATGAGCAAATTCCACTTCGCGCGGGTCTTTAAGAACGTCAACGGCCAGACTCCCATGCGCTACGTGGCGGAGCAACGAGTGGAGGCGGCGCGGACGCTCGTCCTTACTACCCCCGCCACGCTACGCCAGATCGCGGAGACCACCGGCTTGGGCAACGAGCAAAACCTGTCGCGGGTCTTTCAACGCGTCCTCGGCTGCACCCCCGGCTCGCTCCGGCACCCGGAGGCCGGCGGTGCGGAGGAACTGGAATAGGTTCTTGCTAATGGGCCCTCTGGAGTCCATTTCGCGAAGGTCTGGAGCATCCTCCGCTCAACGCCCATGGTCGCCGGCGTGCCTCACGTCAGCCTCCTGATTTCCCAATCGGTAGTCCACCCGCCCGAACCCAGAGGGGTGGCGGGCGGGGGCATACGGCGGAACTAACCGCCCATGGTCTTAATGGCTGCCGAGATCTTCGACGGATCTAGCACCTGCTCTGGGCTGGCGACTTTGGCGGCGTCGATCCGTCTCATCAGGTTGGCAATGGCTCGGCGCGTCTTCTGCTCCGACGGAGTCAGGCCCTTGTTTGCCACAAGTCTCGCAACGCGCTTCTCGACATCGGTCAACGCCTTCAGCGTCTTATCCAGCCGCGATTGGATGGTATCGCCGGCAATCGGCTGCTGGGCGAGGAATTCGCGGAACCGCTCTTCAAGACCGGCGCCCATCGCCTCGGCGGCAGCGGGCTTGTCCGGCTCTAGGAGCATTCCTTCCACCTGGTCCCTATGCGCCTCTAGAAAAACGGTGAGCTGTTCGGTCAGCTTGACGGAACTGGTTTTGGCGTGCGCTCTCAAATCCGACTCGACCTGTTCCTCGATCGCCAGTCGATACTCAGGCATTCGGGCCAGCGCGTAGTCGGGAGCCCCGCGGATCGTCTCCGGCACCTTTGCGCGGATGAACTCGGCAAACTGCGGCTCCGCTTCGTCCATTCGCTGGCTGACCATGGAGGAGGTGATCAGCGCCGCCGTCTTCGGCTCGAGATTCTCCCGGAAGCCATTGGTTACATAGCCCATGTACAGCCCGACAATCGCCACCCCGGCAACGACGCCGATTCGGGTTCGCTGTAGATGGGTGCGGCTCTTTGCAAGTTCGCTGTCGATAAAGGCTTCTGCGACCGTTTCGTCTTTCTCGATCGGCATCGTGGCATCGCTCATTTCTTGGCTTCCTTTTTGTTGCTCGCTTGAACGACCGGCGCGGTTCTGGGTTCCAGACCCTTCAAATCTTCACGCAGAAGATCGAGAACTAGAAGACCCATCTGCCAGTCTGCGGCTTCGCCGGCGGGGGATGGCTTTTCCGACGCCGAGATCTTGTTAAGCCCGGTGACGATGCTGTTTATGCGGTTCGTGTGCGGCCGCAAAAGCTCGTCGGCGACCCGGGATCCTCGAACGGTGGCCATATCGCCAAGGCTCGTCATGAGAGCGCCGACTTGCTCCTCCTTGACAGAAGGGAACATCGCGCGAATCTTCGGCTCCTGAGCCTTCAGCGCCGCTCCGAACGTTTCGTCCAAAACCTTTTCACTCCGCTCCGGGATGCTCTTCTGAAGAAGCTCCACCTCTTTGATGGAAGCCTGTGTCAGCTCCGGCACCCTGGTGTTGAGTTTCAGGAACTCGGCCTGAACCACCGGCTGCATCTCCGTGATGGTTCGGCTCGCCACATCTTGTAGGCGGGGTACAAAGTCCTTGTCCAAGCCCTCCTGCAGGCTTGCAACGAACAGGTCTTGGGGGGCTCCCTTCTGGGCTAGAGCTCGCACTGACGAAGCCAGCAGCGAGAGACAGACTCCCACGATGAGGAGCGTCGCGGCAACTCCGCCGATCCTCCACCACGCGGATTCCCTGCGCACTCGGGTGAGCTCGTCGATTTTTGCTTGTACTTGTGTTTCCAATTGTTTCCTTGGGTCCGTACACAGCCTACAGGTTTTGTCAACTGATAAGTCGTTTTTTGTGAGAAATAACGCAATCTGTATATATATCGATACTTGGAGGTGTGCGCAAACGAGTGGCGGACTGAAGGGTTGCCACTTCAAAGCCGCCCGCTGGGGCCCAGACCGCCTCGATGGACCTAGCGAGCGACCGCCGATCGACCTCACACGGTCCCGGACGCTCACCTTCAGTAGCGCGCGCATCCTCGGCACCCGGGATAACGGCGTGTCAGATCTTCTGCGGTCCCCGGGAGGCGTAGCGGGTTCCTTGCCGCCCGACGGACGAGAAGGCACAGACGAGATTTACGGGGCAGCCCCAGACGAAACCTACGCGACTTGTCGTCCGCTGACCTACGGATTGACCCGCCTACAAAACGGGCCACTAAGGTTCGTCACCGGGTTGGACGACTAGGGGCATCTAATCCCCGATGACACTTTAGGGGCCACAGGTTCAAATCCTGTACCGCCCACCATCCCCTGCTGAACCTGTGCCGGGTGCTAGGGTCTGTGTTAGAACTCCATGGGGGTAGGCCCAAAGGGCCCGTAGCCGCTGGATAGCCTGCCCTGAGGCACGAAGGGTGCCTGCGTGGACTCCCGAGCACTACCACCGACTGCGTCGGCACGAACATCCGCCGGCTACAGCCGCTACGCGGCTACCGGACGGAGTTCTAAGACAGACCCTAAGGGCCATTCGAGTTATGGTCCTGCCACCGCCTTCCCCGATCCGAGGTTTCGGCGGCCCAGGGTCCAGATGAGGCCGGGGCCGGCGGCGGCGGTGGTGAGGAGGCACATGACCAGGCAGGCGACGAACATCTGGTCGTTGATCATCTTGTTCTCGTGGGCGGCGGCCGCCATTACGATGCCCAAGATGCCCCGCGCGTTCAGGCCGCAGCCGACGGCGAACGCGAGCCGGTTGTCCATCCCGGCGATTTTGCCGCCGATGAACACGCCGGCGATCTTGCCGAAGAACGAGACGAAGGTGATGAGCAGCACCATGGGTAGGTCGAAGCCCGCCACGAAGTCCCGCCCGATCCCCATCGACATAAAGAAGATAGGGGTGAATGCGGCGTAGGCGAAGGTGCCGATCATGTCCAGCTTCTCTCGGAACTGCGTGGCGTCGGCAAGGGCGATCCCGACTAGGAACGCACCGAGAAACGCGTGGACGCCAAGCTTCTCCGAGACGGCCGAGGCCAAGAACGTCAGGCCCAGCATCGCGGTGATCAGCGCGGTCGGAGGATAGCTCCGGTCGATGTATCCCAGCACTTTGGGAAAAAGCCAGCGTCCGCCGAAGATGGTGATTGCGATGAAACCGAGCACCATCGCCACGATCATAAAGTTGTTCGCTCCGGGCTTGGCGGCCGGGCCGAAGTTCGCCAGCAGCACCGCGAACGCTCCCCACCCAACGATGTCGTCCACCAGCGTCGCCGACATGATGATGCGCGCTGGCTCCGTGTCGAACATGTCGAGGTCGAGGAGGATTCGGGCGATCACCGGGTTGGCGGAGAGCGAGATGATGGAGCCGAGCATCACCGCCACCGGAAACTGGTTTTGCGGTGTCACGCCGATCACGCCGGGAAACGCGTACACCATGGCGAACCCGAGGGCCAGGGGCACGAAGGTACCGACGCACCCCACCCACAGCGCCTTCTTCTTGATCCGCCGGAACTCGTCCAAAGAGATGCCGAGACCGATGGTCAGGATGAAGATCAGCATGCCTGTCCGGGCGAACGCGTCGCGCGCGGCGACGAACGGACCGGACGAGGGGAACAACATCTGCTGGAACTCGGGGAAGACCCGGCCTAAGAGTGTCGGCCCGAGCAACGCTCCGCCAAGCACCTCGCCGACGAGGGCCGGCAGCCCGAAGCGGCGGGCCACTTGACCAAACGCCAAGGCACCCAGTACGAGGGCCGCGAGATGAAAAGAGAGCAACGCCCACTGCTGGCTGTTCATAAAGCAGGCTCCATCCTACTGAAAAAAGACTTCCTGAGACTTCCAGAGGCTCGAAATCGTGCGGTTTTCCGCAGCAGAATTGCCATGACACGGCGGGGTCACAGGTTTAGATCTTGTAGCGCCCAAGAAGTTGAACTGATGGCAGTCGGCCGTCAATTTCCATTCGGGATCGTTGGTTTCCAACCAAGGCAGCCGAACCCCTTCGCTCGCATGGTGAGATGGAAAGACGGATGAGTCGCTAGATTTGGTATCGCCTCACCGGGACGTCTCAAAAAATCCGGCCAGCTTTGTCACCTTTCGCTCTCCAATCGCTACTCCGTCTGCATGAGACCATTGCTCAAGCTCTTTCCGACCCTCGCGGTCCTTGCCGTCGTCGGCTGCGACCAGGCTGCCGGAACGACGTTCGACGTGAAAGTCACCGGCAAAGGGAAACCGATCCTGCTCATCCCGGGGTTGACCTGTGGCAGCAACGTGTGGGATGGCACGGTGGCTCGGCTCAAGGACCGGTACGAGTGCCACGTGCTCACGCTGCCGGGGTTCGCGGGGCAGCCGGCGGTCGAGGGACCGTTCCTGGAGCCGGTGCGGGACGACATCATCGCTTACGTGAAGGCGAAAGGGCTGAGGAGGCCGGCGATCGTCGGGCACAGTCTGGGAGCGTTCTTGGGGTTCTCGTTGGAATCCACGGCGCCGGATCTGTTCGGGCCGTTGGTGGCCGTCGACGGCGGGCCGTGGCAGATGGCGGTGTTCGACCCGAGATCGACGGTGGACTCCATTCGGCCTCAGGTGGAGGCGATGAAGAAGGGAATGGCGGCGGGGAACGCGACGCCGGGCGGCTTCGAGAAGGGCACGCGAAGCTTCCTCGTTACCCAGGTGAAGGACCCGAAGCACGTCGACTTTATCCTTAGCCAGTCGGCGAAGTCGGATCCCGAGACAGTGACGAACGCGATGGTGGAGCTGATGCTGACCGACCTCCGCC
>Ga0216301_1000069_pt1 | contig 26165 bp, 18 predicted proteins | sample 4hB_Boncat_minus_FD_156203 | JGI IMG/M metagenome (GOLD analysis project Ga0216301, IMG submission 156203) | Terrestrial sediment cell enrichment communities for BONCAT metagenomics from Utah, United States - 4hB_Boncat_minus | ecosystem: Environmental > Terrestrial > Deep subsurface > Rock...
GCTGATGCTCTGCTTCGGGATCCTCAAGGCCCACGCCAGTGGGCAGGATCCCGTCTACAGTGGGACCAAAGCCCGCTACACCGACCTCCGGGGAAGGCTGCGCACTCTCCATCCCAGCGAAAAAGGGGCGGCACCCTTGACACTCTAAGACAGCGTCTACAGCCGCTACGCGGCTAACCCTGGTCCAGAAAAGCCCCCCTTCCAACTGCACCTGTGTTACGATGAGCGCGGGGACCAACGAAGGTCCTCGTTTTGCTACGGGAAGGAGGCTTTAATGAAGAAGACGCTTTTCTCCGGCCGTCGCCCACGGGGCACTCGGGCCGCTCGATTCTCTCGCCCTCTGCTTACTCTCGCGATGGTCGCTCTCGCCGGAGCCCAGCCCCTGTGGGCCGCGACGGTCACCGTGAACGTCGGAACCAAGTACCAGACCGTGGCGGGATTCGGAACCTGCACATCGTCCGGCGATCCGGTTTGGAATCCGGCGAACTGGTCCACGACCACCACCAACAACCTCGGCTACATCTACGCCAAGGACCTGGGTCTGACGATCCTGCGGATGTACATCGAGCCGAACACACTCCTGAGCCCGACCGTCCCCAGCCTCTCGACGGTCGTCACCTTTACCGGAAACGCCGCGACCGATGCCGCCAAGATCAACCTGGACCAGTCGCGCACGCGATACCAAGACGAGGCGGCATCGTGGCTGCGCGACAACGCGCTGGAGCCCACGGCGTTCAAGCTGATCGGCAGCGTCTGGTCGCCGCCCCACTGGATGAAGGAAGCCACCGGCAGCACGGTCACCGACTACGCGGGCCAGACCCAGGCGACGCCTTTCATCGGCAACTACGGCAACGACACCATCGGCGGCCAGATCAACCTCTCGCAAACCACCCAGTTCGCCTACTTCTGCTCGGCCTACATCCAGGCGATCAAGAACCGGACGGGACAGGACATGTACGGCTTCAGCATCCAGAACGAGTCCACGTTCGAGAACCCGTTCAACTCCTGCACCTACCTCGCCAACGGCGACTTCTCGCGCTACGCGCCGACCCTGGCGGCCGTCCGCAACGACTTTAACCGCTACGGCTGGGGCACTCAGCTGATGGGTCCTCACGTGGCCGGACTCGGTGACACGCCCGGCAATCCCTACGCGCTGTGGCAGCAGAACCGGTTTATCCAGTCGATCAAGTCGTACGCGGACACGACCGTCATCAACTCGCTCCCGATCTACACCCACCACGACTACGTGCTCAACCCCATCAAGGGCGCGGTCATGCAGAAAGCGCACCTCGACGGCAAGGCAAGCGTGCCAGGCGAGGCTTGGGCGTCGTGGGTGAGCAATGCGGACGTGCCCGGAGTGCGAGCGGACGGTAAGCAGCACTGGATGAGCGAGGTTTCGGGCGAGGCGAACTCCCTCGACGGGGCACTCATCTTGGCCCAGCGACTGCACGACCACTTCGTGTGGGGAAGCGGCAACGCCTACATCTACTGGCAGCTCGCCGACGGTGGCGCGAACGCGACCGAGAGCACCTTGATCGGATCGAACAACCTGTCCAACCCCACCGGGAGCAAGAAGTACAGCGCGTTCAAGCACTTCACCCGCTACATCCGGCCGGGAGCGACCCGAGTCCAGACCTCCCCGTCGGCGTTCGGCGGCACCAATGAGATGGACACCTCCAACTCGGTGGACGTCAGCGCTTTCCACCACCCCACGAACAAGACCCTTACGATCGTGGTGGTCAACCGGAAGTCGACCCAGCAGAGCCTGACCCTGAACCTTACGGGAACGAGCATCGTGAACAACCGGTTCAACGTCTGGCGCACGAGCTCCTCTCAGAGCTTCGCCTCGTTGGCGGCGGCAGGGGTGACGAACAACCAGGTGAGCATGAAGTTGCCCGCCAAGTGCGTCACGACATTCGTGGCTTCCACTCTCTGATGGACCGTTTCCGCTGGGGCGTCAGCCCCAGCGGAACACGACCGTCATCCCGTCCCGGCTTTCGCGGAGCTCCCGGTAAGCGTCGGCGGCCGCCTCCGGGGGGCGCACGTCCGACACCAAGTCCCGAACCTTCAGCCGCCCCCGGTGCATGAGGTCGAGCACCGCCTCGAGGTCACTTGACTGCACGTTTCGGGGAACGAGGATCGTCAGCTCCTTCGCGAAGACCTCCTGGTAGGGCAAACAGAAGTCGTTCGGATAGCTGCCTTGGATAAGCAGCCGCGCGCCCGGAATCCGCTGGTCGTCCCAGGGGATCTCCTTGGCCAGGGTGATCGCCTCCCGCAACACCACGGGCGATCCGGTCGAGTCCACCACCACGTCGGCCCCGCGGGGCTGGATCTCGGCAAAGGCCTTGGCCAAGCCGTCTGCCGGAACCACCGCTTCGATCCCCTGCTCTCGAAGACGTTGCGCCCGCGCAGGCGAGAGGTCCGCCCCCACCACCCTGGCCCCCGTTGCCGCGTGCAACCGGGCCGAGAGCTGGCCGATCGGCCCCAAACCCACCACCGCCACCTGCTCCTCGGGCAACGCCCGGCTGAGCCGCACCCCGTGGTAGGCGATCCCTGCCAGTTTCGCCACGACGGCGTGCAAGGGATCCAAACCCTCTGGGATCGGAGTGACGCGACTTTGGGGCTGGACCGCGAGCTCGATATGCCCGCCCCAGAGCCTGGGTGCATCGACCCGAGCTGTCGAAGAGTGGTTGACGAGGGTGCCAACTGGAAGGCTGGCCTCCGGTCCCCGTGCTATTACGCGGCCGACCGCCGCGTACCCCGGGATGAAGGGGAACGTCTCCCCTCCCGGTTGCTGCCCTGCCAGGCAGCGCAGTTCCGTGCCCGGACTGATGCAGGTGTAAAGCGCCTCCACCAGCACCTCGTCCTTCTCCGGCTGCGGGACCTGAACGTCCCGCATCTCCACCTGTCCGACGCCGGTGAATAGGATGGCCTTTGCCTTCATGGAGTGCATTCTGTCCCTTTCCGCCCATCGGCGTCCTACCTGGGTTTAATGCCTGGTAAAGGCAAGATCGTTACGGCTTTAGCCTTCCCACGCTATACTAAAGGGCCGTTGCGTCAACCGCCGTCGCGCGGTCGAGGCATTTGCTGAACGAGGCTCCCCCCGCTTTGGTATCGAACGACAAGGCGGTCGAAGGCCGGGCCTTCGACCCGTCCGCAATCTGGTTAGTGCCAGAGACCCGGCGCGTGCTGGACTCGATGACGGAGATGTTCCTGGCCCTCGACCGGGACTACAACCTGGTATTCGCGAACCAGGCCCTGGCGGAGCAGGCCGCTACCAAGCACGGCGACCTCGTGGGCAAGAACCATTGGACGTACTGGCCCGAGATGCGGGGCACGGTCGTGGAAGAGTCGTACACGCGGGCCTTCGTCACGGGCGTGCCGGTGCGGTTCGAGTACTACCACCCGAAGAGCCAGGTTTGGCTGGACATTAGCGCCTATCCCAGCGGTAGCTACCTCCACGTTTACTTCCGCGACATAACCGGCACCGTGAGGCTTCGCGAAGAGCAAAGGCAGCGCGCGGATGCGATCGAGACTTTGCTAGCCTCGTTACCGCACATTGCGTGGGTCACCGATGAGGCGGGCCAGATCGTATACATCAACGATCGCTGGCGCGCGTTCACGGGGTCAGAATCCACGCGCGAGGCGATCGTGGCGGCAATCCACCCGGACGACATGGAGGCCGTGCGGCACACGATGGCGCGGGCACGCGAAACCGGAGAAGGGGCGACGTACCGGGTCCGGCTCCGCCGCCACGACGGAGAGTACCGCTGGCAGGAAGTCCGGGCCGCCCCACTGGTGGACACGGACGGCCCCCGCCTGTACATCGGCACCACGACCGATGTTCACGAGGCGCACCACTGGGCGACCGCGCTGAGCGAGAGCGAGCAGCGCCTCAAAACCGTTTTCGACAGCGTGGGCGTCGGCATGGCAGAGGTGGACACCACGACCCAGAGGCTGGTGTGGGTCAACCCAAAGCTTTGCGAGATGCTGGGGTACTCGCTCGACGAACTCTTGGGCCGCACCCCATGGGAGCTGCGCCATCCCGAAGACGCGGACGTCGGCGGCGACCAAATTCGAGAGATGCTGGCCGGTGGACGCGAGGCGGGTGCCTTTGAGAGCCGGTACGTTGCCAAAGACGGACGCACCCTGTGGTTCCTGGCAAGGATCAGCCGGGTCCCGGTGCCGGGAGGCGGCCAGCGCAATCTAGCGACCTACACGGACGTCACCGAGCAAAAATCCGAAGGCGAGGTGCTCCGACGGACCCAGGAATCCCTCGCCCTCGCAATGAAAGCGGGCCGCATGGGTTGGTGGGCTCGCGACCTGACGACGGGAGTCGTGACTTGGTCCCCAGAACTCGAGGCCCTATTCGGCTTGAAGCCGGGCACGTTCCAGGGCGACGAGAGCTCCTTCCTCGACTTGGTCCATCCTCAAGATCGAGAGGTGCTAGTCCAGGCAGTGCGACATGCCATCGAGAGCGGGTCCGAGTACTCGGTGGAGTTCCGATTCCGGCACGCGGATGGGACGGAGCGGTGGATGGACGGCCGCGGTCAGGCCGTCTACGCGGAGGACGGACGCCCGACGTGGCTGTACGGCATCGGCATCGACATCACCGACCGTAAGCGATCGGAGGAGGCAGTCCGGCAAAGCGACGAGCGAGCCCGTCTAGCGCTTTCGACCGCGGGCATGGGCACGTGGGAGATCAATGTCGTGACCCAGGAGGCGAAGTCGTCCATCGAAGTGGGTCCCCTCTACGGCATGCCCCCTGGCTACGCCCACCGCGATACGGCGGATTGGCTGGCGATGGTGCATCCGGGTGACCGGGAGCGCCTGGCCGAAGCGCGTCGGCAGCTTTTCGAGGACGGCGTGCCTTACGAGCAGGAGTTCCGGGTTCCCCAGCCCGATGGGAGCGTTCGGTGGCTGTACAGCCGGGCTACCCTGTTCCGGGACGGGGACGGGAAGCCTTGGAAGGCCGTGGGCGTCGTCAGCGACGTCAGCCGGCGAAAGGAGGCGGAGGAGGCGATCCGCGAGGGGGAGCGGCGCAACCGCCTGATGGTCGAGGTGTCGGACGCCCTTCACCGCGCGGAGGATGTTCAAGCGAGTGCGGCGGCCGCGTGCCGCCTAACGGCGGAGTACCTGAACGCCTTCCGCGTGAACTACGCGCTGGTGGCCATGGCCGAGGGATCGGTGGAGGTCCTGGACGATTACGCAGCGGATGGACAATCCATGGCGGGCCGCTACCGGATCGAGGACTTCGGCCAAGAAGTCGCGGAAGCTTACGCGGCAGGCGATCCGATCGCCATTAGGGACTCGGCGACCCATCCCCTCACGCGAGACCGGTTCGAAGCGCACTACGCCCCCCTGCGGATGCGGTCCTTCGTCGGAATTCCCTTCCTAAAGAACGGGCAGTACGTGGCTTGCCTGGGCGCCCATTCCGACGTTCCCCGAGAGTGGACGGCCGACGAGGTCGAGGTGCTCAGCGAGGTCGGCCACCGGATCTGGGACGCGGTGGAGCGGATTCGGTCTCAGCGAGCCCTTCAAGAGAGCGAAGAGCGGTTCAAGCTGCTCACCAACGTGATGCCGCACATGGTCTGGTCCGCCGACGCTCAGGGACAGGCCGACTACGCGAACGAACGGTGGTGCGATTACTTCGGGATGGAGTTCACCGATGCCGCGCGTAACGGCTACGTGGACGTCATCCATCCGGAGGACCTCGCCTCGACCATGGACGGCTGGGCCGAAAGCATCCGAACCGGAGAGCCGTTGCGGATGGAGTACCGGGTCCGGCGACACGACGGCGTCTACCGCTGGCACCTGCTCCTCGCGCTGCCGATGCGGGATGGTGCGGGGCAGGTGGTGCGGTGGTTCGGCAGCCTGACCGATCTCGAGCCCATTAAGGCCCTGGAGCGCGAGCTTCGGGAAAGCCGTGACCGGCTAGCCGACATGAACGCCGACCTCGAGGAGAAGGTGGCCGAGCGTACCGCCGACCTCCAGGCGGCGAACGAGGCGCTGCTCGGCTTCACCTACCACGTCAGCCACGACCTACGGGCACCCCTGCGCGCCATCGTCTCGACCAGCCGCATCGTGCAGGAGGACTTCGGCGACAACCTTCCGCCCGACGCGAACCGCCTGCTAGAGCGGCAGGCCGGTGCTGCCCACCGGCTCGGGGTCTTGATCGACGACCTGCTCCAGTTGTCGCGCCTCTCCCGAGAGCAGATCGTCAAGCGCCCGGTAGACCTGACCGCGATGACCCGCGAAGCCGCCGCCGAGGTGTTCTCCCAGTACCCCGACACTCGGGTCAAGGTCGAGGTGGCGGACGGCTTGCAGACGCTGGCAGACTCTCGGTTGTTCAAGCTGGCCCTGCTGAACCTGATCGAAAACGCGGTCAAGTACAGCCCTGACGGCGGCACGGTACGGGTGGGACAGCGCTCCGGTGGCGAGTTCTTCGTGTCCGACGAGGGGATCGGAATGGATCCGCAGTACCTGGAAAAGATCTTCGAGCCGTTCCAGCGGCTTCACCGGGACGACCAGTTTGGGGGCACCGGCATCGGGCTCGCCAACGTGAAACAGGTCATCGAGCGCCACGGCGGACGCGTGTGGGCGGAGTCGGAGCCAGGCAAGGGATCGACGTTCTGGTTTCGTTTGTGAGGAGGGCCTCTCCCGACCGCTCAAGCGCGAACGTCGTGACCTACGACCAACTCGTGGCGCTCGCGAAGGCCCGCGAGGGCGAGGTCCTGAAGACCGTCCGGGAAAAGGAGTTCACCGTCGGCGTTTTCCGCGACTGTCCTTTCTTCACGCCCGTCTCTTCCGGACCGGGCCGTAGCGATGGCCGAAAGGCGGCCGAGAGATTCCTGGATCGCTTAGACGAAACCGGCAGCATCATGCCGCGGGATTACAGTGACGTGACGCGGAATGCCTCCTACTTCGTCGCCCTCCTCCAGCAGCCGCAGGCCCGGCGAACATAATCCCTGGGGACGATGGAGGGCCTCACCTTGCAGCAAGCGCTCCCGGAGGAGTCGGAGTTCGCGTATCAGGTGAAGAAATCAGCGTTCCGAGAGTACGTCGAGAAAGGCAGGGGATGGGACGAAGAAACCCAGCGACGGCTGCACGACCAGCGGTTCACCCCGGAAGACTTCCAAATCGTCCGCGTCGGCGGCGAACCCGTGGGCTTCCTGGCCATCGCGGTGGCAGACAACTGCCTACAGGTCCACCAGCTCTTCGTCTTGCCCGAGTTCCAGGGGCGAGGCATCGGCCTCGCCTGCATGGAGCGGGTCATGGAGGAGGGACGGCAGTTGAGACGGCCTTTGAGCCTGAAAGTCCTCAAGGTAAACCCCCGGGCGCGGACGTTTTACGAACGGCTGGGCTTCGTCCCCGTCGGGGAGACGGATACCCACAACCTGATGGAGTGGAGCCCTTAACTGGGACCGCCAGCGTCTCGCTGGCCTGCTTGCCCGGAGCCGTCGGGACGACGGCGGTCCCAGTTAGGCCGGTTGGACTTCGCGCAGCCTTCGTTGAAGGAACCGACGCTCGCTTTCGTTGCCCGCCAGCGATAGCGCTCGCGTGTAGTCGGCCGCCGCGTCGGCCAGGGCTCCCTTGCGGCGCAGGAGGTCCGCCCGGGCGGCGTACACGAGGTGGTAGCTGTCCAACTCCCCTTTGACGATCAGCGCGTCGATGAGCGGCAGGGCGACGTCGGGCCCGGCTACCATCGCGACCGCCACTGCCCGATTCAGCGAGACGATGGGCGACGGCTGGAGACTCTCCAGCACGTTGTAGAGCTGAACGATCTGGGACCAATCGGTGTCCTCGGCGCGCTCGGCTCGGCAGTGCAGCGCCGCGATCGCGGCCTGGAGCGCGTACGGGCTCCGGCCGCCTCGTAGGGCCTCCTCGACCAAGGGGAGCGCTTCCTCGATCTGCTCCCGGTTCCACCGCGTCCGGTCCTGCTCCTCGAGCACCACGAGCTCGCCCGTCGAATCGAAGCGGGCTCCGCGCCGTGAGTCGTGCAGGAGCATCAGCGCGAGAAGCGCCGTCGCTTCCGGGTCGGGCTGCGGCATCAGCAGGGTCCTGACGAGTCGCGCCAAGCGGATCGCTTCCTCGCAGAGGTCGGCCTTCCCCTCGACGCTAGTGGCGGCGTAGCCTTCGTTGAAGATCAGGTAGATCGTCGTCAGGATCGCGTCGAGCCGTTCCGGCATGTCGGTCTTGTCCGGCACCACGTACGGGATGCCCGCGTCCCGGATCTTCCGCTTCGCCCGCACCAACCGCTGGGCCATCGTCGCCTCGGGCACGAGGAACGCGCGGGCGATTTCCTCCGTGGTCAGACCGCCAAGGGCGCGGAGCGTCAACGCGACCTGGGACTCGATGGCGATGGCGGGGTGGCAGCACGTGCAGATCAGCCGCAGGCGATCGTCGCGGATGTCGCTCCCCTCTTCCTCGACCGGCTCCTCGACCACGTCCTGGAGGAGCTCCCGAAGCCGAGCCTGGCGCCGGATCGTGTCGATCGCCTTGTGCCGCGCCGTCCCGATCACCCAGGCCCGGGGCGAGTCGGGCACGCCACTCGTGCGCCACTGCCGCAGCGCCGCCGCGAAGGCCTCTTGGGCGGCGTCTTCCGCCAGTTCGAAGTCCCCCACCTGCCGAATCAAGGTGGCGACGATCCGCCCCCAGTCGGAGCGGTAAAGCTCCTCCACCGCCACATCGGCGTCCGTTGCGACTCTGCTCATAAATTTTCCGCGGCGCTGTCGATTTTGGCCGATGGCGTTCGACCCTAGAGTGAGCACCCCATGAACTACTTGCTTTTGATGTACCTCGACGAGCAGATCCTTCCCGACACCGATCCCAAATACGCGGAGTGCGTGGACTATTGCGAGGGGCTCGTCGAGCGGCTGGATGCGAACGGCAACTACATCGCCGGGGGGATCCTTCAGCCGGTAGCCTGCGCGACCAGCCTGCGGGTCCGCGAAGGCCGCCGCCTAGTCACCGACGGCCCGTTCGCCGAAACCAGGGAGCAACTGGGCGGCTACCTGCTCATCGAGGCGGGCAACCTCGAGGAAGCGATCGCCATCGCCACCCAGCACCCCGTCGCCCAAGTGGGAACCGTCGAAGTCCGCCCAATGATGGAGGTCCCTTACCTCGCGCCGAACCCTCTTGCCGCCAAAGCCTAGCCCCGCCCTTGAAACCGAAAATCAAGAGAAGAGGCTAGATATGGCAACCATAGCCAACCTCGCCGAAAGCCAACTGGAAGAATTCCTGGCGGCAGAAGTCTAGACAGTCCACCCTTCGATGAGCCCGTTCCTAGACAAGGACGCGGGCTCTGCTCACGCCCTGAACTATGCCTTCGCCCTTAGGCCCGAAGGTCTGGCCTTCATGACCATTGGGTGCTTGACCACGAGGTCGTATCCTTCGGAGTCATCGAAGCCATTGCCCCGAAACCGTCCTTTGTTGTCCTTCAAATCGGGTCCCACGCTGTAGAGCACAAAGCCGTCTCCTTGCTTCCGGTAGCGGAGGCCGCGACCGCCGAACGGATCGCGAGGGAGGGTACCCAGCCCAGTTAGCTTTGCCGGGAACTTCCCGTTCCGGGCTCGGTAGAGAAGGAGGTCGAGTTTGGTGTCCAATAGGCGGCGGCGCGCACTCAGCGCCACTACGGCCTCGTTCGATCCTGAGAATACGGGCCAGGTGTGAGCGTTCAGAGCGTTGGTCAGGTCCTTGTCGGCCACCGCCCGGTCCGTTACCTCTTCCATCAGCGCGGCCAGCCGTGCCGGGTCGTTCGCATAGTCTTGGAAGCCATCGAAGACGCGCAGCCACAGCGCCATCATGCGAGCGTCGTACCCCTTCCGCAAGAGATCGGCAGGGACGAGCGGTGGAATTACGGGCGACTCTGTCTCCTCTCCCGAACTCTTCCCCCGGGCTTGGAGCCATTCTTGGAGGCTCGGTGCTTTCACACTTCGGTACAGGGAATTACGGGCGAAGACCATCTCTCCTTCGAGAGCCCGCCGATAGCTTGGCCGCTTGTAGCTCGCGTCCAGCACCCGCTGAGCGTCCAACAGGAACTCGGGGCTGCTCGGTCGCGCGTTCAACACGGCGTCGAAGCCGCGCAGAGCATGGGTGCGTGTAGACACCTCCATGAGCAGCGCGATCAGGTTTGGCGTGGTGCTAACGTCGTCCGCGCACCGCATCGCTCGCTGAACGTCTTCCAGCGATCCGGACAGGTCACCCTCCTTGGCTCGGACGACGGCTCGCGCCGAGAACATGCGGCTCAGAGACCTTAGCTGGACGAACTCGGGGAAAAGAACGCGGTCGCCCTTGGACCAGTCGTGCTTGAAGACGCAGAACGGTCGTTCGACGGCCCGCTCTGCCGTCGCAAACGCTGGTCCAAGATCAGCGATGGCTTTTCTGGCGGCCTGCACGGACTGACCATCGGGATGGCTGGGCAGGTCCTTCAGGAGGGTTAGCGCCTGCTTGTGCTTCTCCGCCTGCAGGTACGCCCTTTCGTACAACGGGGCCGCGTTCTCGTTCGGGCGAACGTTGGCCGGCGCGAGGTCTTTGGGATCAAGGGGAAGCCCCCGGCGCTTCGCTTCCGTGAGCAAGCCGGAAAGGGGCGCCGCCGCCATAGAAAACTCAAAACGCAGCCAGCCGACGATTCCTGCTGCCCCTACCCCCGCCAGTACGACGACGGTGCAGAACAGAGTCAGAGCCCAGAACTTCCAACTTCGCCTTTTCTTCTTCTCAACCATCTCAGGGACCCGCACTCGACGGGGGACGGAACGGGTACTCCACCACGATGTCACTGCCGCGGCTCTTGCCGCCGGGCGACTTTCGAAGCCCGCCGTCGTCGAACGTGTCCTGTCCGACGCTGTAGAACCTGACCCCGTTCCGTAGTTTTTTGTATCGGAGAGGGCTCCCGTCAAACGGGTCGAGGGCTTCCTTCCCTTTTAGGGTGAGAGACCGGGGGAACTGACCCGTACTATTGCGAGTTTCGACGGCATCGATGGTCGCGAACAGGCATCGGCGGCGAGCGAGCGAGGAGCCGACGCTGGAGCCCATGCCGGACAATGCGGGAGAAAAGATCTGCGCCAGGCTGTGGCTCCAATCGGTCCGTGCTTGCAGCCGGTTGTCCGCGTCCCGAAGCGCCTTCGTTGCTCCGCGGACGTCGGCAGGATCCTTCGGCAGGTCGCTCAGGACTCCCCTCCAGTGCTCGATCAAGCGGGCCTCAAGGATGGATCGGACAGCCGAAATTCGGGTCGCCCGAGCCAGGATCTTCGGTGTGGGATCGGAGCCGGTGGCCGAACTGCCCAGCATCCGCGATAGTTCCTCTGCCCGTTGGGGATCCGCTAGCGTTTTGATCAGTAGCCGGGAGGCGACCACTTCAGTTTCGAATGCCGGTCTCATGGCGACGGGCGCGCCAAACGCCTGCACGACCTCACGAGCGGCCGCGGTGACTCCGGGCGTCTTCCCATGAGTTCCAAGGACGATTTCCAGGGCACCAGCAACGTACGATTCTTCGGCAACTTGGGTGAGTTTGCCGATGATCGTCGGCTCTTCACCGATGTGGGCGCACGTACGTGCGTTCGCACGCAGGATATCGAGCGCCTCCATCGGCTTCCCTTCGGCGCTCAGTAGGAGCGCCTCCGCGTTGCGGAGCTTCATCGCGTTGTGGAACTGAATGTACTCGTTAAACTGCAGGTCGAATCCCTTCTCCCACTCACGCTCAAAGTCGCAACGTGGCTTCCGGGCCGCTTGGTCGAGCAGGTCGAGGGCAAGACGAAACTCGCCCAGCGCCACCCGGACCTGCCGACGGACGTTTGGGGAGGCGAAGTTCGGCTTCTCCGAGAGCAATCGGTACGTCGGCCGCTTCTCTTTCTCCGCACGTTCGAGAAGCGCGAATGCTTGACGGTACTGCTTCGCCGCATTCTCTGAGGACGGCGTCGTGCGACGCAGTTGCGCAGGCTCTAATGGAATGCCTTCGGCACGGGCAGCGTTTAACTGCGCTCGCAAGAGGCCCTTTCCTGAGCCCGCTGTCGCTGACCATAGCCCCCCGCAGACGGCACAAACCACCGCCACCGCGAAACCTCCGAACAAGAGCCCCTTCGGAACTCCCAGTTTCTTAGGCGCCGAGTCTCCCATCGTACACTGGACCCTTCACGCTCGAACAAACGTTCGAGCCCGGGACCGTGCTCTTAGGAAGCGGCGCTGAGCTTGCGGCGGGCGTAGTTCGCGCTGCGCTCGACCCAGAACAGAAAAGCCTCAAGGTTGTCGAGGACCTCGCGCGGCATCTTGACGTACTCGCGCATAGGCTCGGCATCCTTGTCCGGCTTCATCGGGCCAGCGCCGGGAAGCTGCAATGCTTCTTCCAGGTGCTCAGGGCAGAGCTTCAGGCCGATGTCCTCCCCCACAAGGAAGGCGAACATCTTTTCGCCCGTGTAGACGCCCATGCCCCCGAACATGCGGCGCGCTCTAACATCGTAGGCCTCAGCGGCCCTCATCATTTGCTCGTAGCGAAGCGGACGGTAGACCATCGTTCCCTGTCCCCATCTCCCTTAAGTCTCTGCCTTAGAGACACGGCCCTCGGGAGTCCTCCGGAACGCCTCCATTCTACCAAAGGTTCAGGTGTTCGTATTACTAGGTTCTTCCTGATGTGCGAAGGCGGACCAGATGAGGGGGATCTGGGGTTGCCGCCTCCCAGTCGTGGAAGGGACGCGGGTCGACGACCTTGCGCTCCACGCTATCGACCGGGAGACTCCCCAAGAGTCGGGAGTCGATCGAGGACTGGTAGTTGTCGCCGAGAACGTAGATGTGCCCAGCCGGTACCCTCCTGTAGCGGACGCGGTCGGCCTTTGCGACCGGCGGGTGCCCCCTCGTTACGTCGACCCACCCGAGTGGTGTCCGAAACTGCGGGATGACATCCCCACCCACGAAGGCGACGCGCTTGACGATCGGTCCGTTCTTCGTCTTGACTACGACGATGTCTCCTCTCTGAAATTTTCCATCCGCCGGTTTGGTCATTGCGAAGGCGTAGTTCTCGTAGGTTGGGGCCATGGAGTTACCGACGAAGACGACCGGCCGGTAGGGCTGAGCGGCGAAGCTGCCCACCAAGCCCAACGCTAACGTCGCTAACTGAACCTTTCGACTCTGAATCAGGTTTTGGACCACTTTCTTCCCTTCCTTCCTTTCCCGCTTTCCGGTCTCTCTGGACCGCTTGGGTGCTTACAAAACGGGAGGTCAGGGGCCAGGTTCTCCCGTCACTCGAAGGTCGGCCCGAAAGACCTAGCGGGAGGGGTAACTTAGGCCCATGCAAGCCAAGCGGCTCGTGGTGATCGACGGCTATTCGCTGCTGTACCGGGCGTTTTTCGCGACTCGCTACCTCAGCACCAGCGACGGCCGGCCGACGAACGCGCTGTTCGGATTCACATCCATGCTGTTCACTCTGCTGGAGAAGGTCCGGCCTCACGCGATCGTAGTCGCCATGGACGCCCCTGGCAAGACCTTTCGCCATGCCGAGTACGAGGGGTACAAAGCCACCCGGAAGGAAACCCAAGACGAGCTTCGGGTCCAGCTAAAGGATGCGAGGGAGTTCATCAACGCCCTAGGCATCCCGACCGTCGAGCTCACTGGCTTTGAGGCGGACGATGTGGTTGGTACCATCAGCAAGCTCGCCGAGGAGAACGGCTACGACACCACCATCGTCACCGGCGACCTCGACTCCCTTCAGCTCGTCGACGGGTGCGTGTCCGTGCTCACCATGAACAAGGGGGTCAGCGACACCGTCACCTACGGCCCCGAGCAGGTCGTGGAGCGGTACGGGTTCGGACCTGAGTTCGTGCCCGACTTCAAGGCCCTCAAAGGAGACACCAGCGACAACATCCCCGGCGTTCCCGGCATCGGCGACAAAGGAGCGGCGGAACTGATCAACGCCTTCGGCACCGTCGAGTCGATGCTCGAGCGGTTCGACGAGATCCCCGCCAAGTACCAGAAAAAGATCGAGGGCAACCAGGCCCAAATGCTCCAGAGCAAGCACCTGGCCACCATCGTCCGCGACGCCCCCATCGAGTACGACTTCAAGCCCTTCGTGCTGACGGACGAGCAGATGAAGGCGGCGACGAAGATGCTGGAGAGCTTCGAGTTCCGCAACCACGTCCGCCGCGCCCCCACCGTCCTCGGCCAGTACCTGGAGGGCGCGGGCGGCGTTGCGGCGGCCCACCAAGAGGACGCTGTCCCGGTCGTCGAAGTCGTGGACGAGCCCATCGTCACCGACGGCTGCCAAGCCGCCAACTACGGCGACCTCGCCAAGTTCGTGGACGACCGCACCTTCGCCGTCTACTTGGCCGCCCCCCAAGCCCGAAAGGACCTGTTCGAGGACGAGATGCGCAAGGCGTACGTGGCCGTGGGCCGGACCGTATGCGAGTGCTCGGAAGCCGACGCGGTCAAGTTGGTAGGCGACCTCCCCGAGTTGGCGGTGCTCCACGACGCGAAGCCCATCTACAAGAAGCTTCCTCCAGGCATCGCCGCCCCCCGCTTCGACACGCTCCTCGCCGCGTACGTGCTCCGGTCGGAGCGCAGCACCTACCCCCTGCGCGACCTAATCCAGGGCTACCTCGACTTCGCTCCCCCTACCCGGCCCGAGGAGTTGGCGGCGGGCCTCTACCACCTGGAAGCTCCCCTCCGAGAACGGCTGGAGAAAGAGGAGCAGGCGAAGGTGCTCGACGAGATCGAGCTTCCCCTCATCCCCATCCTCGCCGAGATGGAGAACCTAGGCATCTGCGCCGACCGCGAACAGCTACGCGAGTTCTCGAAGACGCTAGAGGTCACCATTGACCAAACGGCAAACCGGATCTTTGAGATCGCCGGCCAAAAGTTCACCATTGGCTCTCCCAAGCAACTGGGCGAAGTCCTGTTCGAGAAGCTCCAAATCCCCGGTGCCCAAAAGACGAAGACGGGCTACGCGACCGGCGTCGAGATTCTTGGCGAGCTGGCCGCTCAGTACGAGATCGCGGGTGAGGTCCTAACCTGGCGCGAGCTAACCAAGCTGAAGTCGACCTACGCCGACTCCTTGGAGAAGCTCATTCAAGAGGACGGCCGCATCCACACCACCTACAACCAGACCGTCGCCGCCACCGGACGCCTGTCGTCCATCGATCCGAACCTCCAGAACATCCCCATCCGCACGGAATTGGGGCGGGGCATCCGCAAGGCTTTCCAGGCAGAGCGAGGCTACAAGCTCGCCTCGCTGGACTACAGCCAGATCGAGCTGCGCGTGCTCGCCCACATGTGCGGAGAGCCGGCGCTGGTAGACGCCTTCCAGCGCCACGTGGACGTCCACACCGTCACCGCCCAGGCGATGTTCGGCCTGGGCGAAGGGCAAGCGTCGAAAGAACAGCGGCGGCTCGCCAAGATGCTCAACTACGCCGTCCTCTACGGGGTCAGCGAATTCGGCCTCGCCCAGCAACTCGGTAGCGGATTCAGCATCGCGGAAGCGAAGGCGCTCATCACCCAGTACAACGAGCGGTTCCCCAGCGTTCGCGACTTCACCAAGGGCATCGTCGCCGAAGCCAGGAGCAAAGGCTTCACCTCCACCATGCGCGGCCGCCGCCGCTACTTCCCTGACATCCACGCCCCCAAGATGCAGGAGCGTCGCTCCGCTGAGCGACAGGCGATGAACGCCCCCATCCAGGGCACCGCCGCCGACATGCTCAAGCTCGCCATGATCGACGCCTACAAGGCCCTCAAAGGCCACCCGACGCGGATGCTGCTGAACGTCCACGACGAGTTGGTGTTCGAGATGAAGGACGGCGACGAGGGAGTCATCCCACCCCTAAGGGCGGCGATGGAAAACGCGCTGCCCCTGAGCGTTCCCATCGAGGTCGATGCGAAGATCGGCCAAGACTGGAACGACATGACGCCCGTGAAGTAGCAGCCCGGACCACGTCATCCTGAACGAAGTGAAGGACCTCTCCCAGCAGGTGTTCTAGGAGAGGTCCTTCCCTCCGTCAGGATGACATGGCCTATTCAGTTTGCCCTGACTACTTCACCCGCGCCCGGTACTTGCGGTAGAGCTCGGTGTACTTGCTCTCCAGCGGAACCGGCTGGCCGTTGATGAAGAGGTAGCGGAGCTTCGTGGTCAGCTCCAGCGGATCGCCGTCGGTGACGATCACGTTCGCGACCTTCCCGCGCTCAAGACTGCCGAGCTTGTCGGCAACCCCAAGGACCTCGGCCGCGTCCAGCGTGAGCGCCCGCACCGCCGCGTCGTGCGGCAGCCCGAAGGCGCACATGCGTCCGACCGCGTACGGCAGGTTCATGGCCGCATCGGTTCCAGAGCTCTGGAACGCCACCTTCACCCCCGCGTCCCGCAGGATCGTCGCCGCCGCGAACGGGGCGTCGTACGGGTCGAGGTCGCTCTGAGGTGAAGTGCTGTCGGGGCTCGCGATGCTCGGCGGGTCGAGGATCACTGATACCTTCGCCGCCGCGATCTCCTTGGCGACCTTCCAGGAATCCGGGGCTCCCGCCAAGATTGCCTTCAGCCCGAAGTCCTTCGCCAACCGGAGCGCCGTGCGGATCGCGGGCACCCGGTTCGCGTGGAAGACCACCGGCTTCTGGCCCTCGAGGTAGGGCCGAAGGGCCTCCAGCTTTACGTCGGTCGGCAGACTTTCGCCCGCCGCTTTGGCCCGCAGGTAGCGCTGCCCGCGCTCGAAGTGCTCCCGTAGCGCCCGCTGGCGGTCGCGAATCCCTCTTTCCAAACGCTCCACTTCGTCCGCCGCCAGGGCGTCCCGGAACTGCGAGCTCAGCCCCTCCGGGACGTACACGTCCAGAGAGTTCAACGGGTCCACCGTGAACTCCTCCTTGTTGTAGCCCAGCAGGTCGATTACCGCGCCCTGGCCGGCGAACAGGGGACCGGTGGTCCGAACGCGAGTCGAGGTGACGCCGTTGTAGCGGACCTTGGGGATGTGCTCCGTGTCCGGATTGACCGCCGTTAGCGCTCGAAGGTCGGGCTGGAACTCGCCCACTTCCCGCACGTCGGTCGCGGAGGGGGTCGCTCCGACTTCCTGCAGTCCAATCTGAGAGCCGGCATCGATCATTCCCGGGTACACGTGCATCCCCCGCGCGTCCACGACCACCGCGTTCGCCGTCGCCTCGATCTTGCCGCCAACCGCCGCGATCCGGCCGTTCTGGATGAGCAAGCTGCCCTTGGTGGGCGGACCGCTCACCGGGTGCAGGGTCGCGCCGTTGAGAATGTAGCTCGTCGCCTTCTTCGGCACCGTCACCCGATCTGGATCGAACGGTCGCGAAGCCACCGCAGTCGCCGCCATCGACCGTCCATCCACCTTGAACGGATCCCGCCGCTGGAACGCGACCTCCCCGTCCACCAGGGTCATCGTGCACTTCGTGTACACGCTGAGCGGGTGCCCCTGCCAAATCGCGATGTCGCCGTCCTTCCCGACCTCCAGCGAGCCCGCCATTCGGTCGACCCCTAGTTGGATGGCGGGGTTGAGGGTGATCAGGCGCAACGCCCGGTTCTCGTCCAAGCCGTAGCGCATCGCCTTGCCCGCGTCCTGGGTCAGCGGCACCACGCCACTCGAAGTGTCGGTGTTGACCGAAGTAAGGACGCCCGCCATGTCGGAGATGGTGGTGCCCATCGGGATGGAGTCGAGCACCTCGATCTTGTAGGCGAAGCCATCGCCGAACATCGACACCGGCACCTTCGCCGCCGCCAGCTCGGGCGCGATCTTATAAGCCTCCAAAGCGTGCTGGAACACCAGCTTGAACCCGAACTCCTGGCTCAGCCGGAGCATCATCAGCATCTCGTCCTGGCGATAGCTGTGGCACTGCACCCACGTCTTCTGGGTCAGGATGTCGGCCAGCGACTCCAGCCGCAGGTCGCGCCGAGGGGCCGCCGTTTTGCTGGGGTCCTTCCGGTACTCCTCCCACTGCCGCATGTAGTCCTTCGCGTCGGCGAAGGCGCGGCGGTACACCGCCTCCACGCCCGTCCGGGACTGCGGAAAGACCACCGGGTCGTGCTGGTCGCGGCCGTTACTCCCCTTCGGGTTCTCACCGAGGGCGAACTTGACCATGTTCGGCGCGCCGGGGAAGAGCAGCTCCCGGGTCGGACGCTGCCACTTCATCTTGATAACCGAGCTCTGGCCCCCGATGGGGTTGGCACTGCCGTGCAGGATTAGGCTGGTCGTGATCCCACTCGCGAGGCCGTCCCAAATCCCCTTGTCCTCGGAGTCGAGGACGTCGCGGATACGGACCTCGCTCACGATAGCGTCCGTTCCCTCGTTCGTCGCATCGGAAGCCCGGTGGGAGTGCGCGTCGACGAGACCGGGAGTCACGAACTTGCCTTGGGCGTCGACCACCGTGACACCGGCGGGCGGGTCGATCTTGCCCCCCACGCGGGCGATCTTGCCGTTGAGGATAAGAAGGTCCTGGCCGTCCAGGAAGCCGCGCGTCACCGTCAGCAACCGCCCGTTCTTGATGAGCACGTTGCCCTTGGTCACGATGCTGGGCGTGCGCTCAGCCTGGCGCTCGACGGGCAGGCCCGGAGCTTGCGGAGCCGCCGGAGTGGATGGGGCCTGAGTGAAGGAGGTCGCGGCGAGCGCGACGGCAAACGTGACGAGGGAAAGCTTTTTCATCTTGTGAGATTGGGGAAGGCGGTAAGGGATCATTGCTCCTCGATCGTCGGCGTCGGCCGGGGTGCCGCCGGGGGTGCGTTTCGGCTGGGGTCGATCTTACGGCCGTCGATGTAGAGCATTCGAACGCGGGCCTTCTCGTCCAAGAAGTCGCCCCCCATGACCACGAGGTTCGCGATCTTGCCCGTCTCGACCGTGCCGAGCTGTCGCTCGACGCCGAAGATCCGGGCCGCGTCTAGCGTCAGCGCCCGAAGGGCCACCGCTCTCGGCAGACCCTCCCGGACCGCTCTGCGCAGGTTCTGCATAAACTCGGTCTGGTTACGGGTGCCACGCGTCGTAAAGGCGAAGGGCACGCCCGCGTTGCTCAGCACCGCCGGAGCCCGCAGGGACTCGAGGTACAGGCGGCGGCGCTCCTCTAGACGATCCTGCGGTTCCGGATCGTCGCCTGGGTCGTCGCCGGGGCTTCCGTCTTGCTGGTCGACCCGAGGCGGCTGACCTGGGGTCTGGTCGTTCCGGTTCGCGGTCTGTGGTCGGGCAGCGGCCGGCTCGTTACCCACTGCCAGCGACAACAGCACCGGGATGTTTCGCGCCTTCAGATCGTCGACCACCTTCCACGCCTGCTGGCCACCCGCGAGGATGGGCCGGAAGTTGAACTCCTCGACCAGCCCCAGAGTTCGGTCGATCGCCGCCCGGGTATCGGCGGTGAACAGCGGACGCACCCGGCCCGCCAACACCGGCTGCAGCGCAGCCAGCGAAGCGTCGCTCGGCGGACGCTGGCTGCCACCCTGGGAGAAGCTGGCGTGGAGCGTCCGGTACTGCTGGGCGTCGATCAGCGCCTGGCGCATCGTGGCGATGAAGCCGAAGAGCGTCCCGGGATACCCAGAGTTCGCGCCGAATCCGCCGCGGGACCCGAATCCGAACCCTTGGGCGACCTCCTCGACCACCACCGACTCGCGGCGTGGTCGGCCGCTCAGGTTCACGAGCGTGCCCAACCCGTTGATGCTGCCCCCCTCGGGAATGATCATCGCCGTTGTAAAGCCCGCCGCCCGGTAGGGTCGGAGCACCTCATCGGTCAGGTTCAAGTTGTCGGCAGCCCGCAGCTCGGGCCGGATTCCCTTCCGGTTGGCTTCCCGCATAAAGGCCGGAGCAAAGGCACCCGTGTCGGCGGGAGCGTCTTGGACCGGCTGCGCCTCGGGCAGCTTCAGCCCTCTTGTGGTGTAAGCGTCGATAAAGCCCGGATAGACGGTGGCGCCTTTGGCGTCCAGCACTTCCGCGCTCGTCGGCACCGTCGCCCCCTCGCCGACGGCGGCGATCAACCCGTTGCGCACCACGACGGTGCCCTTCTCGATGACCCGCCCGTCACCGATCTCGATTCGGGCGTTCACGATGGCAAAGCTGGTCTGCTCGGCTGGAATCGAGCTCTGGGCTTGGGCACCGGCCGCCAAAACGGCCGGGGCCAGCCCGACAAGGCATCCTCTGGAAATCTTCATATGTTCAGTTCGGCGGGTATCGCCGATGCACAGCATACGCCGTCACTCGCTACTTCGAGAAGCCGCAACCGCTCCCGACAACGGACAGCCCGGTAACCTTGAGCCCGTGGAGGACGCACGGGATCGAGCGCTCGCGCTGGCGAAAGGGCTGCCGGCGACTCCGGCTAACCTCCAGCGAGTCGCCCGCGCCACTGGAGACGACGTTGCTCGCTGGGCGTTCGGTCAGTGGGAACTGCGAACGCGGGCGAAAACAAAGTTTGCCCGGGCCGAGGAAATGGGGTTCGTCCGGGAGGCTCTGGAGCAGGCGACTCACGAACGGGTTGCCGCTTACCACGCCTCCCTCTTCCCTCCCGACGTGCTCGTCGCCGACCTGACGAGCGGCATCGGCGCCGACCTGATCGCCTTGGCCGCGCGAGGCCCCGCCATCGGCTTCGAACTCGATCCCGACCGAGCGGAATACGCGCGCCAGAACCTGCGCGTACACGGCCACGCCTCCGAGGTGAAGGTGGAAGACTCCCTCCTCGCCGGCTGGACGTTCGCTTACGCCTTCGCCGATCCCGCTCGGCGGGTCGAGGGTCGACGGACGCTCGACCCGGAAGAGTTCTCTCCCAATCCCGTCGTGTTGGCGGAGAGATTCCAGGCGCTCCAGCGGGGAGTGATCAAGCTCTCCCCGCTACTCCACGACTCTTTCTTGGAGTCCCTCGGCCCCTGGCTCCAGTTCGTCTCCTTCGGCGGCGAGTGCCGAGAAGCGCTGGTGGCCGTTGGCCAGAGCGTAGCCGGAAGCCGGACCGCGCACCACGTGGAAAGCGGGGAGACGGTGGAAGCCATGGCTCCTCCCGAACCGGTCTTAGAGCCTGGTGAGTACCTCTACGAAGCCGATCCCGCTGCCATCCGGGCTCACGCCGTCGGCACCCTGTCGAGCCGCTACGGCCTCAAGCCTCTCGGTGACTCGAACGGCTACCTGACCGGGCACGAGCCGATTGACTCGCCTTGGCTGAGGGTCTACCGCGTGCTGTATCACGGCAAAGCGGACACTAGGGCCACGAAAGCGGCTCTCCGACAGCATGAGGCCGCGACCCCGGAGCTGAAGCAGCGCGGTGCCGGGCTCGACTTGGTGAAGCTCCGAAAAGAGTTCGCCAGTTCCGGCTCTCGCCCCGTCAGCCTCGCCATCTGGCCCGTCGGCCGCTCACTCCGCCATACAATCCTCGACCGGCTCGACATTAAGCGACTGCCTTGAGCATAAGCCCAATAAGACATAACCTGCTGGTTGTGGGGTCGGTGTTCCACCGACCCTTGAGCGGAGCTCAAGCCAGACCAGCCTCAGGGTTCAACCTTCGCCAAAAGGTATTTGCTCGGGCTTTGCCCGAGGGTCGGTGGAACACCGACCCCACACCAGGCCCAGCAAACTGGCTCGTTTAGCCTTTCTGCGCCGCTGCCGCCAGCTGCGTCCGCAGCATCGACAGCGCCGTCTGGCTTGCCCGGCGCTGGATGTCCTCCCGGACGCCCCGGAACCGCTGCTCTTGGACCTCGACCCCGTCGGGTCCCGCGCAGCCGACGAAGACCAGTCCCACGGGCTTGCCATCGACGTCGCTCGTCGGACCGGCGTTGCCGGTGATGCTAAGTGCGTAGTCGACACCGAGGACGCGGCGCGCGCCTTCGGCCATCTCCCGAGCGACTGCTTCGCTGACCGGGCCGTGCTCCTTCAAGGTGGCTTCGCCCACTCCGAGCAAACTGACCTTGGCCGCCAGTTGGTAGGTAACGACGCCGCCCCGGAAGACTTCGGAGGAGCCCGGCACCGCCGTCAGCCTCGCCGCGAGTCCTCCACCGGTCATGCTCTCGGCGACGCCGACCAGGCTTCCCTGAGACTTGAGAAGATCGACGACGCTCTGCTCCAGGGTCGTCTCATCGGTGCCGAAGAGGTGGTCGCCCAGGACGCTGCGGATCTGTTGGTGGACGGGCTCGATCAGGGCTTCGGCTTCCTCCCGCGTTTGGGCCCTCGCTGTGACCCGCAGGTGGACTTCCCCGGTGTGCGCGTAGGGGGCGACGGTCGGGTTCTCCCCTTCCATCAGATCGCGGACCAGGTCTTCGACATGGCTCTCGCCCATCCCGATAATCCGCAAGGTCCGCGAGTGGATGACGCCGCCTCCCAGCCCCTCGAAGAAAGTCCGCACCGGCCCCTTCGCCATCGGATCGAACTCCCCTTTCGGCCCGGGGAGCGCCACGACGACCTTGCCGGCCTTCTGGCAGATCAGGCCGGGAGCCGTTCCGTGCGGGTTGTCGACGAACCGCGCGCACTTGGGCTTGTCGGCCTGGCGCGCGATCGATTCGGTCCACCGAAAGCCTCGCGAGGCGAAGAGATCCCGAAGCTCCTGCTCGTACTCCGCGACGTGCTCCATCTCGTCGCCCAACGCCGCCGCGATAGCGTCTCGAGTCAGGTCGTCCTGGGTTGGCCCTAGCCCGCCAATGGTCACCACCACGTCCGCCCGACTAAGCGACTCCTGCAGCGCCCCCACCAGCCGGTCCCAGTTGTCGCCGATCGTCGAACGCCGCGTGCACCCGATCCCGCACTCCGCAAGGATGCGCGCCATCACCGGCGCATGGGTGTCCACAATCTGCCCCAAAAGCAGTTCCGTCCCGACAGAAAGAATCTCGGCGTTCACGGTGAGAATTCTGGCATTGCTCGATTGCTCGATTGCCGATTGCTCGATTTGAGGCATTGAGGACCTTGTTCTGACGAGGCCGAGCCCCACCTCAACGCTCAATGCCTCAACCCTCCCCAATCCAAAATCCGCAATCCCAAATCCGAAATTATCCCCCTGCCGGTATCCTGCGTTGAAATGAGCTTTTCCCTCCACTTGACGCAGGACCTCGTTCCGGTGGAGCCCGGAACGACGGTCCCGCTATCGGTCGCGGTGGTCAACCGGACTGCCGAGCAAGACCGGTACGAGGTGGAGGTCGAGGGGATCGATCCCGAGTGGAAGGCGGTGCCCGTCCCCGTCTTTACCGCCGACGCGGGGGAAACCCATACGGAGAAGCTGTTCTTCCGGCCGCCCCGCGCCAGCGAAAGCCTGGCGGGTAACTACCCGTTCGTGGTCCGGGTGCGCAGTCTGGTCAGCGGGGACCAGCGCACGGTTCAAGGCGTGCTCCAGGTGCGGCCTTTTCACCATCTGTCGATGGAGATCAACCCGAAGAAGGGTTACATCTCGCCCACCAGCAAGCAAAACGGTTTCGACCTTGCCCTGATGAACCTGGGCAACGCGGAGCATACAGTCCAGCTTCAGGGCAACGACCCCGAAGACGCCTGCGCCTTCGACTTCGAGCACGAACAGGTAACCATCGGACCGGGGCAGCAGCGGGAAATTGAGGTGGTCGCGAATCCCACCAGTAACCCGATCTTCTCCAGCGGCCGCCTCATCGGCTTCTCGATCACCGGACGGAGCGTCGAGCACCCCTCGGTCGTGGCCTCTTCGCAGGCGCAGCTAGAGCAGCGAAGTTGGCTGTCGCCAACTTCGCTAGGCGCGATTCTTTTGGTTTTGATCGTCTTCGCCCTGTGGCTCCTGAACATCCCCAAGCCGCCCACCGTCGCCCTCACGGTGGATCCTTCCGAGGTCACTCAAGGAGAAACGGTGACGCTCCGGTGGGAAGCCCGGGATGCCAGCCAGGTGCTGATCGTGACCAGCGACGGTCAGACGGTCCTGGAAACGCCCTACCCTTCCGGCACTAAAACTTACCGGGTAAGCCAAAACTCGCCGACCGTCGTCTTCCGCGCGATCGCCAGCCGGGAAGGTCGAAAGGCCGAGTCACCTGAACAGTCGGTCACGATCCTAAAGCCGGAGGTGGTGCCTCCCCCTGCGATCCAGTCCCTTAGCCCGGACAAGCCAAGGATAAAGCTTGGCGAGAGCTTTATCCTCAGCTACCGGTTCCTGAACGTCGTGAAGGCGACGCTCGGGCCGAGCGGAGAGGCCCTGGACCCCAACTTAAGCAGCCGTGAGATCCGTCCTAGCCGAACCGGTTCCATCGACTATGAAGTCGTGGCGGAAAACAAGGCGGGCCAGACCGTGAAGAAGCGCTTCCGGATCTCCGTGTACGACGAGAGCGACGCCGCGATCCTCGACTTCAGCCCCAGCGCCGCCTCGATACCGCTGGAGCAGGGCAAGGTCACCCTCAGTTGGCAGGTCACGAACGCGGTGCGAGTGGAGATCAAGCCCGGATCAGGGGCCGTTCTTCCCGTCGCTTTGCAGGGAACGATCGAATTCCCCATTACTGCGAAGACAACCTACACGTTGATCGCTTACGACGCAAAGGGGCGCCGTACTTCCCGGAACACTACCGTCAGCGTCGTGAAACCCACGCCGCCCCCGCCACCGGATCCCGAACCGACCGACGGTGGTGGCGGACTGCCGCCGAGCACCATCACCACCGGTGGCGGAACCGGCACCAACGCGACTACGGGCGAAACGACAGGAACGACCACCGGGACCACCACCACTGGAACAACGACCGGCACCACCACTGGAACACGATGAAGAAACGCGCTCTCCTTTCCGTCACCGATAAAACTGGCATCGTCGAATTCGCTTCGGGCTTGGCCGATCAGGGCTTTGAGCTCGTCAGTACGGGCGGCACGGCAAAAGCCCTCCGCGACGCGGGGCTGACCGTCGTCGACGTTGCCGAAGTTACGGGCTTCCCCGAGATGCTGGACGGGCGGGTCAAGACCCTCCACCCTTTGGTCCACGGCGGATTGCTGGGAGACCTGCGGGAACCCAGCCACGTGACGGCGATGGAAGGGGCGGGCATGGTCCCGATCTCGGTGGTATGCGTCAACCTGTACGCGTTCGAGAAGACGGTGAGCCAGCCCCACTCACTGGACGAGGCGATCGAGTCGATCGACATCGGTGGTCCGGCCATGATCCGCGCCGCCGCGAAGAACTGGGCCAACGTGGCGGTGGTCGTCGATCCGGCTGATTACCCAAACGTGCTGCGATCACTAGAAGACGGCACCGTGGCCGACCGGCGGCTGGCCTTGAGTGCCAAGGCGTTCCGGCACACCGCGTTCTACGACTCGATGATCTCGCGCTACCTGACGGAGGCCGCCGGCGAGTCGCCGTTCAGCGACACCCTTACCCTCGGATACCGGCGCACCCTGCCCCTGCGGTACGGCGAGAACCCCCACCAGTCGGGCGCCCTCTACACCGATCCCCTCGGCACCCGCGGCATCGCCCAGGCCCAGCAGCATTGGGGCTTGGAGCTCGGCTACAACAATCTGAACGACGCCGACGGAGCCTGGGAGCTAGTGGCCGACCTGCCCACCCCGGCCTGCGCCATCACGAAGCACGGCAACCCTTGCGGAGCCGCCGTGGCGGGCAGCTTTGGCGAGGCGTTCCGAATTGCCCGCGACGCCGACCCCATCTCGGCGTTCGGCGGCGTGGTCGCCATCAACGGAACCCTCGACGAGGAAGCCGCCACCGCGATGACGGAGAAGGGCAACAAGCTCGACGTGATCATCGCCACCGCGTTCACGGAAGGTGCCCTCCAAATGTTCCGTGACCGGAAGGGCTGGGGCCAAGAGGTCCGGCTGCTGACCGCGCCGCTTCCTCCGGCAACAAAGGGAATCATGGTCAAGGCCCTTCGTGGTGGGGCGCTGATCCAGGACACCGACGAGGATCCAGAGACCGAGTGGCGGGTAGTGACCCAGAAGCAGCCGACGGACGAGCAGTTGGCCGCGATGCGCTTCCTGTGGCGGATCATTCCCCACGTCAAGTCCAACGCTATCGTCGTCGGCACCGCCGACCGCCTCCTGGGCGTCGGGGCCGGACAGATGAACCGAGTGCAGTCGGTGCGTTTGTCACTCGAGCAGGCCGGAGAGGCCGCCCGTGGCGCGGCGCTCGCCAGCGACGCCTTCTTCCCCTTCCCGGACAGCGTTGAGACCGCCGCCGCCGCCGGAATCGCCGCCCTCGTCCAGCCCGGAGGCAGCAAGAAGGACCCCGACGTGATCGCGAAGGCCGACGAACTGGGTCTGGTGATGTGCCTTACGGGAGTGCGGCACTTCCGGCACTAGGGCCGC
>Ga0216301_1000070_pt1 | contig 26041 bp, 17 predicted proteins | sample 4hB_Boncat_minus_FD_156203 | JGI IMG/M metagenome (GOLD analysis project Ga0216301, IMG submission 156203) | Terrestrial sediment cell enrichment communities for BONCAT metagenomics from Utah, United States - 4hB_Boncat_minus | ecosystem: Environmental > Terrestrial > Deep subsurface > Rock...
CTGCAGCACCAAGCGAGTCTTGAACTCAGGGGTGAACACCCGTCGCGGGGACGGGTTGTGCTTGCTCGACATCTTCTGATCACCTTATCCTTCTTTGGGTCGGTGACTCAAAAACTGGGTAAGTACAGGTCCTTCATCGCAAGCTCCTCAGCATGACATGGCACTAGGGGAGGTGCGTGATTACAGGTTAGGACGATTGAGCCGAAGCCGTACCCAGCAGTTCCGCCTGCACCCGTTTCGGAAGCTTCGCCAGCACCAGCCTGTACGACTCCCCGATATACCGCTCCGCCTCCTCAACGCTTAACGCTAAAGGCTCCTGAACCTGCACCCACTGAGCCCGGGCCAAGTACGGAGCGGGGATCACGCCCTCCCGCTCCGTCAGCTCCGCGAACGCCTCTGGCGAGCACTTGAACGAGAACGGCTCGAACTCCGCCGCCCCCATGCCGGAGGCGGCGAACATCTTGCCGCCGACCGAGAAAACCAGATCCGCGCCCCACTTTACGTCCTCGGTCGCTCCCGGCAGGGCGCGGCAGATCCGGCAGTAGTCGTCGTAGGTCATCGCGTCGCGGGCGCTTCGTAGGCACCGACGTCGATGGTCCGCCCCTGCACTCGGGGCTTGCCCGCCACGTCTGTCTTCGCCGACCATTCCACCATCCGGCCTGCGTCCACGCCTCGCGAGCTGGGTTGGAGCCGGAAGTCTTTCGCCGCCGGGTTCACGAACTTGGCTGGCGCGATGATGTTCCGGCCACCGAGGTTCTCCGCCTCGCCGTCCAGCAGGTTGTTGCCGATCGTCATTCGCTTGGGCGGAAGGTTCAAGGCGATCTTGAGTTGGCCCTGCGGGTTGTTGCTGAGGACGTTGTTCAGCACGACCACGTTCTCCGCCTGGTCGTTCTCCAGCACCATGCCGCCGCCCCAGTTGCCCGCCTTGCCCCCGTTTCCGCAGTTGGTCACCGTGTTGTTCAGGTAGTACAGGTTCTGCATCCGGTGGGTGAAGTTCTGGCCGCCCCACTTGGCGACCATCATCCCCGGTCCTTTGCAGTCGTAGATCACGTTGTTCACGAACCACACGTCGCGGAGGAGGCCGCCGCTCTCCGTGCAGGCCACGAGGCCGACCATGCAGTTGTAAACCACGTTCCCCTCGAATCGGATGTCGTAGGTGTCGCTGTCCCATGCGTCCGCGTACAGCCCCTGCCGCTCGACGTTGTAGACCCGGTTGTTCAGGACCCGCACGTGCTTGGAGCCCTCCTTGATGTCGATCCCCTCGTGGAAGGTGTCGTGCACCACGCCATCCCGGACCGTCACGTCGGCCGATCGCTTGACCGAGAGCGACTCCTCACCGCCGGTGACGCACGCCTTCTCGATGTCGAACCGGCTGATGTTCACCTTGTGCGACTTGTCGACCAAGATTCCGGAGCCGGGGGTGTTCGACGTGCGGCAGTCCTCGACGTCCACTGCCCACGAACCCGAGATGGAAAGGCCGCAGAAGCCGCCGTTCTGCATTGTGAGGCCGCGAATGGTCAGGTGGTCCTGCCCGTTCGTGTTGAAGATCGCCTGCGAACCGGCTTGGCCGTTTTGGCCCGCAGCTGGAGGCAGATCCTTGTTATCCAGCACGACCTTCTGGCCCGGAGCCGCTTGGATGGTGATGTTCCGTCCAAAGTAGCTTCCCGACCGGTTGAGGGCTACCCGCTCCCGGTACACGCCGCCCATGATGTTCACCGTGTCGCCCGGTCCACAGGCGTCCGCCCCCTTCTGGATGGTGCGGAACGGCTTGGCTTCGGTGCCGGGGTTGGCGTCGTCTCCCGTCGGAGACACGAAGTAGACGTTGACCTCCCGCCTGGGCCGCTGTCCCCCCGCGGGTTGGGCCTCGGCAAAGAGAACGCCCGACGCGATGGCTACACCAAGGGCAAGACAGACGAACTTCGAGCGGTGCGGTTTGTACTGGGGCATCGGGTTCTCCTCATCGAGTAAACGCATTAACTTAGTCTAACCCCATCCGACTCGAACTGACGCCCGTAAACAATCGACGGTGCATCGTCAGGACCGCAATGATCGGTACGGCCAACCGTCTGACTAGGAGATACGATGATCAGCGCCCCTATGCTCCTTAAAACCCTCCTCGCGCTCACGTCGGCCAGCGGCAAGCTGTTCCTGGCCGGAGGCGACGCGATCCCTTCGGAGGTAGTCGAGCGCTTCATCGACGAATGCGGAGGCCCTAACGCGCTGATCGTGGTGATGCCCCTTGCCACCAAGCACCCGAAGCGGGACCAGCGCACGCTCGAACTGCTCCGTCGGCACGGCGCGAGAAACCTTTACGTCTTTGCCAAAGCCAAGCCCACCCCGGCGGATCTCGACGAGCTTAAGGCCAAGCTGGAGGTCGCCAAGGGCGTTTGGATGCCCGGCGGCTCCCAAAGCCGGATCCTCGAGCGCCTGGGCAAAGGGTGGATCGAGGACACCCTTCGCCCCCTCCACGGGGCGGGCCTCAACGTGTTCGGCACCAGCGCGGGCGCGATGGTCTGCTCCGATGTCATGATCGCCGGTCCCGGTAGCGACCCCGATAGCTGCGAAATTGAGCGTGGAATGGGTCTCACCTCTTGGGTTGTGGACACCCACTTCGCCGAGCGAAACCGAGAGCCCCGCCTCCGCGACGCGCTCCGCTCCACGGGTCAGGAGCGGGGAGTCGGAATCAATGAGCGCGAGTGGATCGTGATCCACGAAGACCAGATCATCGAGATTCACGGAACTCCAACGATCATCGACTTCCGTCCCACTGGGTTGTCAGGCGCCACTAACCGTCTAAGGGTGCGGAGTCCGATCCTAAGTGCCTGATCAAAGTCCGTGGACACTTTTGCTCGTTAAAGCGTCCCGAGGCGGGTGCATACTTGCTTGCTGCGGAGTACAACGAAAACCACGGCAATGTGGGCGAAGAGTCCGACAGCCTTACAAAGTAGATGAGATCCTACCGACGTGCCTTGCAGCCTTTGGCCTCTTCCTCCAACGTGGGCGCGAGCATTCGCAAAGTCTCTTAAGCCGCAATCTCAAGCCAGAATGGAGGCTCAGCAACAACGAAGACGTATCCAGCCCAGGTTTACGAGAACTCAAGGCGACTACGATATGGCATAGGCTGCCTTTTCCAATCCTCCCATGTCGGAGAGTCCTGAGATGCGAGATTGCAGGAACCCTGAGGAGGCGGTGGCGGAGTACCGTCAACGCCGTTGGGCACTGCCGCTAGCCTTTCTCACGGCAGCGATTGTCGGCGGCTTAGGCTATGGATTCGTTTGCAATGTACTGCGGGTCGATGCAGAAAACGCGGCAGGGTTGGTGCTCCTGCTAGGGATCACTCTTCCACTACTCTGGTTTTTCGCGGCCACATCCATTGAAGATCGTAGCTACTTCTTAACCAACACAATGTTCGTGCTGCGAAGCCGTTCGGAGCACTATCAGCGGCCGTTGTCCGGACTATTGTGGATTAGGCGGCACACGGTTCCGAATGGTGAGGGGGCCATTTTCAAGGTGATGTTCTGCGATGGCCGACAGTTCCAGTTTACAGACGAGGGTGCCCCTGCCGCCTTTGTAGAGGCCCTCTCACGGACCAGTGGGATCGAGATCCGAGAATAACCATTTCGCGGCCCCGGGGAAGAATTCTTGTAGGATCATAGGCATTCCTATGCTCGTCACCACCCTTCTCGCCCTCGTCTCCACCAGTGGAAAGCTGTTTCTCGCTGGCGGTGGCAAGACGCCTCCCGAGCTTGTCGATCGCTTCATCCAGCACTGCGGGGGCCCCTCTGCGCTGATCGTCGTGATGCCCTTGGCCAGCGCAGAGCCGGAGAAAGGAATCGGATCGGTGAAGCTGCTCGAAGAGCACGGAGCGAAGAACACGTACTTTTTCGCCAAGGCTCAACCCACCCCCGCTGACCTCGATGAGCTTAAGTCTAAGTTGGCGGTCGCCAAAGGAGTCTGGATGCCGGGCGGAGTGCAGAGCCGTATTGTGGACCGCCTGGGCAAGGGGTGGATCGACGAGAACGTTCGCCCCCTCCTCAAGACCGGGCTGAACTTCTACGGAACGAGCGCGGGGGCCATGGTCTGCGCCGAGGTCATGATCACCGGTCCCGGCAAGGAGCCCGACACGGCAGAAACCGGTCCGGGAATGGGCCTTACTTCATGGGTCGTCGACACCCATTTCGCCCAGAGAAAGCGGGAAGGCCGTCTGCGGCACGCCCTGAAGACCACCGGTCGTGATCGCGGCGTGGGCATCAACGAGCGCGAGTGGCTCGTGATCCAAGAGGATGAGATCGTGGAGGTGCACGGCACCCCCACGATCGTGGACCTGCGCCCGAAGAAGGACTCCGGCCGCGAGTTGGCTACCGCCGGTAAGGCACGTAGCGGCCGAAGAAGGCTAAGTCCGATTTCGGGTGGTTGAACATGGCCTCGTGGTCATGGCCGACCGCTCCGGCCACGACCAGCCGCCAGTTGAACGGCCATCCCCGCTCGGCCGCCAGCTTCTTGCCCGCCTCGTAGCACGCGATCCCGCGCTGATAGCGTCCCGCCCCCTGAGCCATCGCTTCTTTACTGTCGTCGAAGTACTCGTCCGGGATGCAGTCGGCGCTGCCTAGGTAAAAGGTCAGGGGCTGGGCGAGGTACCGGCGGATCATGTCGTCCGAGCTTAATTCGGGCGGAAGCTTGCCGAAGCCGTAGCCGAAGGGCATGTCGCGGGTTGGGAACAGGTCCGAGCCCGGGTTGGCGGCTACGATCCGCTCGGCGCCGGAGTCGAAGAAGCCGGCTAGGCGCACTAGGAACTGGCCGCCGGCGGAGTGGCCGACCAAGTAGTACGGCATCTTCGGCTTGCCTTCCAGCCGCCGCACTTCTTGAGCCAGCACGGGGATGTAGGAATAGGTCCACTCGTCTTTCGGAGCCGCCGAACCGTCGGGCCGCATGATCCCGCCCCGCTGGTAACGGATGCTGGGGAACCGCTCGGCGTCGAACTTGGGAGCCACGACCAAGGCACCGAACCGCTCGGCCATCTTCACCGAATGGTCGCGGTACTCTTCCGCGTTGCGCAGGGTTCCGTGGAACACCATAATGATCCGCTCGCCCCGGTAGCTCTTGGGCTTGTAGCAGAACACCTCCAGCGGGGTGCCCTTGATCGTAAGGTCGAGTTTGGAGGGCCCGACCGGTACGGAGGTGGGCAGAAGAGAAACGGCAAACGCGGCGATGAGTGTCGTCATTTTCGGGAACCGTGATGAGATATCCCTTGGTAATCCGTTAATCGGCTGTTAATATCCTGCCGTCGGTATCCATTCTCCAAGAGGTGCACTCATGTTACGGCACAAAGCATTCACCCTCATCGAGCTCCTCGTCGTGATCGCCATCATCGCGATCCTCGCCGCCATTCTGTTCCCCGTCTTTGCTCAGGCCAAGGAGGCCGCCAAGAAGACCCAGTCCCTGTCGAACGTGAAGCAGACGGGCACGTCGTTCATCATGTACGCAGGCGACCACGACGACAGCCTGCCCTTCGCCCTCACCCCCAACACGGCGTCAAACTCGGTCCGACGCACCGGCGGCCATGCCGTACCCGCGGGCTGGATCGTTTCATCGCGCTACAAGCCCGAGGAGGACGCGCTCGGATGGGTCAACTCCACGGAGCCGTACCGGAAGAACTACGACCTCGTGAAGGTGGGGACGGCTCCCACCGAGCTCGCTCTCTCGGCATCGGACTACACGGGCAAGAAGTGGAAGGACGTCGGTCTCAGCGTCAACGGACTGCTCCACTCCTACAACCTCTCCTCCGTCGAGGCTCCCTCCCGGCTCACCCTGCTTTGGCAAGGCTGGGGCAAGGTGAACTACGCAGGCATCGCGTACACCAATCCTCGCTTGAACTGTCGAGGAACCGGGCCCTGCGTGTTCAATGCAAGCACCTATCCGCAGCCTGACATGAGCGACTCTAGCAGCCGAGGAGACGAGTGGAACACCGGTGCCACGATGTGGGTGCACGGCAAGGGCGGCGTCTTCGTCCACACCGACAGCTCAGCGAAGTACCGCATGCTCGGTGCGAACGCGGGAGCCGCAACTCCGAGCGGGAATGGGAACAACGACCCGTTCGGCAAGTACCTTGCGTCGGGCGTTCCGGACGAAATGTGGCGGTGCAGCGCACCGGGTGCGACTGTTCGATACTCGTGTTTCTTCCGGCCCGACAACAAGTTCGAGAACTAATGAAGCGTCGGATGATCGCCTTCGCCGCACTTGGTCTCGTTCTGTGCTCCCTAGGGTGCGGCAGCAAGGAAGAACCTGCCGACAATTCACTTCCTCCGGCTGCGTCGAAGGAACAAGGCGAGACCCGAGCCACTCAGTCTGGCGGCGGCCAGTTCGGACGCTCGTCAGACAAGAACTGAACCGCTCGGTGAATCGGGTTCTGGGGGAAGACTGCCCCCAGAATCCGGCTTTGATGATCTCGTATCGCAGCCGATTGCTAATCTCCTCGGGTTGATTCAGCTTTTTCGAGCGTTAGATAAGATCACCAACATGGGTATCGGGAAAGCGACCGCCTTGACGAGCATCGTGTCGTCGATCCTTTTCGCGGCCGCGCCGGCTTCCGCCGCCGACGTGCGGCCATCGCCGTGGGAGCGCGAGGTCGTCTACCAGATCTTCCCTCGCAGCTTCCATGACAGCAACGGTGACCGGATCGGGGACCTGAAGGGGATCGCGTCGAAGCTCGGCCATCTTCAGAAGCTCGGCGTGACCGCGATTCTGCTCAATCCCGTCTTCGCCTCCCGGACCTACCACAACTACTTCGCCGACGACTTCTTAACGATCGACCCTGAGTTCGGGACGAACCGGGACTTTTTCGCCCTCGTCCGCCAGGCCCACCGCCGCCGCATGAAGGTGATCCTGGACATGGAGGTCCAGTACGTGGCGGACCGCCATCGGTGGTTCACCGCCGACCCGAAGAAGGACTACCTTTGGCGCGAGGGATCGGCCTTCTACGGGAAGGATCTTCCCTGGTACGACGGCGCGAAGATCGAGATTGCGGCGATCAACCCGGACCACCCGGAGGTCCGTGCCCATATTCGAAAGGTGTTCCGCTACTGGGCCGATCCTAATGGTGACGGCAACCCCTCGGACGGGGTCGACGGATTCCGGATCGACCACATGATGGACGACCTCGACCTCAAGGGGGTCAAGAAAGGGATGCTCGAGGGGTTCTGGCGGTCCCTTGAGCAAGAGATCCGCCGCCTGAATCCGAAGGTGCTCTTCGTGGGCGAACAGTCCGATTGGGGGTTGGGCAAGGACCTGTTCGAGAAGGCGGACGTCGACGCCGTCTTCGCCCTCCCGCTTTGGTACGCGATCCGCAAGCTGGAGAAGGATCGCCTTCAGCGCGAGATCCTGGCGACGGCCCTGGCTACTCCCCCGGGGAAGACGCAGTTCCTGGCCATCGAAAACCACGACACCGACCGCTTCGCGTCCGAGATGAACCGCCACCCCGACCTGCTGCGGCTGGGAGCGGTGCTCAATCTTACGTTGAAGGGTACGCCGGTGATCTACTACGGGCAGGAGCTTGGCATGACGGGCAAGCGCGGCACTTGGACGGGCGATGGCAACGACATTCCCATGCGGCTCGCCTACGAGTGGTCCCGGCGCGTGGACGCCCCCGGCTCGGCGATCTGGTATCGCGACACCGGGCCCTGGTGGAGCCAGGAGTACACGAAGGATGACGACGGCGTGTCCCTTGAAGAGGAAGACCGCGATTCCGGCTCCCTATTCAACGCCTATCGAAGGCTTATCGCGCTCCGAAAGGCGAGCCCAGCCCTCCGCCAAGGAAAACTGACGCTGCTCGACGTGCCGAATCCGACTGTCCTCGCCTTTCTCCGCCAAGCCCCCCGGAGTCGTGGTCCGGTGCTGGTGGTGGTGAACCTAGGTTCCGAACACGTTACTGCCTCCGTCGACCTCTCCACCATCGGCTCGAAAACCGGCTCCCGGGGAATCCGCGACCTGTGGACGGGCCGGACTTGGCCGTACGCGGTCGGCACGGCGGACATCGTCGTCGGCCTCGGTCCCTACGGGTTCAAGATCCTTGAGGTCAGCGCCCGCGCGAAAGCGTCACCATAAGGCGTGCAGATCCTTGCCATCGATGGCGGCGGCGTCCGCGGCGTCGTCCCGTCCGCCACCCTCGCCTACTGGGAAACGGAGTTGGGGTTCGAGACGCCTGACCGCTTCTCCCTTTTCGCAGGCACGTCCACCGGGGCGATCGTGGCCGCCGCTTTGGCCACCGGTGTCTCCGCGAAGAGGGTGCTTGGCCTGTTCCAAGAGCGGGCCCCCGCCATTTTTTCCCGCGAGGGGCTGGGCCTTTCTGAGCGGGTGCTTTCGTTCAAGGGTTGGGCCCTCCCCGCTTACTCGAACGATGCCCTTCGCGACGCCCTCTACGAGGTCATTGGCGACGCCACTCTCGGCGACTGTCCGCGACCCCTCTGCATTCCCTGCCTCGATGTCGTGACGGGTGCCACCCGCATTTTTCGCTCGGCTCACCATCCCCAAGCCGGCTCCGACCGTCAAATTCGGATCGTCGATGCGGTGCTCGCTAGCGCCGCCGCCCCCACCTTCTTCCCCAGCGCCCAAGTCGCCGGCTCCTCGTACGTCGATGGCGCACTGTGGGCCAACAACCCGTCGCTGATCGCCCTGCTCGACTGGCGGGACATCGCCGGTCCCGCCGGTTGGGAGGAAGCACGTCTCGTCTCTCTCGGCTGCGGTCGCCCGTTCTGGGGCAAGAACGTCGGCTTCGGTGCCCAGCGCGGGTTGCTCGGTTGGGGTCTCCCCCTGATGGCGCTGATGATGGCGGCGCAATCGGACGGAGTCCACGGCTATGTGCGACGGCTGCTCCCCAAGGGCCACTACCTTCGCGTGGATCCTCAACTACCCCGCAACCTCGCCGGACTCGACAGTCCGTCGAACGTACCTGACCTGTTGGTCCGGGCCCGAGAGGCGGCTCGGGAGCACCTCGAAGCGGCAAGGGAAATCGGAGCGACTCCGCCTACGAAAGGAACCGCCTAGTCGCCCTGCCCCGTTGGAAGCGGAAGCGAGAAGACAAGCCGTTCCCGACGTAGAATAGGGCCACGTATGCTATGTTTTTCTGCTGCGGCGCTCGCCGCGACACTGTCCGTAAGCGCTCTTCAGACTCCCACGGAGCCCCCGCTTAACACCCATCCTGTGATCGCGTCGGCCGAACGAGCGGCTGGCTTGCGACTCGACGATCTGTTCCCGCGCAAGCCATTCTTCGGCCGGGGCGCATCCGGAACCGAGTGGTCGAAGAACGGCCGCTACCTGGCGTTCGCGTGGGCTCCGTACGGCACGAAGGGGGGCAGCGATCTGTACGTCTACGACGCGCAAGAGCGCAAGCTTCGCCGACTGACCAGCCCCGAGATCATGGGCCGTCACGACCGCAATGTTGCCAAGGCGATGGAGCGTTATCGGAAGGACCAAGAGGAGGAGGATCGGCTGCAAACCGGCACCGACCTGGCCTACCGCGAGTGGCGGCTGAAGAAGCAGGAAGAGGACGAGAAGCGAAAGGAGCCGCTGCCGACCTACCCATCGGTTTCGGACATCGAGTGGAGTCCCAAGGGCGACGAGCTTCTGTTCAACTGGGGTGGCGACGTCTTCCGCCTGGACCTTTCCGAGGGAATCGCCCGGCGTCTGACCCGCACGAAGGAGAGCGAGACGGGCGTCCGTTGGCTGCCGGACGGCGACGGTTACACGTTCCAGCGAACGGGTGGCGTTTTCCGCGTCCGCTTCGCCACTAGTGCCATCGAGCAGCTCAATCCGGAGCTCCCCACCGGAGTCGGCTACACCGGCTACCGGCTCTCCCCAGATGGCACCAAGCTAATGGTCACTGGCTACAAGGGTGGCGGTCCCGGACGTCAGGTGGACTACCTCACGTACCGCGACCGGTTCGCCACGGCGAAGAAGACGGATCGCGGAGTTGCGGACGATGAGTTCAAGGGTGAGTCGTACGTGTTCCTCTACGACCTCACCCAGGACTCGCTAGACGAGGTGAAGGGCGAGGGTAAGCCGTGGGAGGTTTGGAAGTGGCCCGGCGGTAAGGAGTGGCAACAGATCTCGGTAAGCCGCGAGCCCTGGTCTCCTGACTCTAAGCGTCTCGTGTTCGGCACTTGGAAGCGCAATGCGCGCGAACAGGAGATCGTGGTCGCCGACGTCGAGGCGAAGAAGCTCAAGACGATTTACAAGGGTAAGCCGGAAGGCGAGCACACCACCCCTGGCATGGCCGATCCGTTTTTCACGCGGGACGGACAAAAGGTCATCGCCCTCCTCGACGCCAGCGGCTACCGCCACGCTTGGCTGATCAACCCCGCCACCGAAGGCGCGGAGCCAATAACGCGCGGCGACTTTGAGACGTACCCCCTCAAGCAGTCGAAGGACGGTCGGTTCCTCTTCGTCACCTCCCAGAAAGAGGACACCGCACGGATGGACATCTACCGCGTGGAGATGGCGACGGGCCGGATGGAAAGGATCACGAAGCAGGACGGCTTCTACGCGGATCCGGCGATGACGGAGGACGGCACCCGCTTCGCCGCTAAGTTCTCCAACTGGAGTAACCCCAACGACCTGGTCGTGCTGGACGGCACGCGGGAGGATCGCGTCGTCGAGTCGCACCGCCCAGGCGCGTTCGACAAGATCAACACGCTCAAGCCCAAGCTGTTCACCTACCAGAACCGCCTCGGTCAGAACGTGCGTGGCTTCATGTTCCTGCCCCCGAACTGGAAGAAGACGGACAAGCGGCCGCTCATGATCTACGTGTACGGCGGCCCGCTGGGCACCGGCAAGTCGGTCCAAGAAGGCGCTTTCAACACCACCGCCTATCTGTTCAACATGTACCTGGCCAAGGTCTTCGGTTACGTCACCGTGACCATCGACCCCCGCGGCCAGAGCGGATACGGGAACGTGTTCGGCAAGGCGAACTACGAGCAGCCGGGCAAGGCGCAGGTCGAAGACCTGACCGACGGCGTGAAGCACCTGGTGGCGAACTACGGCGTCGACCCTCAGAAGGTGGCGATCAACGGCTGGAGCTTTGGCGGCTTCCAGACCCAGATGTGCCTGTACACCGCCCCCGATGTGTTCACGCTCGGCATCGCCGGCGCGGGTCCGACTGAGTGGCAGAACTACAACACCTGGTACTCCACAGGCGTCATCGGCCCGGTGCCCACGGGCAAGCCCGAAGACCTGGACAAGTACAGCCTGACCAACCTCGCGAAGAACCTCCGCTCCCCGCTGATGCTCCTGCACGGTGTCGAGGACACGAACGTGCTTTTCCAGGACACGGTGAAGGTCTACCGAAAGCTCCTCCAGTACGGCCGGGGCCCGCTGGTCGAGTTGGCGATCGACCCGACGGGCGGCCACGGAATGGGCGGCGACATGGACACCCGTGACCGCCACGCCATCTACCTCGCCTTCATCAACAAGTGGTGGGGCCCCTACCAGTCCGGGCAAAGCGCCAGCCGGTAGCCCTTAGCCCATGTCATCCTTCCCCTTCGTGCCTCAGGGTCAGGATGACATGGCGGAGGGGTGAGGGGTTTCCCGAGGTCCTGCGGTCGCAGTCATTCACGTCTGCGGCGAGAGGCCCAGGAACGCCCTGGCGTTCCTGCGCCTAATATCCTTAGCCAATCCGGCAAAAGACCCATCGCCTTGATAAGCCTTCTGCCGCCTTCGCAAAATACCAACCGTTCCCAGGCAACCCCTCTGCCACGGAAGGCGCAGAGGGGGGAAGCCACGAACGCCCCCTATTTGACACGCTTCAGCCCAAAGGCTTACGGTGGCGGCGGGGAGATCACTTTGCGAGGAGAGGATACGGTTATGGATCAGAGCAACACGGTTTTGTTGGAGCGAAAGGAGATGCCGCTGGATGCGCTTCGGGCGCAGGTACGGGGATCGGTTTACGGTCTGGAGGATGCCGGTTTCGACGAGGTGCGGCAGTGCTGGAACCTAATCGTCGAGCAGAGCCCGGCGGTGGTCGTCGTCGCCGAGGGTGCGAGCGACGTGCAGGCCGCCGTCGACTTCGCCCGTGAGAACGGCCTGAAGGTCTCGGTCCAAGCGACGGGCCACGGCCAGCCCCGCAACTGCCAGGGCGGCGTCCTTATCAACACCTCCCGCATGAGCGGCTTGACCATCGACGTCGCCAGCCAGACCGCCCGCGTTGGGGGTGGCGCAAAGTGGATCGACGTGCTGAACCCGGCTCAGGAAGTGGGACTCGCCGGTCCCAGTGGCTCTTCCCCGTACGTCGGCGTCGTCGGCTACACCCTCGGCGGCGGCTACGGCCACCTCCTCCGCAAACACGGCCTCGCCGTCGACTGCGTCCGGTCGGTCCAGATCGTGACCGCCGACGGCCAACTTCGCACGGCCAGCCCCACCGAGAACGCGGACCTGTTCTGGGCGCTCCGGGGCGGAGGCGGCGGCTTCGGCGTGGTGGTCGAGATGGAGATCGCGTTGTTCCCCCATGCGGAAGTTTACGGTGGGGCGGTGCTCTTCCCCGCCGACCGCGCGGAGGAGGTCTTCCCTGCTTACTTCGACTGGACGCAGGACCTTCCCGACGAAGTGACCTCGCAGGTCTGTCTGATCAACTTCCCGCCCGTCCCCTTCGTGCCGGAACCCCTGCGCGGCAAGGCGTTCGCCATGGTCACCGCCTGCATTTGCACGGACCAAGCCACCGGCGAGGCGCTGATGAGACCGATGCGTCAGGTCGGCCCCGCCATCGACACCTTTGGGATGATGCCGTTCAACGAGACCGGCCGCATCGCTAACGATCCCGTCGACCCGCTTCCTGCGGTCGGCACAGGGGTGATGCTCAAGGGTCTTACTTCCGAAGCGATCCCCGCTCTCCTTGCCGCTATCGGACCGATGGCACAGTCGGCGAACCTGAAGATCGAGCTTCGACACCTGGGCGGCGCGATGGGCCGGGTCTCCCACGAGGAGACGGCCATCGGTTGCCGCCGCGAGGCGGAGTACCTGGTGTACGCGCTCGGCGTCCCGATGGGACCGGTCACCCCGGCGATGATGGAAGAGCAGGCCGAGCGGGTGTTCCAGGCCCTCGCCCCTTACGTCGTCTGCCGCGGGCCGCTTAACTTCCTTGGAGAGGGCACGGTCAAGGGCGAGGCGATCCGACAGGTATTCGGAGAGGCCGACTTCCAGCGGCTAGGCGAGATCAAGCAGGCGCTGGATCCGACGAACCTCTTCTGCAACGCCGGCCTTGGAATTGCCGTAACGGACGCACCACGCTAGCGCCTTCTAAGCCACTAAGAGCACGACGGTCGAACTGAGCTTCATTCGTGCTCTTAGTGGTCACCACCGGCCAGCGCTTCAGTCCCGAGCGTAGAGAAAGACGCCTCGCAGCCGGAGTGTTAGTCGACGAATGATTGGCAAAGGTTCATCCGTCATGATGGCGTGACCTTTTGAGTCGCTCACCCCCCATCGCCCTCTCCTCTGGCCGGTGCGAGAGGAAAGGGCGCAACGCACTTACAGGTGTCCGGGGGACACCGGGGTGGCGGTGGCCGTAATGGGCCTGCTGCCCCATGCAGCCGTCACTTTCGCCATTAGCAATTCTTTTCTCTCCGTGTCGAAGGTGAAGACAGACGTGGGGTTGTAGACATAAGCGCCTCCCACGATCGCAGGGGCCCCCGCGGGCTTTGAGCCTCCCCGCCATGCTTTCCACATGTTTTTAGTCCCGGGGCCAAACTGAACGGCAATGACGCGGTTGTTCTGGTCCCGAACCGTCTTGAACTCGGGCACGTCCACGATTGCCTTGTAGTGGTATTCCCCCTCAATCTTGGGCACGCTGATCCAGACGTCGATGTAGCCGGAATTACCCCGGTAGACAAAGGACATGGTGGCCTCCAGCGGGACTTCGGTCGGGCCATCGGACGCCACCGTCGTCGACGCGGACCCCAGCAGCTTCCGCTCATTTCCCTCGATGAGGGTAGCTTTCACGATCACCGCGTCTTCCTTGCCCGCCGCCGTACCCGAGTGGCTCTTGTACGTTATGGAGTTGTCAGTCGACGTAAAGCTCTTGCCCGAGTTCCCCTTGGAGTCCTGCAAGATGCCATGGTCGCCAGAAGTGATCCACTCGTAGGCGATCTTGCCGCCACCGCTCACCGTCGCGGTGAAGGTTGTCGATCCGCCAGCCGCGACGGTGACCCCCTGAGGGTCTAGCTGCACGGTGCGCACGGGAAATGAGTTGCCGGGTCGGCCGTCCACCCGGACGATGACGTTCACCGCATCCGGCACCGTCGATTTCACAACGATCTGGGTGGCGCTCCAGCTCTCGATCTCCAGCGGCGTGCCGACCGAGAGGAGCGTGCCGTCCACGTCGACTGTCCCCGGCTTGTCTCCGAAGACCCCAACGAGCGTCATCTCGTTCTTTTCCGCGTCGTGCACAGTACCGCGGATGCTCGGCACGATCACGCCCATGTCTCCGGTTCCGGAAGTGAAGACGAGCTTGGACTCCGGCGACCCGTCGTGCGACAGTGAGGTGTCGGCCCCGCTCGCCGCCATCGCGGCCCTTAGCTCCGTGACGTCCAGGGGCTTGCTGGGGGCTCCCGGCAATGATGGCGTCGTGCCCAGGAGGCGGTCGAAGAGGAATACGGCGGCGGCGTACCCGGACTCGTCCCACACCGGCGTGGTCCAGCCTGCGTACGTTCCGGCTCCGGCAGCCAAGCACGCGGTCTTGAAGCCCGCTTCATCGCTGGAGCAGGCGTTGAAGAACACCAGGCTGTTCCGTCCGAACCGCATGTGCTCCGCCACGAACTTGGAGGTGATCGCGAGGCGCGTTTCCACAATCCTCGTTTGGTCCGGCTTGATATCGACTAGCGCCGTCGCAAAAACCAGCTTGTTCGACCTTAAATCGTCGTCGTACACCGCTTCAATCGCGGGCGTCGCCATGGTGCCGGTCCAGATTCCGAAGATTTTCGCTTTGGAGCGCGCCTCGCCCGATCCTCCGTGCGCGTCCATGTAGAAGATTCCGCTGTCCTTCACGCCCTTCAGCTCTTCGATAGTCCCGGCCTGAACGCGTCCTCCGACGAGTTCGTACCCGTGGGCAGCGAGGGGGGTCTTTACGTCCAAGGTGGGATCTCTGAAGGCAGGGCCCATCGTGTACACGAGGCGCAGACTCCTCTGCTCGGGAAGGCCGGTGCCGATGCCCCGACCGCCGCGGCTGGCCGAGGGGCTGAATGCAGCGTTGCGCTTGCCGACGGGGCGGTTGTTCATAACGATGAACAGCCGGCCGTCGGTGAACCTTCCCCAGGCGCACTGATCGTCGCTCACGCCGGTCGCTTCGAACTCCGGCTTGGTGGCCATGAACGCCGCGAGCTCCCGATTCTCCGCCGCGGGATCCATGTGGGGCATCGCCGCGAACCTGGCGTTGACCTCCTGCAGAACGGCGTGCCGCCGCTCCCGGGAGACGGCCTTGCCTCCTCCGTCCAGGCCGCCGCCACCGCCGCCTCCGCAGGCGGTGAGCACGATCGGGAGGATGAGGAACAGCGACAGCAGCGCTGCGTACGGTAGACGTGGGGGAAACGACATTGCGGCCCAGTATAAATTCGGGGACGTATCCCGACCGTATCCCAACGGACGAGGGCCGCATGGCACGCCCTTCAAAACCGGGAATTCGTGGTCGGCTCACCGGTCGGGATACGGAAGGGATACGGGCTCTCGGCTACAGTCGATACAGTTGGCCAGACATCCTGCGCCGCAGAAGGAATCTCATGATGAAGACTCTTCCCCAGTGCGCCTTAATGGCCTCGGTTATGTCGGCGGCCTGCGCAAGCACTCCGACCGCTCTTGTAGAGACTCAGGGTCATAAGGCCACTGCCAAAACGAAAATGGCGGCAAAGCCCAAGCCCACGCAGGCCACGCCACCCACGACAGAGTTCACGACCCTGCGCGACCCGATCGAAGGTGCCTACACCGTCGGCATGCCCAAGGGCTGGCACAACCGCACCTACCTGGCACGCGTGCTCAACGTGGCCACCTGGGTCGATACGACGGTTAGTCCCGATGGAAGCGTGCTGATCTTTATCGGTGACCCAAACCTTCCCCAGTACTGGGACCCCGCCCAGTCTCCTCCCATGCTCCACCACGTCGCCCGCGTGAACCCCAAGCTGCGAATGGAGCCGTATCAACCCGCCGAGAACTACCTACCGGGCTACGTTAAGCGAAAGTTCGGCAAGCTCCCGGGATTTACGGTTGTGTCCTCGGGGCCGGATCAGGAGCTGCTCCGCGAGACGCTGGAAAAGGTGCGGGCAAAGGGGATGAACCTCGACATGTCGGTGGCGAAGGTGAAGTTCCGGTACACGGACAACGGCAAGCCGATGAACGCCTTGGTCCTGGGTGCGAACGCCAACGGCGGAGCCTTCTGGTCGGTTTCAGTGGCCGGCATCGCGACCACCGGCGATCCTGAAAGGTACATCGACATGGCCAACGCGATGGAACGCACCCGTAAGATGAATCCGCAATGGCAGGCGCTCCAGGCTCAAAAGCACCAGCAACAGATGGCGCAGATCGCGGATTTCGGGGCGCGACTGACCGCGCAGCACGAACGCAGCATGGACTGGATCCAGCAGAGCGCCCAGCGTCACCAACAGAGAATGCAGGCGATCCACGCCCGGGGGGACGCCAGCACGAAAAGCTACAACGACCGCATGGCATCCGGCGACGTCCAGCACCGAAACTTCCTCAACTACATCAACGACGAGAACACGGTGGCCAGCTCAAGCGGCAAAACCTACCAAGTCGATGGCTCCTATCAGCGGTATTACATGCATAAGCGCAACCAGACGTACCTTGGCGGCAACACCCACATGGACATCGATCAGCTCCGAAAGCTCGGGCTCAATCCGGACGACTACGAAGAAGTAAAGGTCAAGTAATAGGCCCCGCATGGGGGGCCAGGGCTGGCCCCCGGATCGCAAAATAGCGTCCGCCGTCGACGGGTACTCGTCTCGGATGGATGCCAAAGACGCAGGCTAGGTTAATCGGTTCCTTTTGGCCACTTTTCAACAAACGTAGCTATAGTTGTCCGATGGTGGAGTGGCGACTTCAACTGAACGGTGCCCTTGCCCTCTACAAAGGGGGGGCTCCGTTTCGCCTGCGAACTCATCAACAGGCTCTCCTGCTCGCCCGCCTTGCCGCCCATTCCCACGGCATCGATCGAGGGGAGACCGCCCTTCTCCTTTGGCCAGAGGCAGGACGGGCCAATGCCCTTGCCTACCTCCGCCGGGCGACCATGGAACTACGCCGCGTAGGATTGCCGGTCGAGGCGGACCGAGAGCGGCTCTGGCTGGACGAAACGCTGATCTCGACCGATCTCGACGTCGCGGATCAAGCCAGGGTTCTGAAGGACATCGAACACCCCATCGCCCACGAGATTCGGGGCATGGTCATTCGCCGGAGCTATGGGTCGCAACAAGCCAAGCCGGCTGACCAATCGACCATCGTCCGGTCTCAGTCCGAGGCTATCCTGGCGGTCATTGCGGAGACGCTGATCCGGGAGCATCCTGAAGTAGCGCTGGACCTGCTGAATCGGCATGGGCTTGATCTGGTTCTCACCTCGTCCCTGGAGCCCCTGCTCGACATCCTGCTGAGGGCGCTCGCGGCAAGCGACCGCCTCACCGTTAACCGGGTGGGAGTCACTCGTCTAGCCGGATGGGTCGCCATTCTCTTGACCCGCTACAGCTTGGCGGAGCGACTGCTCACGCAAGCGGAGGAAGGGTGCCGGGTTTTGAAGGAGGATGGGCTTCGGGCTCGCCTTCTTGGGATGCTCGCCTTTCTTAACATGGAGCGCCGGGACTGGCCGGCGGCGCTACGGCTGGCGCTGCGCGCGATCGAAGCGGCGGACGTTTCCGACGACGCGGATGCTATTGCCGCCGTGCACAACAACGCGGCGGGAATCCAGTGGCATCTTCTTCAGTTCGATGAGGCGGCGAAGAACTACGCGATTGCGTACGACGCGGCGACGGTGTGGGGGCAACGGCACTCGGTTCTGGGCAATGCGACCCTAATCTGGGGCCTGTACGGGGTCCCGGTCCACAAGACCTTCGAGCCGACCGACTTCCGGGACACGGCGGTCGGCGCGGCCGTAGGCAGCGAAGGAATCGGTCAGGTTGGCTATGGAATAGGAACGGGCAATGCCTACTATGCCGCCTTGGGCTGCCGACGCCTTCTGAAACACGGGGGGCAGGGGCTGGAGCGGTACTTCTGCGTTGCCCTAGATCTTGCCGCGGTCACGTTTGCCCGTTTCGGGCACCCTTACGAGGCGGCGGCCTGCGTCCGCATTTGCTCGCGATACCGGTATCGAGTGGGCCATGCTCGGTCACCTGCGGAGAAGCTCTCTATCCGAAGGCACGTAAGAACCCCCTTGTTCGGGAAAGAAGTTGCGGCGATCGTGGAAGAGATCGATTCGAGCGACGCGGCCATCTGTGCCGCGCGAGTCGTACGCCGCATCGACGCACGTTTCGGACCGGCGTTAGATAGCGGCACTTAGGCACGCTTCCCCTAAAGCCCCCGAAGGCTCCGGCCATCCAAAGGATACGGTTGGGATACGCCCCCGAATTTATACTAGGCCGCAATGTCAAGTGCATCACGTTTACCTTTCGCAGGACTGCTGTCCTTGCTCCTCATCCTGCCGATGGTGCTGGCCGCCTGCGGGGGCAACGGGAGCGGGTTGCCAGGCGGGGCCGGGACCGGCAGGAAGAGCCTGCGTGCGACTCCGATCACGGCGCAGGTGGCGCTACCGGCGGGAGCGCAAGGGGAGCGGGTCAACGGGCTGCGGGTCTGGACGTCCGGCAGCGCCGCCAGCCCCGACGCCTCGGGCAAGGCGGGCGTGACGGTATTCAACGATGGGCCGCAGTACACCGAGGCGCGCGATCCGCAGGGGCGGCTCGTGCTCGCGGGCTTCCTCGGCGCCAACGGGAAGACGCTCGACGCCGCGAGCACGGCGGAGATGCTCGCGTACTTCGCGACCGGAGCGCCCATGGCGACCGGCGAGGCGCGTCGGAAGGTGTTTGACGGGCTGCGGTCTATCACCGGATTCGCCGAGGTCGTGGCCGAGGTCGAGAACGATCTGAAGACGGACGGCTACTTGACGCCGAACGACGAAGCCATGATCGCGAAGCTGGACGCGATGGTGACGGCGATCGGCGGAATCCCCGGCGCCGGCGCCCGCGCCCGCTCGCTCCCGACCCGCGGCGCCATCGTCTCACCCTCGACCCAAGTGAGCGGCATCTCCGTCGACACGACGGTGGACGGGCAGGTGGCCCTGCAAAACGTCTACCTGCGCCGCGCGATGGCGTGGCTCGACAAGGTTTCCTACAACGTCAAAATAGGCGAGCGGACGACGGTCGTGCCCGCTGACGAACCCGAGACGCCGGTGAAGCCCATCGAGATCGACTCGCCCAAGCGCTACGCGGGGTTCATCGGGACCATCGCTGACCTGCTCCAGGGGAACATCGCCTACTCGCCGACAAACGCCGGGCCCTTCCCCATCCCCGCAATCGATCCCAAGATCGAGGGCTGCGTCGGGACCAACTACCACCTGACGATCGTAGGGCCCGGGGCCATCGAAGGCGACCGCGGCAGCCTGAAGCCGGCGCGGCGGGCCGAGGCCGACAAGCTCATCTTCAAGGCCGCCTTCCTCGACTACCTGCTGCCGTTCTTCGTGACGGTGGTGATGCCCATCGACGGCGAGCTGTTCGACGACTTTGCCAAGCACGCGGGAGCGAGCGTCGTCTTGCAAGACCTGGCGACCACCATCTTCGCGACGGCGCCGAACGTCGCCGACCTAATGTGGAAGGGCGAGTACTACCAGGCGGCCATCGCCCTTCGCGACGCGGGGCTGCTCTCCAACACCCTCCTGCCCGCCATCACTCAAATGTTCCTGAACTGGGCGGAAGACTCGTCGAGCGACGCCGTCGCGAACATGACCGAGAGGTACGCCAAGGATGCCAAGGCCATGTTGGGAACCATCGGTAGCATCGACAAGTGGCTCAGCATCTTAGAGACGGGGGTCGTGGCGTCCGACCTGGTCAACAGCAAGACGTGGGACCTCGTGCGGATCGAATCGACGGGCGGCAAGGTCACGATCACGGCGGAGAAGCAAAAGTTGCCCGCCACCGAGTCGACCAGCCTCACCGCCGTGATCCAGGACAAGAACCCAGACGCGGTCTACAAGTACCAGTGGTCGGTGAGCGCAGGCTTCCGTCTGAACGACAAGTTCGGCAAGACCACGGACGACACGGCGGACGGAGTGCTGACCTCCAGCCAGGACACCGTGGGGATCATCTCGAAAGAGAACAAGGACGGCACCGCGACCGTGCGGTGTAAGGTCACCCGGATCGACGGCGCAGTCGACCTGCCGGTGGACGACTCGACGGGCAGCGTCACGTTCGAGGCCAAGGATCCGGCGGAGGAACTACCGACTGGTCTCGTGGTGGGCTACCACATTCGGGAGGCAAAGGCGGGGGGCGTGAAGGTTTACCGGGCGGAGGTCGAAGTCGTGGCAAGGGTTGCCATCAAGCCCGGGAGGCACCAGTACGTCCTTACGTCCGACAAAGCGCCCGGTATAACCGGCGGAAAACCGATCGACCTTACGTGGACCACCGACCTTCCGCCAACTCCAAGTTCGGTCCAGATCATTATCGGGGGGTCCGCTCCTAATACGTACATCGTGCCGATCAAGACGGGATTCGGCCATTCATCCTCGCACATCCTGACGTACGAGGAGGCATTGGCAGACATTCAGCCCGAGCTGGCGGAACTGCACGCGGCCTACGGCGGGCTGAAGCTCACCGTCACCACAACGCCCCTTCCCTAGTCGCTCTTCCCCCGCCTACGGCCCCTAGCCTCCCCTCGGAGGATAGGGGCCGGATGCGTTTGCCGCCGTCAGGCGGCCTCCCATCGCGCCTTTCCACGGATTGGCGATGGCTTAGGGACCAAGCATGCCCCTAATGGAAGACCACCTCGTAATATGGCGTCTGGTCCCGGTTGCCGTCGATGCGGAACGTCCGTCCCTCGGCGGCCACCGCCCGCGTCGTCCGTCGTCCATCGTGGTCCAGAAGGAACACCGTGAACAGGCGGTTGCCTAGCAGGGTGATGCTCGCCCGCACCGGCTCCAGCCGCCGAGGAGCGCTCCCCACGACCTCCAGCCGCTTGCCGTCTTCGCTGTAACGCATGCCGGTGTTCCGCTCGCGGGCGACGGCGGTTACGATCAGGCGCGACGCCCGATTGATCGGGCGGTTCCGGTCGGCACTGCTCAAGAGGAGACTGGCGAACGGCGTTTCCATCGCCACCCGCACCCCACCGAGGTCGAACGTGCGACCACCGGCGAACCCCGTGACTCCCTTGGTGCCGGGCGTGTCGATCGTCACGTACCCCCTGATCCTGGGGCAGCCGGTGCCAGGCAAGCTGGTCCGTGTTCGACTTCAGCACGTCACCGGTTGGCAGGGTCGGTACGACGGTCGGCACCGGGTTCTTGGTAAACCGCACCTCGACCTTGCCCACTGCCAAAGCCTCGGGCGGAACAATGCCCGAGAAGCTTTTGCGATCCCCTTCCTGCCGCACGCGGTCGCTGAAACCAAGCCGCCCCGCGTGGAGCTCTTGCAAGCTGACGTTCCGCGTGGGCAAAGGTCGACCTTCCCGAACGTCCCCGCGGTAGATCATCCGCGCCAGCACCGGATACTGGCCCAACTGCAGGGGCGAGTCCACCACCCACGGTCCCCAATCCTGCACCGTGTCGCCAAAGTTGTCGACCGTATTCGAGAATTGGAACGAGCCGTCCCAACCCTGGAGCCCCAGTCCGTAAGCAGCGATGACCACCGGTCCCTCGGCCCGCCACTCGTTGGGCACCATGTGGGACCATTCCGAAAGCTGGAACGGGTGGCCCGCTACCTGCTGGAGCCCCGTGCTGAGCAGATGCCCGCCCGGCTGGCCGAGGCTGCTCACGCTCTGGAACGGTCCCGGCTGGACGTCCCAACCCTCCGGTCCACCGAAGTAGTTGTGACGGTCCACCAGCCCCGCGTCGGCGTCCGACAGCAAGTTGTAGTAGTGGCTGATCCCGGACCCGGCCTGCCAGGGCGAGCCGACGATCGGCCCCTTGTAGCCTGCCTGCCGGATCGCGCGGATGAACCGCTTGTAGAACGCCTGCTGAGTCTCGAACAGGAAACGGGCGTTGTCAACTAGCCGCTGGCGGGCGTGCGCGTTCTGCTCCAGCGACTCGGGACTGTAGTAGCCCTGATTGGCGATGGGATAGATGTTCCGCTTGGCGAGGCTCTCGTCCTTTTGCAGGTTGGGAAACGCGTTCAGGCCACGTGGCCCCCAGACCCGGACCAGGGCCTCTTCCGAGCCGTACTTTTTGCGCAGCCAGTCGGAGAACTGCTCGCAGAACAGCTTTCGGTAGGTCGGGGCCGCATCGACGGCGCCTTGGGTCGACGGGAAAAAGATGTTGTCTTCGTTCTGCAGCTCCACGAACGCCAGCGAGGGCTCTTCCGCGTAGGTCTTGCCCGTGTACGGGTTCCGGTGCTTGAGGAGGTTCACCGTCAGCTCGATGTTCAGATCCTGCAGATCCGGCGCGAACATCACCAGCCCGTAGGTGGAGTCGTCCAGGTAGCTCGGCTTCGGCGCGTTCACGATCTCGTCGTAGGCGAGCACCCGATTCCGGTCGCCGGGCCGGACGCGCTGGCCGAAGATGTGGCTCCAGCCATGGTAGATCCCGCGCCGCTTGAGTTCGTTGACGTAGAAGTCCACCCGGTCCATCTTCTCCGGGTCCACCTGGGTGGAAACCTGCTCGTCGCCGACTCCTTGGTCGCCGCTCCAGGTCCACTTGTGGAAGCGGACGCTGTTCACCCCGTACTTGGCCAGACGCTGGGCCAGCACCGGCGCTTGCGTCTTGGCCGGGGCGACGTGGAGGTTGTTGTTGTTCACCCCCCAGAACTTGATAGGGGTTCCGTCCTCCAGCACGAGCCGATCTCTTCGGATCCGTACGCCACCCCGCTTGCCCGCGGGCCGCTCCAGCCAGTCCTCCATCCCGATCGCGCTCGGGCCGTGGTCGTTCTGCGGCGCGAACACGTACCAGTCGTCGTTCAAGCCTTGAGAAACCGTCATTGTCAGGGCACAGGCGAGGATCGTGAACATAGCTTTCCTTTACAGACGCCAAACGTGTTTCAGCGGCGCTGGCCGGACAAAACCGCCTGGGGAAGGCAGTGCGAGCGAACGGAGTCCCGGCAACGTCTTCGCAGTCGATCCGGTAAGAGCGTAACGAAGATGGCGACAAACGAAGTGAAACAGGTTGACCGTAAGCCCCTCGGCAAAGCCCTTGCGACCGTGTTCCTGCCACCAACCGCGCTCTTAGTCGCCGCCAGCCTCTACTTGTACTGCATCGATCAACTTGCCTTAGCCCTAAGGTCGCTGGTAACCGGATTGGTCATCGTCGGATCAATGTGGGGTTTTTTCTGGCTGGTCTGTTCGGGAGCCTTGGTAAAGCGATGATAGCCTTCGCGAGCGCTAACTTCCACCCGCAAAGGCTCGATGCTTCCTTCAGCGCTTCGTGATTCAGGGCCAAGGGTCTCGCCAAAAACAGAAAGGGCCGGGCGCTGAAGCGCCGGGCCCTTTCGATAGCGACTCCTTAGGGGGTGGTCACGGTGACGATGCGACGAGCAGACTCGCCGCCGTGACCGATAGAGCCCACCGCAAGGTAGTACTTCGTTTTCGGCGTCAGGTTGCCCACGGTATAGGACACCACGTTCGACCAAACCGTCGCCACTTGGTTGTACTTTACGCCATCCGTCGAAACGCTGATCTTGAACCCATCTTCGTTGGTCGAGCGGTCGATCCAATCGAGCTTGACCTGGGAATTTGAGAGCAAGCTTGCGGTCAGCGTTCCGGGAACCGCCGGAGGCCTTGGCAGTGCCGCCGGGGCGGAGCTCACCTCGAACACGGTGACGGAGTAGGGGGCGAAGCTGGCCGTAAAGTCGGGACCGAGGTTCATGTCCGAGGTGATGTCGATCTCAGGCGACCCAACTCCAGTGCCCGCCGCCTGATCCTGCGGGATGCCGTAGGTATGGCGGCGTCCTACGGTCACCGAAGGGGCGCCGGGAATCCGGATCCGGCCCGTCAAGGTCAAATTAGGGCTCTTATTGATGACCATGACCCGGTACGAACCATCGCTACGTCCGGTCGCGTACGCCGAGAGTTGAGCGTAGTCCGTGGTGACTGGGTAGACCGCATCGCCACCGTTCACGAAATACCGCCGCATTCGCTGCCCAAAGAAGCTGGGGTGCCGGTCGTCATTCACCGTCACAAGCCCGTAGTCACCGTACTGCCGCCAGCCGTAGAGGGAAGGATTCATGTTGGTGCCCGTCACCGTACCGTTGCGCAGGCCCCACCAGCAGTTCATGTTGAACTCCGTCTTCAGGATTTGGCCGAGGCTGTCGCACAGGAAGAGGCCGTTGACGAGGCTGGTGGACTGTTTGCCTGGGTTACTCGTGACGCTGTTGTTCTCCGTGCACACGAGCTCGATCCTGGCGGCGTTGGTGGCACCCATGTAATCGATCAGCATCTGCCGCAGGCGTGCCGCGTCGTCGGCCCAGGAGGCGGCCGACTTGAGGAGGAACTTATCGTTCTCCTGGAAGGGGAGCTGGTCGTACTTGTGGTGCACGACGAAGTTCGGCACCACGCCAAGCTGACGGAGTCGGTTCAGCACTAGCGGCATCCAGCCCTTCACCACGGCCTTCGTGCGGGGATTGACCACACTCTGCTCGGGGTAGTTCTGCCACTCGTTCTCGTGCGAAGAGCCGACGACCCCGATTCGGATCGTCGGGTCGACCGCCTTCATGGCTTGGATGTACTGGGCCGCGCGATTCGCGTAGGTGATGGGGTCGTGGGGCCGGTTGTTCCAGTCGGTTTCCCAGTCTCCGTAAACCTCGTTGCCGATCTCCCAGTACTTGTAGCCAAGACCCTTCGTGATGTTCGCGTAACGGACCCACTCGGCTGCCTCTTGAGGGGTTCCGGTGCCGTAGTTCACCGTGATAATCGCCTTTGCCCCAATCTGCGTGGCTATGTTGGCAAAGGTGTCGAAGTTGTTCACCCAGGCCCATGAGTTGTCGAACGACCGGCCGGTGGCCCAGTGGTACTCGTCGGCCAGGGATCCACCTGGGAAGCGAAGCAGCTTCGTGCCCAGCGACTTCAGTAGGGCCACGGTCCCCGCTGAGTTGTATGCCTGGTCCCAGACGTTCGTGTTGAGGCCGAAAATGCGGCCATCCACCGTCCGAATGCGGGCCGAGGTGTTCACGTTGACGCTAATCGGATCGGGGATCGGCTTGCCGTCCCATTGGATGTCGTCGACGTAAAAGGTGGGCTGGCTCGCGCTGGTGCGGCTCTGGATCCAAAAACCGTCCAGGTCCTGCACCCCTTCGACGCCCAGTTGGGCAAGGCTGATCGTGACCTTTTGCCAGCTCGCGGCAAGGGGCGGAAGCTGGACGACGAGGTGGGATCCCCCATTGCGAAGGGCCTGGACTTGGAGCAGTTGGCCACCTGTCGTGCCGCCGTGGATCCAGAAGCTCAGCCCGTTGAGCATCGTGGTGTCCAGCGGAGCGTGGTGCAGGTAAAGCGCGGTCCATCCGCCGGTCGTGACGCCGATGGACTTGGTACCGGAGTGCACGAACTCTGTCGCGCCAAGGTTGACGGTCGCCCAACTCCAGTTTGAGCACCCCGGAGCCAGACTGTCGGCGTACACCGGTTCCGTCTGGGCAAAGACAGACCCCATCAATCCAAAAGCCGCCACGATTGCGGCAAGTCTCTTTCCTAATCTAATGTTCATGGTTTCGTTTCGGGCACTGCCGATTCCGAGGGAGAGAATGACTCCCACCTAAGATAGTTCGGTTGAGCTGCAATAAGGATTAGGCCTAGGGGCCCAGCAAAGCTGCGGATTCGGGCGGGTCCCGGTGCAGCAGGAGCGGCAGCAGTAGGTCGTACGGCCCGGTCGAGCTTTCGGTCGGCAGCGATG
>Ga0216301_1000071_pt1 | contig 26018 bp, 23 predicted proteins | sample 4hB_Boncat_minus_FD_156203 | JGI IMG/M metagenome (GOLD analysis project Ga0216301, IMG submission 156203) | Terrestrial sediment cell enrichment communities for BONCAT metagenomics from Utah, United States - 4hB_Boncat_minus | ecosystem: Environmental > Terrestrial > Deep subsurface > Rock...
CTGCCTCTCCTGCCCCATTGCCTCGTCGGATGGATAGTGGTCCCGTTCATCCTTTAGGTGTGTTGTTGCGCACCCGAAGGGATCTGAGCCTCAGTTTTTCGGGGGAAGCTTTACATAATGTAAAGAAGAGAAGCTGTGGAACGGGCGCGAGTGAACCCAGGAATGGAACCAGGGATGCAGATGAAGACGAAGCGGGGGTGGCGGCGGGGCTTGAGCCTGATCGAGACCATCGCCGCCATCATCCTCATTATGTTTGCCGTGGCGGTATTCGGGGCGACCTTCCCGACGGCTGCGAACGCCGTGGCGAAGAACCGCAACCGCGACACGGCCGCCAACGCCTGCAACGCGGAGCTGGACGCCTGGCGTCGGGAAGGCTACGACAAGATCTCCAGCACCACCCTCAAGTCCGGCTCGACGCTGTTGAGGACGGCGAGCCCCAGCTCCCTGCTGGGCAACCCCGCGTCGCTGCCCGCCGGAACCGTCGCCGTCACCATCAGCCGTTTGAACGACACCTACGCCGTGCCCGCCACCGCGGTCGACACGGGGCGGGTCCAGGTGACCGTCACGGCGACCTGGAAAGGCGTGGGCGCGGATAAGGGGTCTTGGACTTTGACGACGATCATCCGCCAGGCGGAGTGACGGGGCGCCGCCCGTTGAGCTGTGGCTCCCGGTCCGGCTATGCGGGCGAGCCTGCCAGAGAGAAACCCATGACAACAGAGGCCAATCGGAAGCACGGCGGTCGGCGCGGGGTCGCGCTTCTCAATACGATGATCCTGGTGTTGGTGCTGGCGACGCTGGGATCGGCAGTCATCAACGTAGCCCTGGCGAGCGCCCGGCTCTCCGGCCGGCGGGCCTACGCTCTGCAGGCGCTGAACCTGGCCATGGCCGGGGCCGAAGAGGCCGTCGGCTCTTTCCAGGATGACCGGAATTACATGACGGCCGCCGGGCTGCCGGGCCCGACGCGCACCTACACATTGGCGGGCGCCGCAGGCGGTACGATCACCCTCACGCTGGTGATGACCACGGTCACGGTCAACGGCCAGCCCAAGCAGGTGCGACAGGTAACGAGCCAGGCTACGGTGACTTCGCCGTTTGGCCCCATCAGTCGGGTCGTGCGGGTAAACGTGGGCAACGCGGGGTCGATCCCGCTGTTCAGCTACACCCTGGCCGCTCGAAACATGCTCAATTTCAACGGCAATATCAGCGTCAAGAACTCGGACAACAGCCCTTCCGGAGCCAACGTGCACGCCAATGGCATCATCACCAAGGAGGGCGCTTCGGGGCTCATCCAGGGCAATGCCACGGCCGTTAACGGCATCGATTCGAATATCTACGGTATCGTGGCCGCCGCCACGCCTCCCAACATTGTCAACCCTAACGCCAACGAGGTTGTCTTTCCCGATGTTGATCCGCAATGGCAGGCGGATGCCGCTGCTGTCGCGAACACGGGGATTGCGGGCAGTTCCACGACCTTCAGCGGCGGCGGCCCGCTGCCGACGATGCGCGGCCGCTACAATGGAAACGTTGTCATCAATACCATGACAGGCAACGCGCCGGCGGCCCAGATTAATGGGGGAATTGTCTGGATCAAGGGCGACCTCCAGATGAACGGCGTCATCAAAGGCAGCGGCACTATCGTGGTGGAGGGGCGGATTACCACGCCCACCGGCGGAAACGCCGTCGTCGGGGCGGACCCCACTGGGCTGGACAACATCCTATTTATCAGCACATTCGCTGGCAGCGACGCGATGAACATTCGGCTATCGGGCACGCAGGACTTCCGCGGCCGGTTCTACGCGCCGAACGGCGACATTAACCTGAACAGTCAGGGAACTCCCAAGCTGTATGGGAGCGTGACCAGCAGAAACATTAACATCGGTGGGACGCCCGACATCATCAATGACAAGCGGAACAATCAGGGCGGCTTCACCCAGCCTGGATTCTTGGAATCAAAAGGCTGGGAAGAAGGGCCTTTCTAGCGGACGCGCTGGGTGCGAGCCATGATCCGGCAGCTAGGGTAACACCCGTAGCATAGGCCCTTGTGGGCGTCGACTCCCACAGCGGAAGGTGCGAAGTCTCGCAGCCAGCCTGCTTCAGCCCGCGGCCGCGAGGGCCTGCGCTACACGCGCCGACGCCAGGTTATCCGGATCATGGTTCACCTCCAGACGCGCTCCACAGGGCGGTTTCATGTGTAGAAGTGAGAGACAGACGTGAGGCATCCACGCTTTCGGCAGGGCAATCGGCGCGGTCTTACGCTGGTGGAGACGATGGTCACCGGCGGGGTGCTGATCCTCGTCATCGGCCTGCTGACCACGTTCACCAGCCTGGCGAACCGGATCTTCGCCGCGTCTCGGGCGGATGCGGACACGCAGACCTCCGCGATGACGGCAATCCAGACCATCTCTCGGGATCTCCGGAACGCCCGGGGTTTGCACGCTGTGCCCAGTTCCAACCCCGCGAGGCTCCAGATCCAGTTGCCGACCTACACGTCCACAGGCGCCCTCCTGTTGCCGATCCAGGAGGGGAAGGTGGTGACCTACCAGATCAGTGGGACGAGGCTGCAGCGCGTGGTGGACAACGTGGCGACGAACGTGGCCGACCTGGGAACGGGCGGCGCGGCGACGTTCATCTCTACCGGCGGACGGGACTTGAACAAGAACGGGACGATCGAGCAACCGGGCGAGGTAACCAGCGTAACAGTGACCATAACTACCAGGCAGGTCACCTACACGGGGTCGAAGGCGTATGACCGGTCGTTCACCACTTCCCAGGAAGTGGTGATGCGCAACTGGCAGATCCCCTCCACCATTCAATAAGGCCCGCCACGGTTAATTGGGATTTGGAAAACGCCCTCGCGGGAAATCCGCGAGGGCGTTTTCACGTCCGCTTACCGGAGCCGCTGACGGTTGGCGGTTCCCGGCGCGGGGTATGATCCTCCAGCGGAACGAACCGCGCGGTCGCCCGAGCGGCCGGGGAGGCAGCGATGAAGAAGGGTTTGCTGATCGGGGCGGCGCTGGGCGCCGGCGCTTACTGGGCTTCGCGCCAGCCGGGCGGCGTGACGGGCACGTGGGGACGGCTCCAGCAGGGCGTCCGCGATGTGATGTCGGGCCAGGACGCGCTCGCGGTGGGGAAGCGGTTCCTGGCGGGGCAAGATCAGGAGCGGGCGGACGTCTACATGGGCTCCGATGATAGCAAGCGCACGGAGGGGCTGCTCCAGCCGCAGCCGTACCAGGACATGGTCTCCTCAGGCGTGTAACACCCTCCGGCAAGCGGAGAACGACCGGGGATCACTGGCAGGCGGGGCAGAGGCCGACGAACTCGACCAGGTGCCGCTCGATGCGGAAGCGGGAGTCGGTGGCGGCGCCACGCTCCACGTCGGCCATGCCGGGGCAGTCCACTTCCTTCACCACGCCGCACTGGCGGCAGATGAGGTGATGGTGGCAGCCGGGGTGGTCTTCCAGGCGGCACGGCAGGTAGCCGCCCGAGAAGGCCACCCGATGGGCCAGGCCGTTCTCTTCCAGCGTCTCCAGCGTGCGGTAGATGCTGACGGTGTCCACCTGCTCTCCCTCACCGGCGAGCAGGTCGTGCATGGCGTAAGGGGAGAGGGGTCGCTCGGCGCGGGCCAGGACGTCCACCACCAGCCGCCGCCCGCGCGTGATGCGGAAGCCGCGCTCGCGCAGCCGGTTCAGCGTGAAGTCCGCGTAGTTCTCCAACCCGTGCCTCCCTCGACCCATCGGTCGGGTCATGCTAGCACGGGGTTCGAACAGGCGTCAAATAAGGGCGAGGCGCCCGGAGGGCCGGCCGGAGCGGGCGTCCGCCTCGTTACGCGGGGTCGTGCTGGCGGCAGGCGGTCGGGCAGCGGCGGTTCAGAAGCTGTGCGGCGACCAGCGCGAGCGCGCCCGTAATCGCGGCCAGGATACTGGCCGAGTGGGAGGGAGCCAGGTGCCCCGCGCCCACCAGCAGCAGCCCCGTGGTGAGGACTACGAGCGGCCCCGGCCGGCCGTGCTGGCGAAACCCGACGCCCAGCGTGGAGTAGCCGACGAGCGCGGCCGTTCCGATGAGGAGGAGCTCCAGCCAGTGGTCGAAGGGACCGTGCGCGTGGGCGTGCTCCTGGCCGGCGAATAGCGATCCCAGCGCCAGGATGGGCATGGCCGCACAATGCGCCGCGCAGGCGAGGGAGGCCCACACGCCCAGCCGATCCAGCTTCCCCAACCGCGCCGTCTGCATCTCGCCGCCCATCCATTCCCCACTACTGCAATAGCGTTGCTTTAGGTTAATAACACCCACGGGGGTCTGCTGTCAACCCGGATTCCGAATCCGTGGGCCGCCCGTCTCCTTACCCGCCTCAGCGGCGTTTAGCGTTTTCTCCCCCATGTCGGCGGGTATATGGCCCCTCGGTGCGGCCGCCGCCCGCGCCGGCTCCCGCCGGGAGCCTGTTGTGCTACCGCGGCAACGAAGGAGAGCCTGGATGCCATACGTAATCGGGGGCCAGTCGGTCCAGTTGGAAGACGAGCCCAAGAACCTGAACGGTCCCGTGTACGTGCCCCTGCGGCAGGTGGTGGAAGCCATCGGCGGCAAAACCACCTGGGAGAACTCCACCAAGACGGCCGGCGCCACCGTCAACGGCCGCCACGCCCGCATCGACTCCGACTCCGCGAGCTTCGACGTGGACGGACGGACTGTGACGATGTCGGTTCCTTCCTTCATGGAAGGCAACCAGGTCTGGGTGCCGATCGAGTTCTTCGATAAAGCCTTCGGCGTGGTGGCGATCGCGGACGCCAGCAACACGGTGACGGTCAACGCCTGATCGTCGTAGACCGCCCGCTAGCCTCCCAGCCAAGAGCGATAGAGGCGAGCCAGAACGGGAACGGGCGCCCGCAGCACGTACAGCCCGAGAATGAGGCCGTAGACCAGCGTCGTTCGATAGGCCCCCCGGCGCTCGTAGCGCCGGGGGCTTGTTTCGACGGCGGGCCGGAGTTGGCGCACGCGGCCCTGGCGCCGCAGCCGCCGGTAGAATTCCGCGTCCTCCATCAGCGGGATCTCGGGATAGCCCCCCGCGGCGAAGAACGCTTCCCGGCGGCAGAAGATCCCGTGGTCGCCCAGTGCGATCCGGAAGAGGTCCACGCCCAGGTTGCCCAGCGAGTCGCTGATGCGGTAGACCGGCTCCGGCCGGGGGATGCGGATGCGGAAGCAGCCGCCGGCCAGCGACGGATCGGCCAGCGCGGCACGGATCGCCTCCAGCGGCGCGGCGGGGAGGCGGGAGTCGGCGTGGAGGAACCAGAAGCAGTCGCCGGACGACGCCGCCGCGCCCGCGTTCATCTGGCGGGCGCGGCCCCGCTCCGCCTGCAGCACCCGGTCCGCGAGGGGCCGGGCGGCCTCCGGGGTTCCGTCCCCGCTGCCGCCGTCCACCACGATTACTTCGGCGCCCGGCGCTCGCTCGCGGAGATGCGCCAGGAACTCCCCGACGCCGGCCGCTTCGTTCAGCACGGGGACGATAACGGAGACTTTCATCTCCGGCAGGCTACTTCTTCTCCCACAGCGCCGCCAGCGCCCGGTAGCCCACCAGCTTCACCTTCTGTTCTCGGATGAAGGCTTTCGTTTCCGGGTCCACCATCAGGCGACCCTCGTGGGCGCGGGCCTGCCAGTTGCCGGTGACGTGGCGGATCTCCTCGTCGTCCCCGCTCAGATGGACGATCAGCTCCGTCAGGCCCGGCTTGAGGGTGCGGACCAGCTCGTGGAGCTTCGTCTTGCGCTCCTCGTAGGTGTCGGCTTTGAGGCCCGTGTCGAGGCGGTCCAGGAACAGGTAGCCCTGGCCCTTCAGCTTCTCGTAGAGGGGCAGGTAATCCAGACCCAGCAGCTTCGCCTGGAGCACGATCTCCGGCGCCGGCGCCATCAGCATCGGCACGATGCCGACCTCTTTGGCCACCCGCACGTACACGTCGAAGTAGCGGGCGTCCGCGAAGAGCGTCCCCATGTGAGAGTCCAGGTGCGTCGGCTTCATCCCGAACTGGCGGGCGCGCGCCACCTGGGCGCGGATCTCCGTCTCCACCTCCGCCGGGGAGGCGTGCGCCTTCACCTGCGCCACGGAGCGCCAGAGGAACCCTTCTTCGTCCAGCAGGCCCTTCACCTGGTCCGGCGGCGCGACGGAGCGCCAGCGGTACCGCTGCCACTCGCTGGTGAGCGTGAGGTGCAGGCCCAGGTCCGCGTCCGGGTGCTCCCGCGACCAGGCGGCGATCTCCGGAAACCAGGGGCAGGGGACCATCACGCTGCCGGAACTGGCCACCCCTTCCGTGAGCGCCCGGATCGACGCGGCGTTCGCGGAGTGGCACATGCCCATGTCGTCCGCGTGGATCATCAGCAGGCGGTCGTCCTTGGTGAAGCCCAGCCGCTCCGCCAGCGTCTGCTCCGCCGCGTCCGAGGCCATGCCCAGCAGGGCCGCCGCCGCCGCCGCCCCCGCCGCTATCAACCCGCGCCGTGTCATGCTCCGCCTCCTAGAAATCAGTCCACCTCCGCCACAGAGTTGCAGGCGGCGCCCCGGCGTTCCTCTGATTTGGCATTCCGCTGAACATCCATCACCGCAAGCGACCGGCTACATTCCTGCTACAAGCATGTTCCAGGTGTCAGCATGTGCCAATCATGAGGAGTCTCGGCTTGCTTGAGGGAAGTTCAAGAGTAATAGCGGAACTTGAACCGTTCGAGCACGTTGCGATAACATTAGTTAGCATGGCTGGATGGTTACTCATGCATAAAGAGGTGAGTGGGTGAACGGAGAGCGGCTGTACGAGATCAGGTGCCCTGTCCACGGCTTCATCCCTTTCGATGAGTGGGAACGGGACATTATAGCGCAACCTGCATTCCAGCGCCTGAGACGTATCCGGCAGCTTGCTTGGACGGATCAAATCTACCCGGGCGCAATGCATACTCGATTCGAGCATTCCCTCGGAGTGATGCATACCGCCACACTGCTCTACGACTCTATCGTTCGTTGTTCGCGGGACATACTTGGGAGCGAACTCCAATACAAGGAGGATGGACTGAAGAGGCATCGTGTCTTGATCAGGCTTGCTGCGCTGCTCCATGACGTAGGGCACGGACCGTTTTCACATGCCGGCGAAGAACTTATGCCTTCACGCAGAGAAGATTCAAGGCGTTACAAGCATGAAGATTATTCCGCTGCGATTATTCGTCGCCATTTCCGAGACGTAATTGACGAGCATCCTGTTAATACCGCGAATTTCAGTTTGCGCTCTGAAGATGTAGCACTGTTGGTTGAAGGGAGCGCTAAGGCTGGGGTGGCGCTTTTCTGGCGCGAAATCATCGCGGGGCATGTAGATGCTGATCGCATGGATTACCTTTTACGTGATTCACATCATATAGGCGTTCAGTATGGCTGCTACGATCTTCAGCGGCTCATTCATACAATGCAGGCTGTGCCTGGACAAGAGGGAGAAGGCCTCCGTTTGGGTGTGAGCGAGGGGGGAGGTCACGCCGCAGAAGCATTAATCGTAGCGCGATATCTAATGTTCACGCAAGTTTACTTTCACAAGACACGGGTAGCGTTCGATCACCATCTACGAAATGCACTGAAGGAGATCCTGCCAGGAGAGCACTTTCCAGGACCAGAGGGAGGGAGTCTAGACGAGTATTTGGCCTGGGACGATTGGCGAGTGCTGGGCTTGCTCGCGGCAGGTAAAGGTGGCGAGCATGGGCGGCGTCTGGCGCAGCGCGCTCAGTTTCGGGAGATATATCACACTCCGGAGTCGCCGTTGGCTCACGACCTGGAAAGCTTGGATGATATGCGCGATAAGTTGGGCGACTTACTGGCTGCCGAAGAATCAGCGATAACCTCTTGGTATAATCTCAGCAAGGGAGACCTTCCCGTGGTGAGCGAAGGACGACGTATTGTAAGACCTCTTTCCCATTACTCTAGCATAGTTGCCAAGATCGAACCGATACGGCAAGTTCTGTTATACGTAAGGCCAGAGGATCAGACGAAGGCTCGTGCTATCGTGAAACGTCGAGTAGACAAAGCCCATGACTAAAGTAATGGTTCCTTGGCATCGCTATGCGGTTATTGCCGACCTCGCAGGGCGGCGGCCTAAGCTTGGGCGGACTGCGTTGATGAAGTTCTGCTACTTCCTCCAGACCCTGAAACAGGTCCCGTTAGGATACGATTTCAGCCTGTATACCTACGGGCCGTTTGCCGCTGCAATACTCGATGACCTTGCATACACACAACGTCTTGGAGCGGTGGAAGAGAGGGTAATCTGCAATCCTAACGGATATGGGTATGAGATTACTGCGGGCTGTGCGGCTGACGAGGTCAAAGGAAGAAGCCAAGATTTTTTGACGCAGTATGGAGAGTGTATCGACTGGGTAGTTCGTGAGTTCGGTGGATTGCGAGCGGGGGACTTGGAGCTGGCTAGTACAATGGTCTACGTGGATCAAGAAGCTCGTCAAAAGGGCGAAGCGATCAGTTTGCCGGCGTTGGTTGAACGTGTGCTGGAGATCAAGCCCCGATTCACCCAAGACAAAGCTACAGAGTTGGCTGAAGACTTGGTGCAAAAGCAGTTCCTCTCCCAGGTTACCGGGAAGTAGGTGGTAGCTTCTGCCGGCGCTCCAGCATCTTCGCCCACGGATTGACGCCTTTCTCCAGGCGCTGCGGCACAGTCTCCATGTTGAAGTCCTGGAGGGTGGCCCCGCCTTCCAGTTCGTCCCAGGTGAGCGGGCACGACACGGTTGCCCCCGGCTTCGCCCGGACGCTGTACGCGCTGGCGGCGCTCTTGCCGCGCGCGTTCTGAACCCAATCCAGGTACACCTGCCCGTCCTTGCGCTTGTCCAGCATCCGCTCGGTGGTCGCCAGGTCGGGCAGCTCCGTCGCCACGGCCTGGCACACCGTCTCGGCGAAAGCCGCTGCCTCTTGATAGGAATGCGGCGCCAGCGGCACGTAGATGTGCAGCCCGCGCGAGCCGCTCGTCTTCAGGTAGGGCTCCAGCCCTCGCCCGGTCAGCGCGGCGCGCGTGGCCTGCGCCACCTGGACGATCCCTTCCCACGGCGTCCCCTGCGGGTCGAGGTCCAGCACCAGCCAGTCGGGGCGCTCCAGGTCCTCCACGCGCGAGTGCCACGGGTGCTGCTCCACCGTGCCCAGGTTCACCAGGTACAGCAGCGAGGCGGGCGTGCTGTAAATGGCGTAGTCCAGCAGCCGGCCCTGCTCGTTCGCCATGCGGACGGCGCGCAGGAACTCGGGGCCGCTGTCCAGGTCGTGCTGGAAGAAGGGCGCCTGAGTCGTGCCGCGTGGGTAGCGCTTCAGGATCGCGGGACGGCCTTCCAGGAACGGCAGGATAGCGCCGGCGACCCGCAGGTAGTACTGGAGCAGCCGCCCCTTGCTGATCTTCTCCTTGGGCCAGTACGGGCGGTCGAGGCTGGTCAGCTCTAGCCGCTCGTCGCCGAGCTGCAGCACGACGTCTCCCTTCGGCTCCTTCAGCCCGAGGAACTCATCGGCCGAGAGCGCGCCCTCGGCGGGCGGCGTCGGATGGCGCTTGATCTCCGCCGCGGCCGGCTCCCGCGCCGCGGCCCTGTGTTCCTTCGCCGAACCGCCGCGAGATGGCTGCGCCTCGCCGATGACCTCGGCGGCATGACCGGGCTCAGCGTGGTCGTCGTCGCGCTTCTGGAGCAGCCACTGGGGCTTGGCGCCCTCCCGGATGCGGAAGAGCCGCCACTCGCCCCGCAGCCGCTTCCCATGCAACGTGAAACGGAGGCCGCCCTCCTCCCAGGCCCGCAGCGGGTCCCCGTCGGCGCTGTAGTCGCCGGTGTCCCACTGGTAGACGCGCCCCGCGCCGTAGCTTCCTTCCGGAATGACGCCCTCGAACGGCAGGTACTCCACCGGATGGTCTTCCACCTGGACGGCGAGCCGCTTGACGTCGGGGTCCAGCGAAGGACCCTTGGGCACGCTCCAGCTCTTGAGGACGCCGCCCATCTCCAGCCGGAAGTCGTAGTGGAGGTGCGAGGCGTGGTGCTCCTGCACCACGAACCGCCCCTGCGATGCGGGCGGCGTGGGGTTTCCCGACGGCTCCGGCGTCTCGTCGAACTTCCGCTTCTCTCGATAGGCTTCCAGCGCCATCCCCGCCTCCTTGAGTGCCTGCCGCTATCCTGGTGTACCGCCGCGCGCGGCTGGCGCAAACGACCCTGCAGCCCGCCGATCCCCGCAACCGGCGTTCTGCCCCGGTGTCTCACCGCCTGGGTAGGTGGGCTGCAACGGAATGGCAACCGCCGAAGCAACCTTCCAGCGCCCTTTCGCCGTATTCTTGCATGCGGAAACTGGGAGCCGCCGGCATCTAGTTGGATGGAACCGGCGCGAGTCTGACTCAGCAGCCGCTCCTCCACCGCGCCTCCCGGCGCGGCCTCCCGCCTGTGTCGGCGGGTGTTATCAGGTGTGACGCGGTTTTGGGTGCGCGGCGGACGCCGTTCCGGCCGCGGTTAAGGACAAGCAGGCCCATGCGGTTTAACGGAATTCTGGCAGGCGGGTTGGTGGCGAGCTGGTGCGCCGTGGCGGCTCTGGCCGCCGCGCCTCCCACGCCGCCGAAGCGGGCGCCAAAGAAGGCGGCGGTGAAGAAGGCCGCCCCCCAGGTCGTCGCGCCTGCGGAAGTCGCGCGGCCCCCTGCGGCCCCCGCGGCCGGCCCGGCGATCTCGCCCGCGGAAGCGGAGTTCTTCGAAACCCAGGTCCGCCCCGTTCTGGCCGAGAAGTGCTACTCCTGCCACGGTCCCAAGCTCCAGCAGGCCGGTCTCCGGGTGGATTCCCGCGCCGCCTTGCTCCGGGGCACAGACGCCGGCCAGCCGTCGCTCGTGCCGGGAGACCCGGAGAAGAGCTCGCTCGTCACGGCCATCCGCCACACCGGCGCGGTGAAGATGCCGCCCCAGGGCAAGCTCCCCGACAAGGACATCCAGGCGCTCACGGAGTGGGTGAAGATGGGCGCGCCCTGGCCAGGGGGCGGCGCCGTCGTCTCCACCGAGTCGGCCGCCGACCGGGCGAAGAAGCACTGGGCGTTCCAGCCTGTCCGGAAGCCCGCCGTCCCCGCCGTTAAGAACAAGACCTGGATCAAGTCCCCGGTGGACGCCTTCATCCTGGCGAAGCTGGAGAAGAAGGGAATCGCGCCCTCCCGCATCGCCGACCGCCGCACGCTCATCCGCCGCGCCACGTTCGACCTTACCGGCCTCCCGCCCACGATGGAGGAGATCGAGGCGTTCATCCAGGATAAGTCGCCCACGGCCTTTGCGACGGTGGTGGACCGGCTCCTCGCCTCCCCCCGCTACGGCGAGCGCTGGGCCCGCTACTGGCTGGACATCGCCCGCTATGCGGACACCAAGGGCTACGTCTTCCAGGAAGAGCGGCGCTATCCCTACGCCTACACCTACCGCGACTACGTGATCCGCGCCTTCAACGAGGACCTACCGTACGACCAGTTCCTGACGCACCAGATCGCGGCGGACCACCTCCCGCTGGGTGACGACAAGCGGCCGCTGGCGGCGATGGGCTTCCTCACGCTGGGCCGACGCTTCCTGAATAACCAGGCGGACATCATCGATGACCGCATCGATACGGTGATGCGCGGCACGCAGGGGATGACCGTGGCGTGCGCCCGCTGCCACGACCACAAGTTCGATCCGATCCCCACGAAGGATTACTACTCCCTCTATGGCGTCTTCGCCAGCTCCGTGGAGCCCGCCGACCTGCCGCTCATCAGCGTCCCGGAGCGCACCGAAGCCTATCTGGCTTACGAGAAGCAGCTCCAGGCCCTCCAGGCGAACGTGGACCAGTTCCTGGCCGGGAAGCACGCGGAGTATGTCGCCGGGCTGCGGTCGCAGGTAGGCGACTACCTCCTGGCGGCGCACGACGCGAAGAACGGAATGGACGTCCAGCGGCTGGCGCGGAACCGCGACCTGAGCCCAATGGTGCTGCGCCGCTGGCAGGAGTTCCTCGCGGAAACACGCAAGTCCCAGCATCCCGTCTTCGCGGCCTGGAACGCCTACGCCGCCGTGCCGGAAGCCGAGTTCGCCGCCAAGGCGCCTGCGGTCATTGCGAGCCTGGCGCCGTCCGGCAGCAACGCCCTGGTGGCCCAGTCGTTCTCTATGAAGCCGCCGGCCACGCTGAAGGAGGCGGCCCAGCGCTACGGTCAGCTCCTGGCGGACATCGACCGGCGCTGGAAGCAGGCCCAGGCCGAGGCCGCGAAGACGGGCGCTGCGGCTCCCGGCTCGCTGCCGAATGGGAATGAGGAGCAGCTCCGGCAGGTGCTCTACGCCCAGAATTCTCCCGTCAACGTGCCGCTTGCCGAAGCCCGGCAGCTCTTCAACCGCGCGGATCGCGACCGGCTCCAGGGCCTGCAGCAGCGGGTGGATGGGCTCAAGGCCACCTCGCCCGGCGCTCCGGCCCGCGCGATGGCCCTGGCGGACGCCCCTACCCCGGTCACGCCCCGGGTCTTCCGGCGCGGCAACCCCGGCAATCCGGGTGAGGAAGTGCCGCGGCAGTTCCTCGCGGTCCTCTCCGGTCCGGAGCGAAAGCCGTTCACGAAGGGCAGCGGCCGGCTGGAGCTGGCGCAGGCCATCGCCAGCAAGGAGAACCCGCTCACGGCGCGGGTGATGATGAACCGGATCTGGCTGAACCACTTCGGAGCGGGGCTGGTGCGCACGCCCAGCGACTTCGGCCTCCGCAGCGATCCGCCCACGCATCCGGAGTTGCTCGATTACCTGGCGACGCGCTTTATGGAAGAGGGCTGGTCGGTCAAGAAGATGCACCGGCTCATCATGCTCTCCAGCACCTATCAGCAGGCGAGCGACGTGAACCCGCGCTCCGCTCAGATCGATCCGGAGAACATGCTCGTGTGGCGGATGAACCGCCGCCGCCTCGACTTCGAAGCCACCCGCGACTCGCTGCTGGCGGCGTCCGGCCAGCTAGACCTCAAGATGGGCGGTCCCTCCGTGGAGCTGGGCAAGCCGGAGGCGAACGTCCGGCGGGCGGTCTATCTGTTCGTCGACCGCCAGAACCTGCCCGGCCTGTTCCGCACCTTCGACTTCGCCAGCCCGGACAGCAGCAGCCCCATGCGCTTCAACACCACGGTCCCGCAGCAGGCGCTGTTCTTGATGAACAGCCCCTTCGTGGTGGAGCAGGCCCGGCAGTTGATCCAGCGGCCGGAGGTGGCGGGGGAAACCCAGGCGGCGCAGAAGATCCAGCGGCTCTACCGCCTCGTCTACGGGCGGGACGCCGAGCCGGATGAAGTCGCGCTCGGCCTGCGCTTCCTGAAGTCCGTCCAGGCGCCTGCGGCGGATACCGCGGCTCGCCCGTCGCTCTGGCAGTACGGCTACGGCGAGGTGGATGAAGCCACGAAGCGGCTGAAGGGCTTCACGCGGCTGCCGCATTTCACCGGAACAGCCTGGCAGGGCGGCCCCCAGCTTCCCGACCCGAAAACGGGCTGGGCGACGCTGAACGCCGCCGGCGGCCACGCGGGCAACGACCTCCGCCACGCGGTCATCCGCCGCTGGACGGCCCCTCGGGACGGGAGCGTTGGTGTGGGTGGAACGTTGAGCCACGGCGTGGACATGGGAGACGGCGTGCGCGGGCGGATCATCTCCAGCCGGCAGGGCGTTCTGGGAACCTGGGTCGCCCGGAATGGGAAGGTGGAGACGCCGGTGGCCCGCGTCGAGGTGAAGCAGGGCGACACGCTCGACTTCGTGGTCGATTGCCAGGCCGAGCCCAGCCACGACTCCTTCGCGTGGGTTCCCGTGGTGAAGAGCCTGAACGCGAGCGAGGAGTGGAACGCAGCTTCCGGCTTCAGCGGTCCCGCGACCGCCGCGCAGCCGCTCGCGCCCTGGGCGAAGTACGCGCAGGCGCTGCTGCTCTCCAACGAGTTCTTCTTCGTAGATTAGGAAGTCGGCGGCGGGATTTGCCGCCCGGTAATACAGGGCGCGGATTCTGCGTATAGATGAGGGGACTGCCGCTTCTCTCGGGCATCGACGACAGGCAAGCAAACTATGGGACATCATCGAAAGCGACTGGAAGATCTGCTGCTCACCCGCCGCGAGGCGCTGCATCGCTGCGGGATGGGCATGGGCGCGATGGCGCTGGCCGGGATGATGGGGGAGCTGGGGCTGACGTCGACGGCGGAAGCCGCCGTGAACCCGAAGGCGCTCGGGCCGCTGGCGCCGAAGCAGCCCCACTTCGCCCCGAAGGCGAAGCGGGTGATCCACCTGTTTATGAACGGCGGCCCCAGCCACGTCGATACGTTCGATCCGAAGCCGCTGCTGGATAAGTACCACGGCCAGGTGCTGCCGACGGAGAACCCCCGCACGGAGCGTAAAACGGGCGCGGCGTTCCGGTCTCCGTTCAAGTTCCAGAAGTACGGCAAAAGCGGCATCGAGGTCAGCGAGCTATTCGCCAAGACCGCCGAGAACATCGACGATATCTGCGTCATCCGCTCCATGCACGCCGACGTGCCGAACCACGAGCCGTCGCTGCTGCTGATGAACTGCGGCGAGGCGCGCCTGGTGCGGCCCAGCATGGGCTCGTGGGTGACCTACGGCCTGGGCAGCGAGAACCAGAACCTCCCCGGCTTCATCGCCATGTGCCCGGGCGGCTACCCCATCCAGGAGTCGCAGAACTGGCAGTCCGGCTTCCTGCCCGGCGTTTTCCAGGGCACCTACATCGACACCCAGCACACGGACATCGAGAAGCTGATCGAGTACGTGCGCAATAACTTCCAGTCGCTTGCCGAGCAGCGCCAGCAGCTCGACCTGCTCAAGCAGTTGAACGAGCGCCACATCCAGAAGCGCCAGCAGGACTCCCAGCTCGAGTCCCGCATCCAGTCGTTCGAGCTGGCCTACCGGATGCAGATGGACGCCAGCGACGCCTTCGACGTGAGCAAGGAGCCGCAGCACATCCGCGACATGTACGGGCCCGGCACGCAGGCCCGCCAGATCCTGGTGGCCCGCCGGCTCCTGGAGAAGGGCGTCCGCTTCGTCCAGGTGTGGCACGGCGCGGGCCAACCGTGGGACAGCCACGACGACCTGGAAGTGAACCACCGAAACCTGGCCCGCCAGTGTGACCAGGCCATCGGCGCGCTGCTGAAGGACCTGAAGCAGCGGGGGATGCTGGACGACACGCTGGTGATCTGGGGCGGTGAGTTCGGCCGCACCCCCACGGTGGAGCTGCCTACCCCCGGCGCCAACGCCGGCAAGATCAACGGCCGCGATCACAATCACCACGGCTACACGATGTGGATGGCGGGCGGCGGCGCGAAGGGCGGCTACGTCCACGGCGCCACCGACGAGAGCGGCTTCGCGGCGGTGGAGAAGAAGGTCCACGTCCATGATCTCCAGGCGACGATCCTGCACCTGTTGGGCTTCGACCACGAGAAGCTGACCTATCGCTACGCCGGCCGCGACTTCCGCCTCACGGACGTCCACGGCCACGTCGTAAAGGAGCTGGTTGCGTAGGCGGGATCGGTCATAGCGAGAGTTGCCTTGGGCTTCAGAAGTAGCGGTCCTCGTTCTTGGCCCCTCTCCGCGCCCGGCGGGGAGAGGGGTGCCCGAAGGGCGGGGTGAGGTGGGTTCGCAGTCAAAACCCCCGTTCAAAGCACCTCTGAGCCGCAAGGGTTTCCGGCGCCCACCAGGTCGTCGAATAGCCGCTTCCCGACGCCGGGCGGCCTGGTTTCATCCAGGCCGCCCGGCTTCTGCGTGTGGAGGGGAGTTATTGTGGAACGCGGAACAGAGGTCGGGGGTGGAAGAATGACGCGTAGAACATTTCAGTGGGCAGTGCTGGGCGTGCTGGCGACCTCAACCGGTTGGGCGGCGCCGCCCCAGGTCGTGGCCACCGATCCGGCGCAGGCGGGTCCCGACTTTGCGGTCCAGGGCGAGTACGTCGGCTCCACCGGCGACGGGCGGAAGCTTGGCGCGCAGGTGATCGCGCTGGGCGACGACACGTTCCAGGCGGTGTTTCTGGCCGGCGGTTTACCCGGCGACGGCTGGGATGGAAAGACCACCCGGGTGCGGGTGAACGGGTCTCTGCTGGAGAAGGGCCGGACGCAGTTCGGAACTGCGGGCATGGGCTGGAACGGCGTCATTACGGATGGAGCCGCACTGGAAGGGCAGACGGCCCAGGGCGTGTCCTTCCGGCTTGCCAAGGTAGTGCGCCAGAGCCCGACGGTAGGGCGGAAGCCGCCGGAAGGCGCCCGCGTGCTGTTCGACGGCACGAATACGGCCGCCTGGGCCGACGCTAAGATGACGCCCGATGGCCTGTTGCTGTGCGGCACGCGCACCCGGGACGAGTTCCAGGACTTCACCCTGCACCTGGAGTTCCGCACGCCGTTCAAGCCGTCGGCGCGCGGCCAGAGCCGGGGCAACAGCGGCGTCTACCTGCTCAACACCTACGAGCTGCAGATCCTGGACTCGTTCGGCCTGGACGGCAAAGACAACGAGTGCGGCGGCATCTACACCCGCAAGGCTCCGGATGTCCACATGTGCTTCCCGCCGCTCTCCTGGCAGACCTACGACATCGACTTCCAGGCCGCGCGATTTGGCGCGGACGGCAAGAAGACGAAGAACGCTGTCATTACCGTCCGTCATAACGGCGTGCTGGTCCATGACCGCGTTGAGATTCCCGGCCCCACCGGCGGCGCGCGGCGACGGCCGGAAACGGCGGCTTCCGGAAACATCCAGTTCCAGAACCACGGGAACCCCGTCCATCTCCGGAACATCTGGATCGTTGAGAAGTCGAAGGTGTGACAGGCCCTGAATGATTGTCAGCCGGGCCGGAGGTGGTGCGTTACCTACCTGTCCTAAGGTAGTGGGGCAGGAGCGATCCTGCGCCCGCGAGCGCCTCTTTCTCTCTCGTAGAGGGAGAGCGCGGGTCCACTGCTCCGCGATGCGAGGTAAGGACGACAGGGGGAGCAATCCCGACGCACGCCAGTTTTTGCCCGGCTGGCATTTTTCAAGGGACCCGTCGGTACTACTATCCAACGGCGCCCTGTCGTGACGACTGGGCGGCAAAGCCGCTTCGTGCCTGGCGAACCAAATCAACGTGCCGCTGCCTGTCGGCTACTTTGAAGGCGGTGAAGTCACACTGTACTACTGACCCTGAGAATCTTGTTGGGACGAGAAGACTTGCCCGTAAGTCGTGCTGGGCGAGTTCGAGACCCGGACCTTCCGCCCGCCTCCTCACTTCTCATCTGTGTTCGTCTGTAGTATCTGTGTTCATCTGTGTCAACGCTTCCAATCCGGTTGCGGCAAAGCCGCTCTGTGTTGAGGCTTCAGAAGGCTGGGAGAGGAGAACGGCGTTGGTGAAGCGGTGTATCCTGGCGGTAATGCTGGCCCTGCTCGTCCCGGCCTGGGCAGGAGCGCCGGCGGCGGAAGCGCCCAGCCGGGAGGCCGTCCAGACGGCGGTCAACCGGGCCCTGCCGTTGCTCCAGAAGAGCGCGGCGGAGTACACCCGCCAGCGCGGCTGCTTCGCCTGCCATCACCAGGCGCTTTCCACCCTGCCCGTGGTCCTCGCCCGGCAGCACGGCTACGAGATCGATGCGCCCGCGCTGCAGGAGCAGCTCCGGTTCACCCGCCGCTCCCTGGAAGGCGGGCGAGACGGGTACCGGCAGGGCAAGGGCCAAGGCGGCGCCGTCGACACGGCCGGCTACGCGCTCTGGACCCTGGAGACCGGCGGCGTGCAGCCCGACGACCTGACGGCCGCCGTCTCCGAGTACCTGCTCCTCCGCAACGCCGACCTCGACCACTGGCGGGCTTCCGGCGACCGGCCCCCCTCCGAAGGCAGCCGCTTCACCTCTACCTTCCTCGCCTTGCGCGCCCTCCAGGCGTTCGGGACGGCGGAGCAGAAGGAGCGGGTCGCGGCCCGTGTGGCTAAGGTGAAGCCGTGGCTGCTGCAGACGCCGGCCGTGACTACCGAGGACCGGGTTTTCCGCCTCTGGGCCTTGAAATACGCGGCGGCCGCCGCCGCCGACCTTGCGGCGGCTGGACGGGAGCTGGCGGCGACGCAGCGAGAGGACGGCGGCTGGGCGCAGACTGACGGCGCGCAGAGCGACGCCTACGCCACCGGCTCGGCGCTGCTGGCGCTCCACGAGACGGGGCGACTGGAGCCCGGCGCGCCCGCCTTTCAGCGCGGCGTCGGGTTTCTCGTCCGGACGCAGAAACCGGACGGCTCCTGGTTCGTCCCCACGCGTAGCAAGCCGTTCCAGCCCTACTTCGAGAGCGGCTTCCCCTACGGCAAAGACCAGTTCATCTCCATGGCGGGAACCGGCTGGGCGACGGCTGCGTTGATACTGAGCGGCGGAGGGAAGCGGGACTGACGAGCGCGGCAGCAGGCCGGCCTTTGGTCTACCGCTGTAGAGTGGTGTCTCCGTCCCCGCTTACTTGCGATCCGGGGACAGGTTTGGCCAGACGGTGGCTAGTTACGGAGACGAAGACAAGACAGAGGCTCGCCCCCAGCGGTGGCCGTCTACACCCTGCGTCTCAAACAAGAACCCGCCCCGACGTGGAGAGTCTAGGATGGCTCGTGCCGGACACACGAAAGGACTATGCCCATGCGGCCATTCTCGGCCAAAGGCGGCCACAACCGATCATCGGCTGCCCATTTGCCATTTGATATTTGGCATTCGCACTTCCGAGAGGACGAGGACCCCCTCCCCCCTCGTTAGGCCCGAATGCCGGGCGGTTTACAAAGATCCGGTTTGAAGTAAAGAGATCGTGCCCAGGCATCTCCTGGGAGTTACGAGTATGGGACAGAGGCGCCGGCGGACAACCGGCTTCAGGAGCAGCATGAATCGACGAAACTTCTATCTATCGGCTCTCGCGCTGGCGGGGGCTGCGGCGGCAGGAACCTGGGCCGTGGCGGCGGAGACCAAGGGCGCGGCCCTCGATCCCGCGCAGGCGGGGCCGGACTACCTCGTCCAGGGCGAATACCTGGGCACGCTCAAGGGCGGACGCCGCGTGGGCGCCCAGGTGATCGCCCTGGGTAACGGGACCTTCCAGGCGGTGTTCCTGCCCGGCGGCCTCCCCCGCGACGGCTGGGACGGCCAGACGCGCATCCGCGTGGACGGGAAGACCGAAGGCAGCGAGACCCGCTTTGGAAAGCCGGGCGGCGGCTGGAACGGCAGCGTCATGGCGAACTCGCTTCAGGGTGAGACGGACCGCGGCGAGCGGTTCGAGTTGAAGAAAGTGGTGCGGCAGAGCAATACTCTGGGAATGAAGCCGCCGGCGGGCGCCGTCGTGTTGTTCGATGGGACGAATGCGGACGCCTGGCAGAACGGCAAGGTGGAGGACGGCCTCCTGCGCTGCGGCACGCGCACCAAGCAGAGCTTCCAGGACTTCACTCTCCACCTCGAGTTCCGCACGCCCTTCGTGCCGCTGGCGCGCGGCCAGGCCCGCGGCAACAGCGGCCTGTATCTGCAGGACCGCTACGAGATCCAGATCCTGGACTCGTTCGGGCTGGACGGCAAAGACAACGAGTGCGGCGGCATCTACCGCCAGAGCGCGCCGTCCCAGAACATGTGCCTGCCTCCGCTCTCCTGGCAGACCTACGACATCGACTTCGAGACGGCCCGCTTCGATGCGGACGGCAAGAAGATCAAGGACGCGGTCGTCAGCGTCCGCCACAACGGGATGTACATCCACGACCGGCTGCATCTCTCCAGCGTCACGCCGGGCGGCGGCAAGAACCGCGAAGACGCCACGGGTGGGCCGTTCCAGCTTCAGGACCACGGCAACCCCGTCTACGTCCGCAACGTGTGGGTGGTGGAGAAGAAATAGACTGCTGCGTCAACCAGCGGAAACCACCGGCAGGAGCGGCGCGCGATGCGTCGCTCCTGTTTCATGGCGGCTCCCGCTTGCCGGATCCGTAACCCGAGCGGCTTGTGGCCGTTCAAGAACTGAACGATACCATCCAAGGAATTGCAGGGAAGCGCGGTGTACAGACAACCGGAAGAGCCTCCCGCTTCTCTTTAGAGTTTGCTCACGTCGTATCTCGGTAACCGGCTATGCTGCTGCCCATTCGCACCGACCGTCCCCGCATCCGTCCGGCGTATCTAACGATCACGCTCATCGTCATCAACACGCTGGTCCACATCTACTCCATGGTCGCGCCGGAAGTCCCGCAGACGTTCATGGTAGATGGACAGGCGATCCAGGTCTCCCAGCCGATCCTCATCGCTCACTACGCCCTGCGCGGCAGCGATCCCACGCTGCTTACCTTCTTCACGCACATGTTCATCCACGGGGGCATCATGCACCTGGTGGGGAACATGCTGTTCCTCTGGATCTTCGGCAGCCTCATCGAGGACGCGCTGCGGCCGTGGGGCCTGGCCGCGCTCTACCTGGGAGGCGGGGTGATGGCCGCGCTGGCGCACATCGGCATCGCCGCCACCCTGGGCCACGACGTCGACCGTCCGATGGTGGGCGCCTCCGGGGCGGTGGCCGCCATCATGGGGTTGTTCATGCTCCGGTTCTACAAGACGCGGGTGGAGATCTTCTACCTCTTCTGGTACCGGTGGGGAACCTTCTGGGTGCAGGCCGTCTGGGCGCTGCTCTACTGGATTGCTCTGGAAATCTTCAGCGGGGTGCTGGACGCGGCGGTGTTTGGCGGGAACGGCGGTGTGGCGCACTGGGCGCACGTGGGCGGCTTCGTGGCGGGCGCCATCGCGGCGCCCTTCCTCGGCAGCATCTCCGCAGCCAAGAAGGAGTACTTCAGCGACGATCCCGAGACGAACGTGGAGTACGTCCGTCGCAATGAAGAGGTGGGAGCGGCGGAGCGGGTGCTGCGCGCCGATCCCGGCAACGCGTACCACATGCGGCGGCTGGCGCAGGCGCTGAGCCACGCCGGCGAGTACGGCCGGGCCACGGAGGTGTATCAGCGGTGCGTCTACCGCTTCGCCACCCGGAACATGATGGGCCAGGCCGCCGAGGTGTTCCTGGAGATGATCGACCACGACGACTCGGCGGCGCTCACGCCGGAGCTTCAGCTCAAGCTCGCCCGGCAATTGGAGGCGGATCACCTGCCGCAGGCCATCGCGGCGTACCGCACCCTGGCTGGGTCCAACGTCGTGCGACCCGAGGTGGAGTACGCGCTGCTGCGCCTGTCCGTCCTCTACGACCAGAAGATGAACAAGCCCCACGAAGCGCTGCGGTGCCTCACCGAGTTCCTCCGCCGCTATCCGCAAAGCGAATGGATCGCGCAGGCGCGACAGGCCCACGCCGTCCTCAACGGCCAGCTCCGCCTGGGGTAAGGGTTTCAGGTTGCAGATTTCAAGTTTCAGGTTTCAGGTTCGGCCGGGTTCCAACCTGAAACCTGGAACCTGAAACTCGAAACCTAGCCCCTACTTCGCTCGCACGCCGATGTCGTCAGCGTCGAGGGTGCGGACCATCTGATCGTTGCGAGACATCATCCGCGCCGGGGTCTGCTGCCGGATGACGGTGGGCGGCTCCAGCGCCGCGCAGGGCGTCCCGAACCGGGCTTGAGCGTAGGGCAGGTGGGTGGCCCCGCGCGCCAGGATGTGGTGCTCGTTGGCGCACTCACCGTCGTAGGGCGCTCCGTGGTTCCAGGGGACCCACGAGCGGGCGTTGCAGTAGTGGGAGACGAAGGCGCGCCGCCAGCGGTCCGTACTGCGGTTCGGATAGGAGCGGTGCAGGAGGTGGGGGTGGAAGAAGATCACGTCGCCCGGCTCCACGGGCACGGAGACCCACTCATACTTCCGGGCGACGGCGGCTAGCGCGTTCACCTCGTCGTCCAGGTGGCTCACGTTCGCGGCGGTGGTGAGGCCGGCGAGCGCCCCGTCGCTGTGGACGAAGCCGCCTTCCGGGTCTTCGCCCGGATGGATCGGTTCCGCCCGGGAGCCCGGCGCCACCCACAGGCATCCGTTCTCCTCATCGGCCGGATCAATCGCCAGCCACGCCCCGATCAGGGTGTCTGGGTAGGTGGTGATGTAGTAGGCGTCCTGGTGCCAGCCCTGCCCTCCGCGCCCCGGCGGGTTGTAGAAGAGCATGGTCTGGAGCGCCAGCACGTCGGGCCCGATCAGCGCTTCCAGCACGTCCAGCACGCGCGGGTGCAACAGGAACCGCTCGGAGACCGCGTCTACCCGGTGGAGCATGTGGACGCGGGTGAAGCGCTGCAGCAGCTCCTCCGCCGTGGCGCTCGGCGCGGGCGGCTCGACGCCGGGCACGGCGACCCGGCCGTGGAAGAGGTCCATCGCGTGCCGCTCCAGCTCCGCGACTTCCTCTTTCGAGACGAGGCCCCGCGCCACCACGAACCCGTCCCGGTGGTAGGCCCCATACTCTTCCACGCTCACCGGATAGCGGTCCGCTCGCTCCTGCGCCAGCACTCGATACGACATCGCTCCTCCTCCTCAAGGACATGCCCACGGCCCGTTCAGCCGGTTCCTACTTCGACGAACCGCCGCTGGATCTCTCCGTCCCGCGCGTGGCAGAGGAAGTAGCCCTTCTCCGGGGTGTCGTCGTGGTTGCCCTGGCTGAAGGAGCAGCAGCGGTTGGTTGTGAGGGGGACGCCGTTCCACCAGCGCTCGGTGAACGCGTGGTAGTGTCCGCTCAAGACCGCCTGGAGGTTGAAGTCCTGAAAGCGGGAAAGCACTTCGTCCGCGTTCGAGGGGCGGAAGCGAACGTCGGGCCCCAGCGGAAAGTGCGTGAACACCACCGTGGGCCGCTGCCGGTCGAGATGCGGCAGCGTCTCGTCCAGCCAGCGGAGCGTGTGCAGCGGCACATCGGTATCCTGCCAGGCGAGGCCGGCGGTCGTGTCCAATCCGATGAAAGACCAACCGTGGTGGGCGAAGTGGTAGTTGATCCGGTCCGGGAAGAGCGTCTCGTAACCAGTGCGGTCGTCGCCGGGGCCATAATCGTGGTTGCCGATGACCGGATAGATCGGCGCGCCAAGGCCCTGGAAGACCTCCCAGACGGCGGCCAGCTCTTCGGCGCGGCCGTCGGTGGCCATGTCGCCCAGCAGCAGGCAGAACTCTACCGGCTCCGGATGGGCGCGCATCTGGCGGACCACGCCCTCCAGCCACTCGCCGCAGCGCTCATCCCGGTAGTGGACGTCGTTGACGACGGCAAAGTGGAAATCACGCGGCTCGGAATCGGCAAGCAGGTTTTGCATGGATTCGGGTGTGCGAGGGGCGACGCGGCGGGCTTACGCCGTGAAGCACAGATCGAGCTGCTCCGCATCCGGGTGCAGGAAGCGCGCCAGCCGCTCGCCTTCGTCGGCCAGCTTCACCTTTGCGGCGGCCGGCAGCGGCGCGAACGGCGACACGGTTAGTGTGGTTATCTTCCGCGTGCGGGTCGCCTTCCAGGTCCCCGCGACGAAGCCGTCCACCAGGAAGGTGGGCAGCACCAGGGCGTTCCTGGTGATGACCACGGGCCGGTGCTCGTCCGCGATCACCCGCGTGCGGTCGGCGTGAGACAGGATCAGGTTATCGAAGTCCGCCACGAAGCGCGCAGGGATGGGAGTGTCTTCCGGAGGGCGGGGCGCCTCCGGAAGGTCGAACAGCTCCCGGCCGCGCTCGTCGCGGAACACCTGGAGCTGTGGCCGAAGCTCCTCCAGGACCGGCGCCAAGCCGGTGAGACCGGACCATGCCTGGACATCCCGTGCGGCGGCCGGGCCGAACGCCGCGAGGTACCGCAGCACGAGCGCGTGTAGGCCGGCGCCCGCTTCCAACGGCTGACCGAGCCAGTCTTCGGCCAGCGCGAACTCCGCATCCGTGCGGAAGCCCCACTCGTGTGGAGAAGTAGCTGAGAGGAGGGGGAGGTGCGTGCGCACGACATAGCCCATCGCCCGCTCGTCGGCGTTCGGAAAGGCCGCCAGCAGGGCCCCGCGCAGCTCTGTGAACGTGCGCGGCCGCTCGGCGAAGATCCGCCGGGCCTCGGCGAGCAGGGCGTCCAGCTCGAAGCCTCGCGTGCGATCGCGGAGCACCGCGCGCATCCCCGCGCTGAGCGCCGGCTGAAGCACCGGGCGGAAGGCGAGGTAGTCCCGCCGGGACATCAGGTGGAGCGTGCAACGCATCAGGGTGGCGCGCACCACCTGGCGGCTGTCGATGAGGGAGCGCAGGTCCGCGCGCTCGAAGCGGGAGAGGCGAGACCACAACCCGAGGAACGGCGGCCGGGCCTGCTGCGCCTGGAGCCCCACCAGGCGCTCGACGGCGGAAAGGGCGGAAACCCCCTCCCGCGCCAGGAGCATCTGGCGGGCCAGGAGCGCCCGGTTCAAGGCCTTCCGTGTCAGCGTTTCCGAGGTCATCTCCGCCAGCGCTCCTCGGAGCGAAGTTACCGCTCCCGGAGCGCCAGTTCCGTTCTCCGCCGCTACTTTCCCTGCCGCGGCGCCGTCCGGTATTTCCGTCTGCCTAGCCTTTGCCGCCGGCGAGCTGTTTGACGTGCGCGGCGACTTTCTTGATCTGGGGATCCGTCAACTGTTCGGCGAAAGCGGGCATCTTTCCCCGGCCGTCATGGATGATCTTCCGCAGGTCCGCGTCCGCGCCGCCGGCGGCGGACGCCAGCGCGGGGCCGCTCCCACCCTCGCCGTTCGCCCCGTGGCAGAACTGGCATTTCTGTTGATAGATCTCGCCGGCCGACGCGTTCTCCGCCAGCGGTTTTCCGGGGCCGCGACCGCCCCTCCCGCCAGGACCACCGGGGCCGCCCATGCCACTACCCGGACCGGGAGCGGGCGCCGGCTCCTCCGCAGGCTGACAGCCAGCCGCCAGGCCGCCCAGGACTGCTACCCATGCGAGGATCGCGCCCAGGATGGTCCGTCTACCCTTGAACATGGATACTCCTGACCGGATCTTTACCGTGGCCCGACGGGCGAGATCGGCCTGCCGCTCCAGGGACGGCGCGCAAGGGAGCGAGGGCGGCCTGCGTGGGGAAGGAGCTCTCGGTCCACTCGGGGAGGTCGCCCAGGGGCTGGCCTGGCAGGTCAATCACGCGCCCCAGGACGCGGTCTGCCTTCACCGGGCCGAACTGGCGGCTGTCCAGGCTCTCGCTTCCGTCTCCGATGAGGAAGAGATGGCCGGCCGGAACTTCCACGCGCACCACCTGGGTGTCGGCGCCCGGATGCTTGCGGCGCAGCATCTCGGCGAACTGGCTGAAGCGTCGCTTCTGCGAGGTGCGGATCGGTGTGGTGATGGCTCCCGACTCGGTACGATCGCGCCAGGCCCAGAAGGAAGCGCCCGCCGTCGCGAAGACGCGCTTCACTACTGTCTGGTTGCCCAGCTTCAGCACTACGACGGCGCCGGGCGCGAGAAGCTCCGCGCGGCGCGCACCGTTGTCATAGACGATGAGAGATCCCGACGTGAGCGTCGGCAGCATCGACTGGCCGCAGACGATGCCCCCGCGCCACGGCAGGCAGCTCGCCAGTCCGACGATGCTCAGGCCCGCTAAGGCCAGCGTCCTCAGTCGCCTTCGGGGCGCCTTACCCATGCCAACGTTGTTGTGCCGGAGCAGCTCAACGGCCATTGTGCGCATCGTTCAGCATTCCTTACTCGTACAGCCTGGACCCAGTCGCGTCCGTCCAGACGGACGCGCTAGGGAAGGCGAAAACGTGGGAGCCCGCGTGGGAGGAGGCGCGGAAACCAGCCGGGCCGGGATCCACCAGGGCGACTTCGAGGCGCCCTGGTGGAACCGGAACGTGGGTTACGGAACGGGGTCCGCAGAGGAACGGTACGGCTTAGTTGTTGTTCGGAGCCGGCGCGCCGGGCCGCGGGCCGCGACCGCCAGGGCCGCCGGGACCGAAGCGCCGCTCGGGGAACTTGAACGCCGGGCCCTGCATGGCCAGGAACTGCGTCTTCTGCGCCGGGGTGAGAATCGCGTTCAGCTTGGCATCGGTGGCGGTGCGTGTCTCCTGCATCTTCTGCATGGACTGCTGGCGCTGCTCGTCGGTGGGCGGGGCGCCGCCCTGCTGGAAGCCGGCGAAGACCTGGCGCATGGCTTCACCCTCGGCCATCAGCGCGGCCTGAACCTTCTGGCGCTGGTCGGGCGTCAGC
>Ga0216301_1000072_pt1 | contig 25987 bp, 15 predicted proteins | sample 4hB_Boncat_minus_FD_156203 | JGI IMG/M metagenome (GOLD analysis project Ga0216301, IMG submission 156203) | Terrestrial sediment cell enrichment communities for BONCAT metagenomics from Utah, United States - 4hB_Boncat_minus | ecosystem: Environmental > Terrestrial > Deep subsurface > Rock...
CGCTGAACGTCGGCGACAAGAACTATGACCCGCTCTTCGCTTACGGCTACGGCCTCACCTACGGCGTCAACGGCAACCTTGCCGGGCTCTCCGAGGAGCGCCCGGCCGGCGTTTCGGCGGGCGCGGACGGCGTGGTGTTCGGCCGCGCAGGCCTTCCCACCGGCTGGTCGCTCGACCTGATCGAGGACGGCGGAACGACGGTCCCGGTCACCGGCAATGCGGGCACGACCGGCAGCGGCCGCCTCGTCGTCGCCGGCGTCGACCGCCGCGCCCAGGAAGATGCGCGCCGCTTCACCTGGAACGGCACCGGCGGCGCGACCATGCAGTTCGCTGCCGCCCAGCCGCTCGACATCTCGCGCGAGGCCAATGGCGAACTCAGCCTGATCGTCGACTACCGCGTCGATCAGGCGCCGAGCGCTCCGGTGCTGCTCGGAATGGTCAGCGGCGCGGGGGCCCGGGCGGGCCTTCCGATCGCCGGCTATCTGAGGTCGGCGCCGATGGGACAGTGGACCACAATGGCGATACCGCTCCGATGCCTGCGCGAAGCCGGCGTCGACATGCAGCGGGTGAGTGCTCCTGTGTGGATCAGCACGGCCGGCAAGCTGACGCTGTCCGTCTCCGACGTCCGAATCGCAAGCGCGGCCGTGCCGCAGAACCAGTGCGGCCGGCCGTGAGCGACGCACGTAGGCCCGGCCGCGGCGCATCGGGCGCTTTCGCGGTCGTCACCAGCCTTTTCTTCGCCTGGGGCTTCATCACCTCGCTGATTGATCCGCTGGTGGCGGCGGTGAAAGGCATTTTCGACCTTACGGACCTCGAGGCGCAGCTCAGCGCCTCGGCCTTCTTCATCGCCTACGGCGTGATGAGCTTCCCGGCGGCGGTGCTGCTGGCGCGGCGAAAGTCGGTGCCGACGGTGATGATCGCGCTCGTGATGATGGTCGCGGGCTGCCTCCTGATGCTCTGGGCGGCGAACGTCGCGATCTACGGCCTGGTCCTCCTCGGCCTGTTCGTGCTGGCGAGCGGAATCACCATTCTCCAGGTGGCGGCGAACCCGCTCGCGGCGGTGCTGGGGCGGCCTGAGGGGAGCCACTTCCGGCTGACGTTCAGCCAGGCGTTCAACAGCTTGGGGACCTTCATCGGCCCCTATCTGGGCGCAGTGCTCTTCCTTCAGGGCCTCGAGGTGAAGGAGGGGACGGCGGTGACCGAGGCGGCACGCTCCTCCTCGCTCGCGGGCATCGACTCCGCCTTCATCTGGATCGCGGTGATGATTGCGCTGCTGGCCGTCTTTATCTGGGCCTCGCGCCGCCTCATCACCGACGCCGCCCCGCCGCCGCCGACCGAGACGGCGCGGCGCGGCATCGTCGCGACCTTCCTCGAGGCGACGTCGTCCCGCTGGGCTGTGCTCGGCGGAGCTGCGATCTTCCTCTACGTCGGTGCGGAGGTCGCGATCGGCACGCAGATGGCCTTGTTCCTCAACAGCGACGACGTCCTCGGAGTCTCGCTCGAGGATGCCGGGAAGATGGTGAGCCTTTATTGGGGCGGCGCGATGGTCGGCCGGCTGGTCGGCTCGGCGCTGCTCACCCGCTTCGCCGCGACCTCTTTGCTCGCCACCTTTGCGGCAATCGCCGGCGCGATATGCCTCTACGTCTTCGCCGTCGGCGGAGTGAGCTCCGGCTACGCCGCGCTCAGCATCGGCCTGTTCAACTCGATCATGTTCCCGGTGATCTTCACTCTGACGCTCGAGCGGTCGACGGCGAGCGAGGAGGCGACTTCGGGCTTCCTCTGCTTCTCGATCGTCGGCGGCGCGGCGATCCCGCCGATCGTGGGGCTGGTGTCGGGCGCGACCGACTATGTCACCGCCTTCATCGTGCCTGCGATCTGCTATGCGATCCTCGCCGGCTTCGCGATTGCCGCGTCGCGCGCGGCGGTGAGGCATCGCGGCGATAATCCCGCCGCTACGGTGCATTGATCGAGGCGTGAACGTGTCCGCAATGTCGGCCGGCAGATTCAGGCAAACCGCGTTCTGGGCGGGCTGCGCCGCAGTGAGCGCGGGCGTGCTCCTCCACATGCCGATGTATGGCGAAAGCCTCAAAGGCGGCCATCACATGTCGGACATGCCGGTCGGCCTCGACATGATCCTGGGCATGGTCCTGATCGCGGTCGGCGTCGCCGCCGCATGTTTCGGAGCGCTTCCCGAGCGGCACAGGAGCCTTGCCGAAGGCCACTCGCCGATGCGCTATGAGGCGCCGGACGACACGCCGCTCGGCCGCGCCCACTATCTGACGCTGCTCGTGCTGGTCGTCGGCCTCGTCATCGACACGATGAAGCCGGCGACGCTCGGCTTCGTCCTTCCCGGCCTCGCGCGTGAATATGAGATCGAACGGTCCACCGCCGCCTTGCTCCCGTTCGTGGCCCTGACCGGCACGACCGTCGGCTCGTTCGTCTGGGGCTGGCTCGCCGACGTCTATGGGCGGCGGGTGTCGATCATCCTATCGACCATCATGTTCATCGCGACTTCGGTCTGCGGAGCGATGCCCGCCTTCGGCTGGAACCTCCTGATGTGCTTCCTGATGGGAGCGTCGGCGGGCGGGATGATGCCGGTGGTCTACACGCTTCTCGCCGAGATCATGCCGCCGCGGAGCCGGAGCTGGGTGCTGGTGCTGGTCGGCGGCACCGGGCTCGTGGGCGGCTATCTGGCGGCAAGCTGGCTCGCCAGCCTGTTCGAGCCGGTGTTCGGCTGGCGCTCGCTTTGGCTGCAGGGGTTTCCCACCGGGATCGCTTTGCTGCTGCTTGCCAAGTTCATCCCTGAATCGCCGAAGTTCCTCGCGGAGCAGGGGAGGGTGGACGAGCTTCGGAAGCTCGGGCGCAAGTACGGGATCGTGGCCAGGCCGCTGACGCCGGCCGCGCCCGACGCCCCGGCCGGCGACAAGAGCCAGAGGAATATCACGATCGCGCTGGTGACTGCCGCGCTCGCCTGGAGCTTCGTCAATTTCGGGCTTCTCCTGTGGCTTCCCTCGGATCTCCAGGAGCGCGGCTACAGCTCTGCGCTCGCGAGCGGGATCATCGCCAAATCCGCCCTCATCGCGCTTCCGACCGTCGCCGCCGCCGCCTGGTTCTACAGCCGCTGGAGCAGCAAGTGGACGCTGGTCGGCTCGATCCTGCTTACCTCGCTGGCGCTTGCTGGAACGCTCCTCATCGATGAGATCTCGTCCGATCCGATCATCGTCATCGCGGTCGTCGCTTTGCTGATCATCGGAAGCAATGCGGCGATTGCAGTGCTCCTCCCGTACACGGCGGAAAATTACGCGCTCGGCGTCCGCGGCAGGGCGACCGGCCTGGTCGCGGGCAGCAGCAAGGTCGGTGGCGTGGCAGTCCAGACGCTGGCGCTGGTAGGCCTGGTGCCGAGCTTTGGTGCGGCTGCGCTCATCCTTATCGCGCCGATGACGGCGGCCGGTTTTCTGGTCGGCTACGCAGGACGCGAGACGCGTGGCCGGAGCCTTCGCGAGCTTGAAAGCGCGTCGGGCGGTTGACTGTGCGGGACGGGCGCGGGTTGACCCGCGCTTCCGGGTGGGGCAATGGTAGCGCTATCATAAGCCAATCCGAGCGGGGCGGTCACAGTGATCCAGGAATTTTCGAAGGAGATGCTGCCCGCCGATCTGGGCGAGGCAGTCCTCGTCGGCCGGCTCCGGCTGGACGAAGGGCCGACCCCGGTCCTGATTCGCGGCGGCACCGTCTACGACGTGTCACGCGCTGTGCCGACGGTCGCCGACCTTCTGGATCGCGACGACGCGGCGTCAGTCCAAGGCGAGGCGCTGTTCCCGCTCGACCGGCTCGACGCATCCCGGCTCCTCTCACCGGTCGATCTCCAGGTGGTGAAGGCTGCCGGAGTCACCTTCGCCGTCTCCGCTCTCGAGCGCGTGATCGAAGAGGCGGCGCGCGGAGACTCCAGCGCGGCGGCGGCGGTTCGCGAGAAGCTCGAGTCCCGAGTCGGCGGCGGAATCCGCTCCGTCGTCCCCGGAAGCGAGGAAGCGGCGCGCCTCAAGGCGGCGCTGATCGAAGAGGGGATGTGGTCGCAATATCTCGAAGTCGCGATCGGGCCGGACGCCGAGATCTTCACCAAGGCTCCGGTGCTTTCCACCGTGGGCTGGGGCGCCGAGATCGGCGTTCGCTCCGATTCGAGCTGGAACAATCCGGAGCCGGAAGTCGTGCTGGTCGTGAACAGCCGCGGCACGCCCGTCGGCGCCACGCTCGGCAACGACGTGAACCTGCGTGACTTCGAAGGGCGGAGCGCCCTCCTCCTCGGCAAGGCCAAGGACAATAATGCATCTGGCGCGCTCGGGCCCTTCATTCGCATCTTCGACGGCGGGTACGGGATGGACGATGTACGCGACGCAGTCGTGGAACTCGTCGTCGAGGGCGACGATGGCTACCGGTTGACCGGCACGAGCACGATGCGTGAGATCAGCCGCGACCCCGAGGAGCTCGTCCGCCAGGCGCTCAGCGAGCATCATTATCCCGACGGCTTCGCGCTCTTCCTCGGCACCCTCTTCGCGCCGGTCCAGGATCGCGATGCGCCGGGCCGCGGCTTCACTCACAAGGAAGGCGACGTGGTGCGGATCTCGACGCCGAAGCTCGGCACGCTCGTCAACCGCGTGACCACTTCCAAGGCGGCGCCGCCATGGTCGTTCGGCGTGCGCGACCTGATGAACAATCTCGCCGCTCGCGGGCTTATAGGCGCGGGCGCACGCTAAACAGGCAGGATTCGAATGACCGACACACTTACCCATTTCATCAACGGCGAACAGGTTTCTGCCGAGACTCCGCACCCGAGCATCAACCCGTCCGACACCAACGACATCGTCGCACGCTACCCCAATGGCGGCGCGGCCGAAGTCGATGCCGCTGCCCAGGCTGCGCGCGCGGCCTTCCCGGCCTGGTCGCAAGCCTCGCCCGAGGTTCGCTCCGATCTCCTCGACCGCGTCGGCACGATCATCATGTCGCGTGCGAAGGAGCTCGGCCAGCTTCTCTCCCGTGAAGAAGGAAAGACCGTCCCCGAGGGTACGGGCGAAGTGATGCGCGCCGCGCGCATCTTCAAATATTTCGCCGGCGAGGCGCTTCGCCGCCACGGCCAGACGCTGCAGTCGACGCGGCCCGGCCTCGATGCCGAGACCTACCGCGAGGCGGTCGGCGTGTTCGGCCTCATCACGCCTTGGAACTTCCCGATCGCCATTCCCGCCTGGAAGACGGCTCCGGCGCTCGCCTTCGGCAATACGGTCGTTCTGAAGCCGGCCAATCCGACGCCCGCCATCGCCCACGCGCTCGCCGCTATCATCCAAGAGGCGGGCGCCCCTCCGGGCGTGTTCAACATGGTGCTTGGCCAAGGCGGTGTCGGAGCCGCGATCGTCGATCATCCCGAGATCGACGGAATCTCCTTCACCGGCTCGCAATATGTCGGCGCGCAAGTCGGAATGGCCGCGATGAAACGCCAGGCGCGGGTCCAGCTTGAAATGGGCGGCAAGAACCCGCTGGTGGTGCTCGAGGACGCGAACCTCGACGTCGCCGTCAACTGCGCGATCGACGGCGGCTTCTTCGCCACCGGCCAACGCTGCACCGCTTCGTCGCGAGTGATCGTCGTGGACTCCATCCATGACCGCTTCGTCGAGGCGGTGGCCGAGCGGGCGCGCGCGCTCCGAGTCGGCAATGCGCTCGATCCGAACACGCAGATCGGCCCCGCGGTCAGCGAGGCGCAGCTCGAGCAGAGCCTCCGCTACGTGCAGATCGCCAAAGGCGAGGGTGGGCGCCTCGTCACCGGCGGGGAGCGCCTCAATCTCGAGCAGCCGGGCTGGTACATCTCGCCCGCAGTCATCGCCGACACCGCGCCCGACATGCAGATCAACCGCGACGAGGTGTTCGGCCCCGTCGTCAGCACGATCCGGGTCACCAATTACGAGGAAGCGCTGGCCGTCGCGAACCAGGGCGATTTCGGCCTCTCGGCGGGCATCGTCACCAACTCGCTCCACCATGTGCGCCATTTCCGCCGCAACATCCGCGCGGGCATGGTGATGGTGAACCTGCCGACCGCGGGCGTCGACTATCACGTGCCGTTCGGGGGAACGAAGAAATCGAGCTACGGCGCTCGCGAGCAGGGCTTCGCGGCGGTCGAATTCTACACGCAGACGAAGACCGTCTACATCGGGGGCTGAGCAGTTGGACGACATGAGGGCGATCTACCCGAGCCTCCGCGGCAAACGGGTTCTCATTACGGGCGGCGGATCGGGGATCGGCGCGGGCATGGTCGAAGGTTTCGTCCGGCAGGGGTCGGACGTCACCTTCTTCGACGTCGCCGAGGAAGACAGCCGGGCGCTCGCGGAGAAGCTCGGCTGCCGCTTCGAGCGGGTCGACCTGATGGACATCAAGGGTGCCCAGGCGACGATCGCCCGGCTGATCGAGGAGGGGGGCTCGTTCGACGTCCTCGTCAACAACGCCGCCAATGACGACCGCCACTCGATCGACCAGGTGACCGAGGATTATTGGGACAACCGGATGGGGGTGAACCTCAAGCACCTCTTCTTCTGCGCCCAGTCGGTAATCCCCGGGATGCGCGAGAAGAAGGCGGGCGCCATCGTCAACCTCGGCTCCATTTCCTGGCACCTCGGAATGGCCGAGCTCGCAATCTACCAGACCGCAAAGGCTGCGATCGAGGGGCTCACGCGCTCGCTCGCCCGCGAGCTCGGCGAGGACGGCATCCGGGTCACCTGCGTCGTTCCCGGCAACGTCCGAACGCCGCGCCAGCTCAAATGGTACACGCCCGAAGGCGAGGCCGAGATCGTCGCCGCCCAGTGCCTCAAAGGCCGCCTGGTGCCCGAGGACGTGGCGGCGATGGTGATGTTCCTCGCATCCGACGACGCCCGGCTCGTCACCGGCCACGAATATTTCATCGACGCCGGCTGGCGTTGATGGCGAGCGGCTCCCCCACCAGCGTCTGGAGCCTCGGCGCCACGCTCGGGGAGGGGCCGGTCTGGGTGGAGCGCGACCGGGCGCTGTGGTTCGTCAATATCAAAAAGAAGCATATCCACCGCTTCGACCCTGCGAGCGGCGAGCAGCGCAGCTTCGACGCGCCCGAGTATGTCGGCTTCGCGCTTCCGGCGGCGGGCGGCGGCTTCGTCGCCGGGTTGCAGAGCGGGCTGTCACACTTCGACGAGAGCACCGGCGAGTTCCGCCGCATCGCCGAGGTCGAGCCCGAGCTTCCCGCCAACCGCCTGAACGACGGCACCGTCGATCCGTCCGGGCGGCTATGGTTCGGCACGATGGACAATGACGAGAAGGCGGAAACCGGCGCCATCTACCGCCTAGGCGAGGACGGCCGAGTCGTCCGCTCGGGCGGCGAATGCTGCATCACCAACGGCCCGGCGGTGAGCCCGGACGGCCGCACGCTCTACCACATCGATACGCTGCGCGGCCTCGTCTTCGCCTGCACGGTCGCCGACGACGGCAGCCTGACCGACCGCCGCCTCTTCTGCGAAATCCCCAACAGCGAAGGCTATCCCGACGGCCCAACGGTGGATTCGGAAGGCTGCGTCTGGATCGGCCTCTTCTTCGGCTGGTCCGCACGCCGCTATTCGCCCGAGGGCAAGCTCATCGAGACCGTCCGCTTCCCGGTCTCCAACATCACCAAGATCGCGTTCGGCGGCCCCGGCCTCCGCACCGCCTTCGCCACCACCGCGCGCCAGGGCCTGAAGCCCGAGCAGCTCGCCGAGCAGCCGCTCGCCGGCAACCTCTTCGCCTTCGAGGTCGAGACTCCGGGCGCTCCCTCCTTCGAGGTTTCCATCGGCCTCAAATAAGAAGGGGCGCGGTCTCCCGCGCCCCTCCAGTCGTCCGGCTTAAGCTCGCTCAGCCTTGCATCTCTTCCAGTTCCTTGCCCTTGGTCTCGTGGATGAATCTCTGCACGAGGAAGAAGCTGATCACCGCGCAGACCGCGTAGAAGCTGTAGCTGACGGCAAGGCCGAGGCTGACAGCCATGATCGGGAAGCTCTGCGCGATGAGGTAGTTCGAGAACCACTGGAAGAAGCCGGCGACGGCGAGCGCCGAGCCCCGGATCTGGTTCGGGAACATCTCGCCGAGCATCACCCACATGATCGGGCCCCAGCTGACGTTGAAGAAGATCACGTAGAGGTTGGCTGCGATCAGCGCGAGCGTTCCGAGGCCCGAGGAGAGCTGCAAATTGCCCTCCGGATCGAGCGTGCCGTTGCCGAACGCGTAGACGAGTGCGAAGAGCGTCACCGCCATGCCCGCCGATCCGATCAGAAGCAGCGGTTTGCGGCCGATCTTGTCCACATAATAGATGGTGATGAAGCAGGCCGCGATCGAAAGTGCGCCCGAGACGATGTTGATCTGGAGCGACTGGTCCTCGGTAAAGCCGGCGAGCTGCCAGAGCGTCGCGCCATAATAGAAGATGACGTTGATTCCGACGAGCTGCTGGAAGACGGCCAGCAGGATGCCGGCCCAGACGATCGGGCGGATGCCGCCGCCGGGCGCCTTCAGGTCGCTGAGGCGCGGGCGGTGATCCTGGCTGAAGCTGGCGCGGATTTCCTCCAGCTTGGGGTTGGCGACGTCGGAGCCAAACAGGTCGGTCAGAACCTTGCGCGCCTGCTCGTCCCTGCCCTTTGAGACGAGGTAGCGGGGGCTTTCGGGTATGAAGAAAAGCGCGACGAGGAAGATCGCGGCCGGAAGCGCCTGCATCAGGTACATCCAGCGCCACGCCTCGAGCCCGCCCCAGAAGGTGGCGGTCGATTCGCCGGCGGCGCGGGCCAGATACCAGTTCACCACGAACGCGGCGGTGAGGCCGGTGATGATCATGATCTGCTGCACCGTCGTCATCCGGCCGCGGATGCTGGCGGGCGCGACTTCGGAGATATAGGCCGGCGAGAGCACGCTCGCAGCGCCCACCGCCATTCCGCCCATCAGGCGCGCGATGACGAAGATGGACTGGGATTCGGCGAAGCCCTGGACGAGCGCGCCGACGAGGAAGAGCACGGCGGCCAGCATCATCACGTTGCGGCGGCCCATGACGTCGGCCAGGCGGCCGGCGAGGAACGCGCCGATGAAGCAGCCGATCAGAAGCGAGCCGACGGTGAAGCCGAGGCCGCCTTCGCTCAGGGCGAACGCGGTTTTGAGGCCTTCCTGAGTGCCGTTCACGGCGCCGCTGTCATATCCGAACAAGAAGCCGCCGATCGTTGCGACTGCGACGATGGCGCCGATGAAGCCCATATTCGCCCGTTGCGGGCTCGCTTCCGTCATTGTCTGTCTCCTCTCACATGCCCCGATTCGTGAGCCGGGCTTGTCTCCATGTTAGCGGTAACTCTCGCGATGGGAAGCCTCAGTGGTTGTGCCGCGGCGTCTCCTCGGAGGTGCGCCGATATTTCACCGCCATTTCGAGCACTCCGCCTTCGTGAAGCTGGCCGCATTTCTCGCGGTAGATCTCTTCCCACGGAGTCTTGCTGTCCGGCACGGGAGGGATGCCCTCGGCTCGGCGCCGCTCGATTTCCGCTTCGTCGACGACCGCGTCGCACCGGCCTTGGTTGAGGTCGATTCGGATCAAATCGCCGGTCCTCACCCAGGAAAGGCCGCCGCCCGCTGCGCTTTCGGGCGAGGCGTTGAGGATGGACGGGCTGTCGGACGTTCCCGACTGGCGCCCGTCGCCAAGCGTCGGAAGGCTGGTGATTCCACGCTGGAGGAGAGCGTCGGGCGGCTGCATGTTGACGACCTCGGCCGAGCCCGGCCAGCCGAGCGGCCCCGCGCCGCGGATGACGAGGATGCAATTCTCGTCGATCTCGAGCGCGGGGTCGTTGATCCGGTGGTGGTAGTCGTCGGAGCCGTCGAAGACGATCGCCCGGCCCTCGAATACGCCCTCGCGGCCCGGCTGCGACAAATAGCGCTTCCGGAATTCCTCCGAGATCACGCTCGTCTTCATGATCGCGAAATCGAACAGATTGCCCTTCAGGACGAGGAAGCCGGCTCGTTCCTTGAGCGGCCGGTCGAACGGCAGGATCACCTCGCGGTCGACCGCTTCGCGTCCCTCGAGATTTTCGGCGAGCGTGAGGCCGGTGACGGTCAGCGTGCCGCCGGCGAGCTTGCCCGCCTGGAGGAGCTCCCACAGGACAGCGGGGACGCCGCCGGCGCGGTGGAAGCGCTCGGACAGATACTTGCCCGCTGGCTGCATGTTGACGAGCAGCGGAAGGTCGTAGGCGTGCATCCAGTCCTCCGGCCGGATCTCGACTCCGGCGTGGCGGGCCATTGCGACGATATGCGGCTGAGCGTTGCTCGATCCACCGATCGCGGTGGTGAGGGCAATGGCGTTGAGGAAGGAATCGCGGGTCAGGATCTTCGACGGGCGCAGATCCTCGAAGGCCATCTCGACGGCCCGCTTGCCCGTCTCATACGCCATCTGGCCACGCTCGCGATAAGGCGCGGGAATGGCCGCATTGCCGGGCAGCGACATTCCGAGGCCTTCGGACACTGCGTTCATCGTGTTGGCCGTGCCCATCGTGTTGCAATGGCCCACCGAGGGCGCGGAATCGGCTGCGCGGGCGAGGAATTCGTCCTCGTCGATCTTGCCCGCGCCGAGGAGGCGCCGGGAGCGCCAGATGACGGTGCCGGAGCCGACCAGCTCGCCCTCGTGCCAGCCGTCCAGCATCGGCCCGCCGTTGAGGGTGATGGCGGGGATGTCCACCGTGGAAGCGGCCATGATCGCCGAGGGCGTCGTCTTGTCACAGCCGGTGGTGAGGACGACCGCGTCGATCGGATAGCCGTTCAGGATTTCGACGAGCGTGAGGTAGTTGAGGTTGCGGTCGAGCGCGGCCGTCGGCCGGCGGCAATTCTCGAAGATCGGATGCATCGGGAATTCCATCGGAATACCGCCCGCGTCTCGGATGCCCGCTCGGACCCGGTGCGCGAGCTCCAGGTGAACCCGGTTGCAGGGCGCGATGTCCGAGCCCGACTGGGCGATGCCGATGATCGGCTTTCCGGAGCGCAGCTCCGCGGGCGTGATGCCGTAATTCATGAAGCGCTCGAGATAGAGCGCGGTCATGTCGGAACGGCCGGGCGCGGCGAACCAGTCGCGCGATCGGAAGGGTCGGACGGGGGCTCGGTCGGTCATGGAAGTACCCTGGAAATTATAGCAGGCGGAACCCCGCCGCTGGTCAGGCGGACGCGGCCTTGGCTGTAACGCGCCCGCCGTTATTATGTCCCAGCGGGAGCGACTTCTGAACGCGTGGCGGCGGCCCGCACGACTCGCGAACGATGAGCGCGTGGCCCAGCACCAGCTCGGTGGCGGGAGGGGGACCGCCGAAGCGGCGGGCCTTAAGGTCGGCGAGGAGCAGGTGGAGCGCCGCTTCGGCCATTGCGGCGACGGGCTGGCGGACCGTGGTGAGTTCGGGCCAGACGATGGTCGCGGGGGCCGTGTCGTCGAACCCGACGACAGACAGATCGTGCGGCACGTGAAGGCCCCACCGATGGGCCACGTTGACGGCGGCGGCGGCCATGTCGTCGTTGCTTGCGAATATTGCTGTCGGCCTGTCCTTGCGGGCGAGCAGTCGTTCGGCGGCGTCGAGGCCGGAGCGATAGGTGAAAAAGCCCTCCTCGACTGCCGCTTCGTCGGGGTTGAGGCCGGAATCGGCAAGGCAGGCCCGGAAGCCGCGCAGCCGCTCGATGCTGGCGATGTGCGCGGGATGGCCGGTGATGAAGCCGATCCGGCTATGGCCGAGATCCAGGAGGTGCCGGGTCATCGCGGTCGCCGCTTCGAAGTCGTCGATGCGGACGTTGAGCGCCCCTTCCGCGGCTAGGCCCATCGCCACCGACACGACCGGTATTCCCGCGGCGTCGAGCTCGCTCCGGACCGGCTTCGATTCCGACAACGGCGGCGGTAGGATGACCCCTTCTACGTTGGTCTGGGCGAAGCGGCGCGTGGCTTCGGCCTGCTCCTCGGCGCTTTCCCCTTCGCAAGCCTCGATGAGGAGGTGCGAGCCGGTTCGCCGCGCGCCATCGAGCGCGCCCACGAGGAACTGGCTCAAATAGGCAGCGCTGGGGTTGGCGTAGAGGAGGCCGATATGGGTCGCTTCGCCGGCAGCGAGCGAACGCGCCGCCGTGTTCGGCGAATAATTGAGCCGCTCGACGGCATCGAGCACGGCCTGGCGAGTGCTTTCCCGGACGTTCTTCTCGCCATTCACCACGCGCGACACGGTCATGGCCGAGACGCCCGCAGCCCGCGCCACATCCTGGATGGTTACGCTGCCGCGGCTCCGGCGGCTCGTCCGCTTCATCACTCGCTCCCCTTGCCTGCCACTATGCCGCCGGGCTCCCGATTTGCAAATGAATTGCCCTGTTTCGTTGACCCTTATGGCACAGCGTGGCAAGACCATGGTAGCGCTATCATGAATGGGCCCGCAGGCCCGAACGGAGAGGACGTCATGGGCATCATCGGGAGCTTCCGTTCAGGCACGGCCTTGGCCGCGATCATGGCCGCGGCGATCGCGCTTCCGGGCTGCGCGACGGGCGGAGCGGGCGCGCCGGAGACGGTGGCAGCCCCCGCCGCTGCGATGGCCGCCGCAGCGAAACCCGACGGCCCGGCCGTCTACAAGGATGCCTCACACCCCATCGAGCGGCGGATCGAGGACCTCCTCGCCCGGATGACGCTCGAAGAGAAGGTCGGGCAGATGCTCTCCATCTGGGAGCATAAGGCGCGCATCCAGACGCCGGACGGCACATTCTCACCTGAAAAAGCTTCCGCTGCCTTCCCGCACGGCCTCGGCCAGATCGCTCGGCCTTCGGACAAAAGGGGCGTGACGGTTTCGAATGCCGGAGCTGCGGGCGCCGCGGCCGGCTCTGTCAACCGCAGCGCCCGCGAGACTGCGGCCTACGTCAACGCCGCCCAGCGATGGGCGCTCGAGAACACCCGCCTCGGCATCCCGCTGCTGCTGCACGAGGAGGCGCTCCACGGCTACGTCTCGCGCGGCGCGACCAGCTTCCCGCAGTCGATCGGCCTCGCCAGCACCTGGGACCCGGAGCTGGTCGAGCGGGTGTTCGGCGTCGCCGCCCGCGAGATGCGCGCGGCAGGCACCAACCTCGCTCTGGCCCCCGTCGTCGACGTCGCCCGCGATCCCCGCTGGGGCCGAATCGAGGAGACCTATGGCGAGGATCCGCACCTCGTCGCCGAGATGGGTCTCGCAGCCATGCGCGGCTTTCAAGGACGAACGCTTCCGCTCGCGCCCGACAAGGTGCTGGTGACCCTGAAGCACCTCACCGGCCATGGCCAGCCCGAGAACGGCACCAATGTCGGCCCCGCCGACATCTCCGAGCGGAACCTCCGCACCAACTTCTTCCCGCCGTTCGAGCGCGCCGTGAAGGAGCTTCCGATCCGCTCGGTGATGGCCTCCTACAACGAGATCGACGGCATTCCCTCGCACATGAACAAGTGGCTCCTGGGCGACGTGCTGCGCGGCGAGTGGGGCTTCAAGGGCGCCGTCGTCAGCGACTATTTCGCGATCCGCGAGCTGATGACCCGGCACAAGATGACGAGCGACATCAAGGTCGCCGCGGCACGAGCGCTCGCCGCCGGCACCGACGCCGAGCTTCCCGACGGAGAGGGCTTCCTCCACCTCCCGGAGATGGTGCGAAGCGGCCAGGTTCCGGAGGGGCAGGTGAACGAGGCGGTGCGCCGGATCCTGCGCATGAAGTTCGAGGCCGGGCTGTTCGAGAACCCCTATGTCGACGCCGCCACGGCCGACGCGAAGACTGCGACGCCCGATGCCATTGCGCTTGCCCGCGAAGCGGCGCGCAAGGCGATGGTGCTGCTCAAGAACGACAAGGGGATCCTGCCGCTCGACGCGGCCCGAATCCGCCGGATGGCGGTGCTCGGCACCCATGCGCGCAACACCCCGATCGGCGGCTACAGCGACGAGCCGCGGCATGTCGTCAGCGTGCTTGAAGGCATGCGGAATGAGGCGAAGGGCCGCTTCGCCGTCGATTATGCAGAAGGCGTGCGGATCACCGAAAGCCGCTCCTGGTCGGCCGACAAGGTCGACCTGACTCCTCCGGAAGTGAACCGCCGCCTCATCCGCGAGGCGGTGGCGACTGCCCGCAAGGCCGACGTCGTCGTGATGGTGCTCGGCGACAACGAGCAGACCAGCCGCGAGGCCTGGTCGGACACGCACATGGGCGACCGGGCGACGCTCGACATGATCGGGCAGCAGGAAGAGCTCGCGCGCGCCATATTCGCGCTCGGCAAGCCGACTGTCGTCATCCTGCTGAACGGGCGCCCGCTGTCGGTGAACTATCTCGCCGAAAGGGCGCCCGCTTTGATCGAGGGCTGGTATCTCGGCCAGGAGACCGGAAACGCCGTCGCCGATGTCGTGTTCGGCCGCTTCAATCCGGGCGGCAAGCTCCCCGTCTCGTTCGCTCGGCACGTCGGCCAGCTTCCGGTCTACTACAACCGCAAGCCGACCGCGCGCCGCGGCTATCTGTTCGAAAGCACTGCGCCGCTTTATCCTTTCGGCTACGGCCTCAGCTACACGACGTTCCAGATGTCCGAGCCGCGGCTCGCCCAGCCGACGGTCGGCATGGGCCAGAATGCCGAAGTGACCGTCCACGTCGCCAACACCGGCACTCGCGAGGGCGACGAGGTCGTCCAGCTCTACATCCGCGACGACGAGGCTTCGGTGACCCGGCCGGTGATGGAGCTGAAGAAGTTCCGCCGCGTCACCCTCCGCCCCGGCGAGCGCCGCACGGTCAGCTTCACCGTCACTCCGGACGACCTCAGCTTCTGGAACCTCGCAATGAAGCGCGTGGTCGAGCCCGGCACCTTCACGATCATGGCCGGCCCGAACTCGGTGGACCTCAAGACCGCGAAGCTGACGGTGGCGGCTCGCTGAACCGAACCGCTCCTCCTGAGTAGCCGCTGAGCGAAGTCGAAGCGGCGTATCGAAGGACGGTCCTTCGATAATGAGCAGGTCGCCATGTCCCCCGGACATGGCTATGGATTGCCGGGGGCAATCCATACCTGCTCATCCTCGCCAGGCTCAGTCCCTACTCAGGATGAGCGGCGTTACTTTTCGTCCAGATAGGCCGCGACCCACACCAGCGGCGCGTTCCAGTTCACAGCCACCTCGTTCAGCGCGAAGGACCGGACGTCGTCGACCCAGCACATCTGCGGTGCGCATTTGCCCTTCATCTCGGTCGCGACCGGATCGCTCATCGAGCTGTTGTTGGCGCCGCCCGAAATCGCGCCCGGCGGAGGGAAGGGGAATTTGGGATCGATCTGGCCTGCCCAGAAGCGGTGGTGGGGACCGACCATCGGCCGGGCGCCGTATCCGGACACCATCGACCGGTCGAGCGGATTGCGCCCGAGCAGATAGTCCATCCCGTCGACCACTCCGTCGCGGTAGCGCTGCTGCCCCGTGAACCGGTGCGCAAGCGCGAGCAGTATCCCCCGGTTGAGGATCGACGAGCTCGACCCCCACGGATAGCCGTTTGCAGGGGCATAAGGGATGGCGTAGCCGACCTTGGCCGTATCGGCGAGATACGAGTCCGCCGCCGCGACAATGCTCGAGCGGAGCGCGGCCACCTCCGCCTGCGTCAGCCGGTTGGGGAGCGTCGCAAGCGAGATCGTGCCGAGGCTCGCCACCCGGTTCCAGCCGATCTCCGGTGTCGGCGACGATCGGAAATGCGTGGAGCCGCGCACCGCCTGCGCGAACTCCGGGCGGCCGGTTGTGATGAACATCTCCGCCGCGGCCCAGTAGAATTCGTCGGAGAAGTCGCTGTCGCCATAGCCGCCGCTGCCGGTGAAGTCGGCTATGGCATAGACTTCCGGGTTCCGCCGCGCGGCTGCCCAGGCGCGCTCCGCGGCGGCGAGGCAGCGGCCCGCGAAGGCAGGATCGATCGTCCGCCAGATGCGGGCGCACTGAGCGGCGGCGGCGGCGAGGTTCAAGGTGGAGCCCGTCGCCGGCGGGAAGAGCTGGCGGCGCTCCTTGTCCTGGTGCGGAGCGAGCGGGAGCCCCGTCCACTTCTCGTCCGCGACCTTGTGGTGCGCCATCCCCGACGCATCGATCTCGGTGAACTTCATCCCCTCTTCGGTGCGCTTCACGCCCACCGGGACGCCTAGGCGCGTCCCCTCCGGCACCTGCATTTTGAGGAAGAACTCCATCTCCCAACGCGCTTCGTCGAGCAGGTCGTTTACGCGGTTGCCCGCTTCTGGAATGTTCGCGCGGCCGTCGCGGAAGGGGGAGGGGACTCGCCACGCCTGCTGGCGCTCGTAGAGGTTCAGCAAGGTCCACAGCGAGATGCCGCCGTTGACGATATATTTGCCGTGGTCGCCGGCATCGTACCAGCCGCCGGTCACGTCGAGCGTATATTCGCAGCCGGGCCAGACATTGCCCTTGCTGTCCTTGCCGCGAACGCAGGTCGCGCGCTCGGGAAGATGCCCGGCTGGCCGTGCCAATCGCTGGCCAACGAAGCGCGCCTCGATCGGCGTGCCGGCGCGATTGTGGTAGAAATAAGCGAGCGCGTCATATTGCAGGCGGTCATAGGTGCCGGGGGAGATGGCGAACGGACGGCTTTGCGCCGCGCCCACCACCAGCCGGTACCCGCTGCCGGTCTTCCCGAACGAGCCGAAATCCGCTCGGTGGACGCGGGCGCCCGACCAGGGATCGTTGCCGAACACGCTGGTGCGGCCGCTCGCGCGGGTGCGGCCGGCGGCATCGAGCAGCCGCCAGTCGAGCGGCTGAGTCGCCGCATTCTGCACTATCGCGCGCTTCACGCCTTTCGGCAGGAACCCCAGCTGGTTCATGTGCACTGGATTCGGCTGCACCTGGGCCGCCGCGGCGGTTGCCACAAAAGCGGCGCCGGCCGCGAGCAGGTGGGAAAGTCGCATCGATCTGCTCCTGAATGAAAAGGTCATTGGGCCGTCACCGCATGGACTCCGAAGACGGCTCCGACGAAGCCGCCGGCCGTCTTGGTGCTGAGGATCGTCCCGTCCTCGCCCCGCCGCAGCGGCCGCCATCGCCCAGGCTCGGTTGCGTAGTAGAAATCATATTCGCCGCTGCGCGCGTCGATCCTCAGGTAGAGCGGGGCGCCCGCGCTTATGTCGAGCGGCGCCGAGGCCAGGGTCGCCGCATCCGCCCCCGCGCGGCGCTTCAGCCGCACGACCTGGCGGCCCTTATCGAGACCGCGTGCGAGGAAGAACCAATATTCGTCGTTCTGGAGCGCGACCAACCCGGCCTCGTCGCCCGCGCCAGCGGGAGCGAAGCGGACGACGGTGGAGGCGGACGCGTTCAGATGCTGCTGCCGGCGGCCGAGGAACGAGGGGTTGCCGAAGTCGCCGAGCCCCACCGGCCGCGCCCTCAGCTTGAGCGAGCCGTCGGCGATCTGCCACCATTGCTCGCGCGGGTTGCGCATCATCATCCAGTAGGGCGGAAGGGCGGGCGCCTGGAACTCGTCGCGGATGGCGAAGGCGCCGGTCATCGGCACATGCGGCATCGGCTGCGGCGGCAGCTTGGGCTTGGCGTGGACGTAAGGGATGACTTCTTGGCGAGCCGTCATCCGCAGCCACCCGTCCTGCCACTTCACCGGCATCAGGAAGGTCTCCCGCCCGGTATTGTAGAAGTCGCCGGCATAAGGACGGACGGCCAGGAAGGTCGCCCACCACTCGCCGGCCGCGGTTTCGACGAAATCGGCATGGCCGGCGGACGTGATCGGGAACGGGCGGTCGCGGGGGAGGTCCCGCTGGGTGAGGATCGGATTGCCTTCCCAGGGGATGAAGGGCCCCGTGACGCTCTTGCTTCGGAGCACGACCTGCGAGTGGCCTTCCGCGGTCCCGCCCTCGGCCGCGATCAGATAGTACCAGCCGTCCTTGCGGAAGATGTGCGGCCCCTCGACCCAGATCGGCTTCTTCGAGATGTCGACTCCGCCGTTCACGAGCACGGTCCGCGGCCCGACCATCTTCTTCGCCGCCGGATCGAACTGCTGGATCCAGATCGCCCGGTGCCCCTCGTACAGAGGCGTTCCCACCGGCGGACCGTTGTTGAGGATCCACGACTTCCCGTCCTCGTCGAAGAATAGCGAGGGATCGATTCCGCCCTCTATCTCCGGCAGCCAGACCGGGTCGGACCACGGTCCGGCAGGATTGGTGGCGGTGATCAGGAAATTGCCGCCGCAGTCGACGCAGGTGTTGAGGATGTAGAAGGTGCCGCGATTCGCCTCGATCGCCGGCGCGAACACGCCGCGCGAAAGGCCCAGCTTCTTGAAGTCGAGCTGGTCCGGACGGTCGATGGCGTTGCCGATCTGGGTCCAGTTGACGAGGTCTCGGCTGTGGAAGACCGGAATCCCGGGAAAGTAGGAGAAGGTCGAGGTGACGAGATAATAATCGTCGCCGGCGCGGGTGATGCTGGGATCCGGGTAGAAGCCCTTGAGGATCGGGTTGCGGTACTGCCCGGCCCCTGGGCGGAGCGTCAGGTCGACGGGATCGGCGCCGTCATAGTGGAACCAGTCGAACGACGCGGTCGGCGCCGGCGCCGGGGCCGGCGTCGCCGCCGGAGGAATGACCGTGCAGCCAGACAGGAGCAGCCCGCCGAGGGCGCTGAAAAGCGCGGGCACTCGAATCCCCATCTCACCTCTCCCATAACCTGTTAGCGCTATCATACAGTTGCGGCGCTTCGTACAAGAAGCAATTGCTACAAGCTCTTCAGGATCTCCCGCAGCGTCGCACGCATACGCCCGATCTGCTGCGGGCTAGGCTCTCCGAGCACGCCTCGTGCTCCCTCCGGTAGATGGGCGCCGGGATCGCTGTCGGGGCGGAAGATGTAGTAATCGAACACGGTGCGCCACGCCTGCCTTTGGTCCGGCGGCAGGTTCTTGAGCGACAGGAAGGCGTGCATCAGCGCATCATAAGGATTGCCGAGATCGGCGCGCGCCGGGTTCCACCAGTAATTGACGAACAGGTTGAGCGGCGCCAGCGAATCGACGCCGTGCCACCAGTGGAACGGTATGTAGATGGCATCGCCCGGGTCGAGTTCGGCGACCTGGGCGAACTTCATCGCCTCGGCATAGCGGGGGAAGCGGTCGAGATCGGGATTCCAGGTGTCTACCAGGCTGATCGGCGTGCCTGCGGGCGTGATCTCGAATGGGCCGACATAGAGATTGCCGATCTGGTCGGGCGGGAAGAGCAGGAAGCGGCGGCGGCCGGCCACCACCACGCCGATATTCTCCATCAGGTCGTAATGCGGCGCGACCCGGACGCGGTTGCCCATCCACATGCGGGGGACGACGGTGGGGTCGAGGAGATCGGTCGCGTTCTCCCTCTCGAAGCCGGGCATCACCTCGGGGATCGGCATCGACTGGATGGCGATTGCGAATGGGCGGGGGTTGGTCGCGTCCCGAAGGAGCCGGTCGAGGAACGGGTCGATGGGGGACGTCCCCGATCCGAAGTTCAGCCCGGTCAGCGTCTCATCGTAAAAGAAGCGGCCTTCGATCTCCGGCTGGCCCACCAGAACGGAAACCGAATGCTTGAGCCGGAACCGGCGGATATAGTCGATGAAATCGACGTCCGAGGTCCGCGCCGCTCCCACCGCCGGCCACTCCGAGGCAAGGCCCCGAAGCACTGCGGGTCGCCCTATGGCACGTATCTCGTCTTCGAACAGGTGCCGGTCGACTCCTTCATATTCCCGGACCGGCTGCGGCGCGGGGAGGGGCATCAGGACGCGCGCCTGAGGCTCGCGTGGCTGGCGCTCCCCTGCGCTTCGAGGAACTCACGCTGCATCGGCATCGCCTCCGCCGTGCTCGCGATGACATGGCGGACATGGTCGAGCCGCCGAAGCGTCTCGTCGTCCGGGAGGAGGTCGGCCGCCGGATGGTAACCCCGCGCCTCGATCCCCTGGCCGATCATCACGGCGGTCCAGCTCGTCTCGGTGAAGAGCTCGTTGTTCTCGCGGAAAATTCGGCCGCTAGCTTGGAAGATTTCGAGCTTCTGCGCCAGCCCCTCGGGCGGAGCAAGGGTACGGCAATAATCCCAGAAAGGTGTGTCGTCTCGCTCGGTGGCCCGGTAGTGGAGCACGAGGAAATCTCGAATGTCGACATATTCCTGAACGCCTTGCGCGTTGTAGCGATCGATCTCCGCCTGGTTGAACTCGCCCGTTGGGAAGTGGCTCATCAGCCGCGCGATCCCTGACTGGACAAGGTGGATGCTGGTCGATTCGAGCGGTTCGAGGAAGCCGCCTGCGAGCCCTAGCGCGACGACATTCCTGATCCAGGACTTCTTTCTGTAGCCGGCCTTGAAGCGGAGCGGCTTGGGGTCCGCGAGCGGCGCGCCGTCAAGGTTCGCCATCAGAGTGGCGGCGGCCTCGTCGTCCGATATGTGCGCGCTTGAATAGACGTAGCCGTTGCCGACGCGGTGCTGGAGTGGGATTCGCCACTGCCAGCCCGCGGCGCGGGCCGTCGACCGCGTCAGCGGCTGCTCGTCGCCGCCGCTTTCGCAAGGGACCGCGAGCGCCCGGTCGCACGGCAGCCATTTCGACCAGTCCTCGAAGCCCGCTCCGAACGTCTGCTCGATGAGGAGACCGCGAAAGCCGGAGCAGTCGATGAAGAGCTCGCCTTCGACCCGCCTGCCGCTTTGCAGCACAACCGCTTCGACAAAGCCCGTCTCGCCGTTCTGCACGACATCGACGATTCGTCCCTCGGTGCGCACCACGCCGCGCGCCTCCGAGTAGCGTCGAAGATATTGGGCGTAGAGGCTGGCGTCGAACTGGAAGGCGTAGGCGATCTGCGAGATGGGCGAGTTGGGCTGGTCGAGGAGCGGCCGCATGAAACGCCCCTGCCGCGCCGCCACCGCCGCGAGCGAATGTTCGTCGAGCGGGTGCGGATTGCCGAGGCTCTTTGCCTTCAGCCAATGGTGGTGGAAATCCACGCCCTTCATGTTGATTCCGATGAATCCGAACGGATGGATGTAGCGGTGCCCGATCCGGGTCCAGTCGACGAACTCGATCCCGAGCTTGTAGGTCGCGTTGGTCGCGCGGACGAACTCGTCCTCGTCGAGCCCGAGCATCCCGTTGAACAGGCAGATCTGCGGGATCGTCGCTTCGCCGACTCCGACGGTTCCGATTTCCTCGGATTCGACCAGCTCGATCTGGAACCCCGGAAGCTCGCCCATGATCTTGGCGATTGCGGCCGCGGCCATCCAGCCGGCGGTCCCGCCGCCGACGATCACGACCTTGCGGATCCGCTCGTCCCTCACGCCATTCCCGCCTTCTGCATCGGCGCGAAATCGACCGTCGGCGCGGCGCACGTCCGGGCGATGAACTCGGCGTGGGTCGGAAGCCCCTGCGCCGCCTGCAGGTAGGCGGCGCGCATCTGATCGAGGACGCCGGCAATTCCATCCGGGTCGAGCGCGTCGGCGATCGGATCGTAGCCCTGGGGCACGATATTCTGCCCCAGCATGACCGCGACCCAGCTCGTCACGTCGAACAGCTCGACGCCCTCGCGGAAGCTGCGCCCCTTGGTGCGGAACAGCTCCATCTTCCGCCGCAGAGTCTCGGGCACCGACATCGTCCGGACCTGGTTCCAGAAGGCGGAATCGGTGCGGTTGGTGGCGTGATAGTGGAGGATGATGAAGTCTCGAATGTCCTCGAACTGCGCTTGGAGGATGCGGTTATATTCGTCGCGCTCGATCGGGCTGAAGCTCATGTCCGGGAACAGAGCGAGGAGCCGCGCTATGCCCGTCTGGATAAGGTGGATGCTGGTCGATTCCAGCGGCTCGATGAAGCCGCTCGAAAGGCCGATCGAAACGACGTTCTTGCTCCACGCCTGCTTGCGCCGCCCCGTCGTAAAGGCAAGCCGGCGGGGGCTCGCGAGCGGCTCGCCCTCGAGGTTAGACAGGAGAATGCTTTCCGCCTCGTCGTCCGGCAGGAAAGCGCTCGAATAGACGATGCCGTTGCCGGTTCGGTGCTGAAGGGGGATCCGCCACTGCCAGCCGGCGGTGCGCGCGGTCGATCGGGTGAATGGGTCGGGCGGGCCGACATTGCGGGTCGGCACGGCGATCGCCCGGTCCGCCGGTAGCCAGTGAGTCCAGTCCTCGTAACCGGTTTTCAGCGTCTGCTCGATCAGGAGCCCCCGGAAGCCGGAGCAGTCGATGAAGAGATCGCCGGCGACCCTCTGGCCGTCCGCGAGTCGGATCGATTCGACGAAGCCGTCCTCGCCGCGGACGCCCACGTCGACGATTTTTCCCTCGATCCGCTTCACGCCGAGTGCTTCCGCGTAATTCCGGAGGAAGCGGGCGTAGAGGCCGGCATCGAAGTGGAAGGCGTAGGCCAGGTTCTGCACGGGCGAGCTGCCCGCTCCGCTCGGGCGTCCGAACCGTCCGTGCGCCGCCGCGACCGAGCTCACCGAATAGTTGGAGATGTCCGGCATCGGCCGGCGCGAGCGCGCGCGAAGGTAGAGCTGGTGGAAGTGGACGCCGTGAATCTCGTGGCCGTAGACTCCAAACGGATGGAAGTAGCGCTCCCCGAGCCCACCCCAGTCGACGAACTCGATGCCGAGCTTGAACGTTCCCTGCGTCGCCCGCATGAACTCGTTCTCATTGATCCCGAGCATTCCGTTGAAGGTCTGGATGGTCGGGATCGTCGCCTCGCCGACGCCGACGGTGCCGATCTCTTCCGATTCGACCAGCGTTACCTTGGTGTAGCCGTTGTTGAGGAATCGCGAGAAAGCTGCAGCCGCCATCCAGCCAGCGGTTCCTCCGCCGACGATCACGACATGGCCGATGCGCTGGTCCTTCATTGCAACTCCTTACGTCCCGGCCCGAGGAATCGTCAATCGAGCGCGCGATGTCGCGCTTGAGCCTGATTTATGTTGTAGGTGCGCACACTTAGCTGAAATGTTGCAAAGCTGACACAGTCCCGCCAATTTCGAATGGTGGCGCTACCATTGGTGCGCGGCTTCGCTTGCCGCCGCCGATTGCGCCGACTAAGCCCAACGGCTGAAGACGCGTGGCGACTAAAGTGTTAGCGCTACCAGAACACTCTTCGGGGAGGAATTTCCAGATGACGTCATCCGCCAAAAAGGCAGTCCCGTCGCGCGATCAGGGCGATTTCGGTTCGCTCCTGCGCTGCGGCGCTTCGGTGATTGCCTTCTGCGCGTTCGCCGCGGCGGCGCCGGCTTTCGCGCAGGCGGCTCAGGGCACCGGTCAGCGCACGGGCGCGCCGGGCACGGGCACCCAGCAGAACCAGCCGGAGAATGCCGACCTCGACAACACGGCGGGTCAGACTCAGGACAGCGACGCGCGTGAAGCGCCGGAGACTCGGATCTCCGATGCGACCCGGGTGCCGCAGGATGAAGCCGGCGAAGAAGGCGAGATTGTCGTTACCGGCATCCGCCAGAGCCTTGCCAATTCGCAGAACATCAAGCGCAATTCCGATACCGTGGTCGACGCGATCACCGCGGAAGACATCGGCGCTCTCCCCGACCGTTCCGTCACCGAAGCCCTCCAGCGCGTTCCCGGCGTCGCCATCAACCGCTTCGCCGGTTCAAACGATCCCGACCACTTTTCCGTGGAAGGCTCTGGTGTCGTCATCCGTGGCCTCAATTTCGTTCGCTCCGAGTTCAATGGCCGCGACACCTTCTCGGCCAATGCGGGTCGCTCGCTCGGCTTCGCCGATGTTCCCGCCGAACTTCTTGGCTCCGTCGAGGTCTACAAGAACGTTACTGCGGAAATGATCGAAGGCGGTCTTGCCGGTACGATCAACCTCAACACTCGCCTCCCGTTCGACAAGCGTGGTTTCCACATGGGCTTCTCGGCCGAGGCAAATTATTCCGACTTCATCAAGAAGGTGACGCCGGCCGCGTCTATCCTCCTCACGAACACTTGGGAAACTGGCATCGGTACGTTTGGCCTGCTGGGAAATTTCTCCTACTCGCAGGTGAAGAGCCGCGCCGACGGCATGCAGGTTACCAATTTCCAGACCCGCGACGACGCCGTGGTCCGGCAGGCTTTCTCCGAGAACCGAGTCGTGCGCAACCGCCTGCCCGGCAGAACCGTGGCCTACGCTCCGATCGGCGCGACGTTCCGCACGCAGGAGTTCGATCGCGAGCGCGCCGGCTATGCGGGTGCCGCGCAGTGGGAGAGCAACGACCGCACAATGCTCGCGACGGCGCAGTTCTTGCGCTCCGAAGCGCGGCAGGCTTGGGGCGAGCGCACCTTCGAGACAGGCGGCGACCTTTCCGAGTACAACACTTATCCCGTCGGATGTCAGCAGAATACAAATGGAGCCCAGTTCATCGGCTTCCGCCAGCGCCCGGACGAAAATCGTACCGTCGCTGTTTGTCCCACGGGAGCGTTCACGCCGAACGCGGGCCGGCCGGGTCCCTTCACGGATTACCAATACGACGCAGATGGAGTTTTTGAGCGGGGATTCATCACGCGCCCGGGCACTGGCTGGCGCACGGCCGATTCCGGCAGTGCGACTACGAACGTTCCCACCGGCGGCTCGCAGTACAATAATACGCGTCGTGAAGTTCTTCAGGATACGATGACGCAGGACATCGGCTTCAACTTCAAGTGGAATCCGAACTCGCGCCTGGCGGTGAACCTCGACGCTCAATATGTCGATGCGACGACCGAGAATCTCGACTTCTCGATCACAAGCTCCGTCTTTGCCGACACCGAGCTCGATCTGACCGGCGACATTCCTCAGGCGGTCGTGCACAAGCCGCAGACGACGCGCGCCACCTGGGCGGCGCCGAACCCTCGCCTAGAGGGCCAGAGCGACCAGCAATATTTCACTGACCCCAGCCGGTATTTCTGGCGTAGCGCGATGGACCACATCGAGGACAGCGAGGGCCAGGAGCTCGCATTCAAGGGTGATGTCGCCTACAACTTTGAGGACAGCATCCCGGGCTTGCGCCGCGTCAAATTCGGCGCTCGCTATGCCGATCGCGACCAGACGGTGCGCAACTCCGCTTACAACTGGGGCGTCCTCAGCGAGGTGTGGTCCGGTAACGCCACGGCGGTTTTCCTGAACGAGCCGCCGAATATTCCGACCGAACAGCGCCAGTTCCAGAACTTCTTCCGGGGTCAGGCCAATCCGCCCCCGCCGAGCTTCTACTATGGCAGGGATCTCATTCAGGGGTATGTCGGAGCAACGCAGGACTTCCTCGCAGTCAATCGCGAGTGGAACCGGCGTCGCGGCAACAACAATCCACCGACTGGCGGCGGCAGCGGCTGGGTCCCGCTCGCAGCTCGACCGAACGTCATTGCCGGAACGCCGTTCGCCCCCAACGAGATCATCGAAGTCTCGGAGGAGACCAAGGGTGGCTACGCGATGCTGAGCTTCGGCAGCGATGAACCGGTGTTCGGTGACATCCGCATCGATGGCAATGTCGGTGTCCGCTATGTGAACACGAAGACGTCGTCGCTCGGCTCGGTCCAGTTCCCGCAGCGTTCGGCCGTCGGTGGCGGCCAGACATTTGCGGAGTTCTGCAGGCCGCGAACTGCGCCGGTCAATGCTCCCGCAGGAACTCCCGCTCCCCCTCTGCCCTTGATCTGCTTGCAGGGGCCTGACGCATTCAATCGTGCTCAGACTTTCGCAAATGGGGCCAATTTCCCGAACCTGGCGGAGGATGAGTTCGACCATTGGCTGCCAAGCCTGAACGTCAAGATTGGCGTGGGCCGGAATGTCATTGTGCGCCTGGCGGGTTCCAAGGTGCTGACCAGACCGGACATCGGGCTGACGCAGAACTTCTTGAATGTCACCGGCAATTCCGAGGGCCTCTTCCAGGCCACTGCGGGCAACCCGTTCATCCGCCCGGTGACGGCAAAGACATTCGATGCCGGAATCGAATGGTACTTCTCGCGGGTCGGGTCGCTGACCTTCAACAGCTTCTACAAGGACATCAAAGGCTTCTTCTTCAGCGACGTTGTCGAGACGCCGTTCACCAACAATGGCATCACCAGCTC
>Ga0216301_1000073_pt1 | contig 25963 bp, 18 predicted proteins | sample 4hB_Boncat_minus_FD_156203 | JGI IMG/M metagenome (GOLD analysis project Ga0216301, IMG submission 156203) | Terrestrial sediment cell enrichment communities for BONCAT metagenomics from Utah, United States - 4hB_Boncat_minus | ecosystem: Environmental > Terrestrial > Deep subsurface > Rock...
TGGTTGCACTGGGGGCGGGGATCGTGTCTTCCTGCCTCACGGTGGCCGCGTACTCGGCGTGGCGTTTGGGTCGGGGGATCAAGTCCCGGCTGTCGGAGGCCCGCCGGTGAGGCCGCTCCCAGGTTGGTTCGTGGCGGCGGCCCGGGTCCTGGACGTGCTCGTGTTAGTCTTCGCCGGCCCCGTGATCGGCCGGGCGAGGACCAGCCGAAAGGTCGTCTCCCCGCTCGACGATCTGGCGCGGGACCTGACCCACGGCTCGACGGTCTACCGCCGAAAGTGCCGGCACTTCAGCCTGTACGGTTTCGAGTCGGACCGGCTGGGGAACTGCGTCCTGTCCCATCAACATGGAAAGCCGCCGAAGCTCACGGTGGGCGTAGACGAACTGGGGTGCAAAGGCCGTGAATGCCCGGAGGGGCGGGTTCCGTGTGGCTCCGTCGAGGAGCTGCTCCGTAAGCTTGAGGAGGCTCTCGGCCAGTAGGCCGACAGCTTCCCCTTTTTCGATGCCTAACAATAGAGGGAAGACGACGCCGAGGCGGACTGCCTCGATCATGTGAGCTTGCAAAAGGAATGGGAGACTGAGCTGCAGAAGAGCATCGGGAGTATCCAACGCTAATGACAGCGGTTCGATGATCACAGGCGGCGCTGCAGGGCCGGTTGCATAAGTCCGAGTCGGCTAGCAAGAAGGGAACGACGCATGATCTCTTAGTCCGCGTATAATGGGCGCGGAGGCCAAATGCAAAGAAATTCTAGGTTCGGCAAGTTCTCACAAAGGGTCATTGTGGCAATGGCTCTCGTATGCACCTGCGTCTCAGCGCTCGCACAAGAGGTTCCGGTAGATGGAGACGCAACCGTCGCCGTCACAAACCCCAAAAAAGGGATCATTGCTGTAGGTTATGATTCTGGTGCTACAAGGTTTTTCCGCGTCGACTCGCTCGAGGAACTGTCAAAGGGATTTCCCGAGGCTCATGCCAAGGCGATTGTAGAGATGGCGTACAGTCCTCAGGGTGACATCCTGGCAACAGCCGGCGATGACGACGTAATCAACATCTGGGACATGAAGCGAATGAACAAGATTTGTACGCTTCGAGGTTTTGCAGAGAGGATCGCTGGACTCGGGTTCAGCGACGACGGTAGGCGATTAGTCGCCGGGAGTAAGGATGGAGTGGTCCACGTTTTCTCGATCCCTTCAGGAAAGCTGTTGGGGGAGGCAACGGTTAAGCCAGGCGAAGTCGGACTCGGGGGAGATCCCCTGAACGATGTCGCATTTGCCGCTGCGCCCACGACGGTATTCTCCGTTGGCGATGACGGCAAGATTCACCTGCTCGATTATTCGAGGGGCATGGAACTCAAAGCTATCGATGTGACCCCCGGTCAGCTCTACTCAGTCCGAAGCGGCCGCCGGTCTGGCATGTTCTATACCGTATCTTCAGATGGATACGTCCAGGCTTGGTCGAGCGAGTCTTTCCGTCCTTCGCTGACTATCGACAAAGGGCTTGGTTTCACTTCATCAGTTGCGCTGTCCGAAGAGGCCGACCTTCTAGCTGCGAATTCGCGTGTGGGAATTTCAATCTACCGACTGAGTACCGGCAAAAGGCTAGATGAGATCCAGAGTAAGTCGATCACTACCTCGCTCTCTGTGGACGTAAGGGGCAAATACCTCTTTGGAATCAACGACGAAGGGCTGTGCCGCTGGGAGGTCAACAGCCGGAAGTTGACGGTTGTGCACCGAAACGCGGCTAGGAAATAGGGAGACCTACAACTCGCGATCGAGCCCCATGGAAGCTTGAGAAGGCGCTAGTAACCTCCGAATTTCACCTGTTTCTTGTTCGGCACCGTCAGGTTCTGGTGAGATCGCGATGCTGGGTGACTCTAATCAACACAGTTTTGCTGCAGCGTAGGCCCGGCGGCGCCACAGATTGATACCGTTTTCATGCGGGTCCTGTGGGTGGTGGGCAGAATGGTCAATGGGTAACACCCAGCTCCATGCCCTCTCCGCACCGGCTCGAAAACGGGGTTGCTCCGGGACTCGATCGGAAGGATCGTGACGGTGCTGTACAAACGGCGCGAGCCCTGGGGAGGAGTGCCGCTAGGCCGCCTCCCCAGCCGAGCGCCGGCGTCTCTGTGGATAGTCTTCTGTAGTCGTCTGGAGTCTCTGAATACAGGAGCGTACGCTACGCATTGTCTAGCACCGGACGATCCGCGCTGTCAGGCTGGAGGCCGCGCCCAGTATGACCGGACTTCGCGAGCGGCCATAATCGGCCCGTGCCCCAGCCCGAACGACTGTTCCGAATCGTCCACGAGGAGACGTTTTCGGGAAAACTCAGAGCGATCGTCTACACGGAGTCAGTCGTCCGGGAGAGCTTCGGGGTCCGGTACACGATAGCTAAGCTGATCCCGTCGGACCGGCTCGCCTCCTTCCTTCGGAGCAAGGGAGTGGAGATCGAAGAGGTAGATCTCGAAGACTCCTAGGCGGCTCTCCCCATCCCTTTGCATGGGAAAAACGACGGGTGCAATGAAGGCACCTAAGAATAACGGATCCCGCCAGCTAGGCGGTCTCGATTTCACCCCATTCAGCCCCGACCTTGCCCAGGTCCTTGGGAGCAGCCACGCCGCCCTACTTATGGGCGAACTGGAGCGATCGTTCAAGTTGAAGAGAGCTCCAGGCAAGGGCTGGAGGAAGGGGAGCATCTATAAGCACGTCGAGCGGTCGACTGGCGATCCGGACTCTCTGGAGTCACGGACGAACATGGGGCGGAAGGCGATCGACACTGCCATGAGTCGGATCGCCGTGTCCTATCGGTCACCCAAGGAGTACGAGGTCTTTAAGAACGCACCGTTCACAAAGCGCCTGCCGGACAGAACGACCGTTGAGATGCCCTACGCCAGGGTCGTCGATCCTCGGGGACGGTGCACCCGCATTTTCCGCAACCCGGCACGGGTTGCCGACATCCTCGCGGAGGCGAAGAAGGAAATGCAGCAGCGTCGTGGAGGATGGGAATCGGCCCCCGACGAGTTTCCGGTGGACCGTGAGTCGGTTGAGGACGCCCAAGACGACGCGTTAGCTTCTACTGTCGTTGACCAGAAGCTGGCCCCCGACGACAGCTACGATCCCTACGAGGTGGAGTGCCCTGATCCCCCTGCCGTCCGACCCGGCCCGACCAGTTCCCCAGCCTACGACCCATATGACATTTGACGGGCAGATACCTTGTCCCGTTGACGCCTTATAATGTTCTCGTGCCAGACGGCGTCTCTCCTATTCTCAACTCTCCGTTTGTCGCCCCTCGGCGGCACTTCAAGCTGGAGGACGGCACCCTGTCGGGAGACGTGATCGAGGGGCGCAGGTCATCTGTAAGGATCCTCCCCGCTCCACCCGTGCGCCGCAAGGGACAGCAGACGCTCGACATCGAAGGACCGGACCGGGTCGAGGAGAACCCGTGGATCAACCGGCTCCGTGCGCAGGTGGCGCTGTGGAGGGTCAGGCACGACAATGTCACTCCCACGACGCGCCGGCTTCTGGAACACTGGACAGATCCCGACCGCCCCAGCCGCCTCTTCTACTGCCAGATCGAGGCTCTTGAGACCCTTATCTTTCTCACCGAGGTTGCCCCCCGCCACGACCGGCGGTGGGTAGAGGAGTTGCGCGTTCACAACGGCGAAGGAGACCTGCTTAGGATGGCCAGCAAGATGGCAACCGGCAGCGGCAAGACCGTCGTGATGGCGATGATCGTGGCGTGGCACACGCTGAACAAGGCGGCCAACCCACAAGACAAGCGGTTCGGGGACGCCTTCCTGGTCGTGGCACCGGGGCTCACCATCCGCGACCGGCTTTGCGTGCTACGCCCCAGCGACCCAGAAAACTACTACGACAAGCGTGACCTCGTGCCTGAGGAGGACAGGAAGAAGCTCGGCAGGGCGAAAGTCCACGTCGTGAACTTCCACCAAATGCGGCGACGGAAGCTCATGGAGCTGGGCGAGGCCAAGGAGGAGCTGCTACGGCCCCGTGACGAGGCCAAGGTCGAGACCGAGCGCCAGATGGTTGAGCGGGTCCTGCGGGAGTTGGGCGGGGCCAGGAACGTGATCATCCTCAACGACGAGGCGCACCACTGCTACGATGCCCGTCCCCGAGACGAAGAGGTCCGTGGTCTCTCGGGGGACGAGAAGAAAGCTGTGAAGGCCGAAAACGAGAAGGCCCGACTGTGGATCAACGGCCTGCGGGCGGTGGCGAGGCATCGGGGCGTCCGGGCCGTCTACGACCTGAGCGCCACACCCTATTACCTGCGGGGCTCCGGCTGGCCCGAGGGGACGCTGTTCCCGTGGGTCGTGTCGGACTTCGACCTTCTAGAGGCGATCGAGGCCGGTATCGTGAAAATCCCTCGCTTGCCCGTTGAAGACGACGGAACCCCGGCGTCATTGGAGGAGGACCACATGCCCCTCTTTCGCAACGTTTACGAGCGTGTGAAGGACGACCTGAAGGGGCTCAAGCGTGGCGAGGACTTGGGCCTCCCCGGGCGGTTGCCTGGCGAGCTGGAGATCGCGCTAAAGACCCTGTACCGCCACTTCGAGAGGAGGTACAAAGCGGCCGAGGCGACGCCCGGCGCGGCCCTGCCGGTGTTCATCGTGGTGGCGAACAACGTCGCGACGAGCGACCTAATTTACCGGCGGCTCTCTGGGGACGCTGGGATGCAGGACTTCCCGCTGTTCGTCAATGGGCCTGGCGGAGTCTCTACAATCTTGGTGGACTCCGAGCAGTTGGACTCCGGCGATCCGCTCCCGGCCGACTTCAAGAAGGCGGCTGCAAGGGAGCTTGAGCTCCTCAGGGAAACGCTTCAACGGCAAGGTCGGGACGAAATGGACGACGCAGCCCTTCTCAGGGAGACGATGAACACCGTCGGACGACCAGGGACGTTGGGCCGTAGGATACGTTGCGTCGTGTCAGTGTCGATGCTCACCGAAGGCTGGGACGCCAACACCGTGACGCACATCCTCGGCGTAAGGGCATTCGGCACCCAGCTCCTTTGCGAGCAGGTGGTCGGTCGGGGCCTACGCCGCATGAGCTACGAACCCAGCTACGAAGAAGACACTGACGGCCGCTTCTCTCCGGAGTACGCTGAGGTGTTCGGGGTGCCCTTTACTTTCGTGAAGGGCGGCCGCGCCCCAACAGGCGGCGTCGCGAAGCCGAAGACACTCGTTTACAGCGTTCCGACTCGGCGGCATCAGACGATCGCTTTCCCCCGGGTGGTCGGATACCGGCGACGAACCCCCAGGGGGCGACTCGTCTGGAGTTTCGAGCCCAAGGACCGGTTCATTTTGAACACCCGGGATATTCCCGGAGTTACGATCACGCAGGGCGTGATCGGAGAGGAACTGCGCCATGACACTTACGACCAGCAGCGGCTCCAGGCGGTGTTGCACAAGGTCGCCCAGCGCCTGCTTGAAGAGCACTTCATGGACCCTGACACGGTGTACCAGCCTGATCGATACCCAGAGTTGGTGCGGGCAGTCCGCGAGTGGTATGAAGCAGGGTGCGTGCTACCGCCTGGAAAGAGGGGCGTTGCCGCCTTGGATACGGACGAGATCGCCCGGATGGCTGCCCACAAGGTGAGGGAAGCCTTGAATCCGTCCGAGCCTGGCGAGAACTACGTCGTGCCCGAGTTGGCTCCCGACCCGATCGGGGATACCGACGGCGTTGAGTTCTGGACGAGCAAGCCCGTCCGCGCTGCGAGCGAACTGTCACCGCTGTCGGGTGTGGTGCTGGACTCCGGTTGGGAGGGTGACGCGGCGTTTACCTTGGAGACATTTGACGGGGTCCTCCGATACGTGAAGAACGTGCAGCGGGTTGGCTTCCGAATCCCGTGGTTCAAGGACGGCCGGCGACGCTGGTACGAGCCCGACTTCATCGTGCACCTCGACGACGGCCAAGACGATCCTCTTCAGGTAATTGTCGAGGTCTCAGGCGACCACCCGGACAAGCCCCTGAAGATCGGGGCGGTGCGCAACCTGTGGCTCCCGGCGATCAACCGACACGGCGGATTCGGGCGCTGGGAGCTAGTGGAGGTAAAGGACCACGGTATGCTACGCGCCGCTCTCCACCAGGCATTGGGGCAGGACGAGTTGAGCGGAGTATGAACACGGACGTTACCAAGGAGAACCCCTTCGATCTGCGGCACGATGATAAGCGTGCGAATTTAGCCGAGGGACCGATCGCGGAGGTTTCGGACCTCCCCCAGCTTCTCGACGGCGTCTATGACAGGCTCCGTAAGGTCGACCCGGACGGTCCTGTGCTGGTCTGGAAGGGAAAGCCGGCTCAAGACGCCGAGCCCCTAATTGTGCCCACCGCTCCCCTCATAGTGCAGGAGCACGTCACGCCCGAAGCGATAATTAAGGGCTTACCGAGAAAGGACGGGCAGATTCCATTGTTTGACGAACCTGCCGTGCTTGAAGAAGACAAGCGCTATGAGGCATATCAGCACGAGTGGAATTGGAAAAACCGATTGATTCTCGGTGACTCGCTGAGGGTAATGCAGTCACTGGCAGAGGCAGAGAATCTGCGGGGCCAAGTCCAGTGTATCTACATAGATCCGCCCTACGGCATCAAATTCGGGTCGAACTGGCAACCAAGCACCCGTAGACGAGATGTCAAGGATGGCGCAGTCGGAGATGCCTCACGCGAAGCTGAGGTTATCCAGGCTTTTCGCGATACCTGGGAACTAGGCGTTAACTCTTACCTTAGCTATCTGCGTGACAGGCTTGTACTAGCGAACGAACTACTCCACGAATCCGGCAGCGTCTTCGTCCAAATAGGAGATGAGAATGTTCACCGAGTTCGAGCAATTCTCGATGAGGTATTTGGAGAAGCTAACTTTGTTGCGCAAATTGGCGTTGCGAAGACTGCAGGGACATCGACTAGCCGTCTCCCAGCTATTCTGGACTACATCGTGTGGTTCGCCAAAGACTTCCAGCAACTCAAGTTTAGGCGGCTATTTACTGAGAAAACGTTTGATAGCGGCGGAGGGGAGTATCGGTGGATATTGCTTCCGGATGGAAGCAGTCGAGCAGCTACGCAACTCGAACTGAACGGTTCGAAATCCCTACCTGAAGGCGCAAGACTGTTCCGCCTTAGCGCTCTGACGTCTCAGAGGCCCATTCAGGACGGAGACTTAGAGGAATTCAGATTCGAAGGAAAAGTGTATAGGCCAGGAGCAGGTGGGACATTCAAGACAAATCTTAGCGGATTAACTCGACTGGCTCAGGCTGGGAGGATCGTTGCCCGCGATAAGTCACTGTCTTACGTTCGTTTCTTGGACGATTTCCCAGCCGTTCCTGTCGGCAACCAGTGGAGCGACTTGCGGTGGGGCTTTGACGCCCAGGACAAGGTATATGTGGTGCAGACCAATTCCCGGGTGGTAGAGCGCTGCATCTTGATGGCTACCGAACCAGGAGACATCGTTCTTGATCCTACAAGCGGTTCCGGGACTACGGCCGTAGTCGCCGAGCAGTGGGGAAGGAGATGGATAGCCGTCGACACATCCCGTGTTGCCATAACGCTCGCCCGCCAGCGCCTAATGGCGGCTAGATATCCATGGTATCTGCTTTCTGATTCAACAGAGGGATCGGAAAAATCTAGACGTTTAGGATTAACTGAACTGCCACCGCCCCACAAGGGCAGTGTCCGCGCTGGCTTCGTGTGTCAAGTCGTGCCTCACGTTACGCTGAAGTCCATAGCAAACAATCCTGAGATAGCTGAAGGGATGGGGAGAGAGGATATTGACTCGGCGATCCGTCGACACGCGGAGCAGGAAGAACTAGTAGATCGACCCTATACGGATCCGAAGCGCGTTCGCGTTACGGGGCCATTTACTGTGGAGAGCCTCATTCAGGAGAATGGCCGAGGAACTCGTCTTCTTCCCGCGACGACGGCTGAAGACGACTATCCGGCTACTGAGAATGTAGCTTCGAGGAATGACGACGGTGGCACCTTCAATGCGAGAGTGATTGAGTTTCTGCGGAAGGAGGGCATCGTTAATCCTGACGATCGTAGCGCCCGCGTTGCGTTCGATAGCCTGGAGCCGGTTGGGGACCCCGATTTATCTGCCACCGGCACCTACACGGATGCCGCTGGCCGGCATGTTCGGGCGGCGATCCTGATCGCCCCGGAGACCCGCGCCGTCACCCGCCGAGACGTGAGGGCGGCCGCTCGCGCCGCAATCCAAGGAGTCGGCCACGAGGCGCTGTTCGTGCTCGCCTTCGGCTTCGAGCCCGACGTCGCACAAGGGAAGCAGGGCGACCTGTTCGTCTACCCGGTGCGGCTTGGACACGAGTTGCAGTTCGGAGACAAGACCCTGAAGAAGACCGGCACCGGGGGCTTGTTCACCCTCTTCGGAGACCCGGACGTGCGGGTCGAGAAAATGCCGGACGGCCGGCTCCGGGCGAGGCTGGAAGGTCTCGACGTGTACAACCCGATGACGCGGGCATCGACGAGCGTGGATGTCTCCGAGGAGGCAGAGGACGGCGACGACCTGGACGCCATCGCTGCGTGGTTCGTGGACACCGCTTACGACGGCACGGCTTTCCACGTTCGGCAGGCCTACTTCCTGGGGAGCAAGAACCCGTACGAGCGGCTGAAGAAGGCCCTTAAGGCCGAGATCGACGAGAGTGCCTTCGAGAACCTCGTCGGTCCGATCGGGCAGCCGTTCCCCCGCCCCGAGTCCTGCCGCGTAGCAGTGAAGGTCGTCAACCACTACGGAGACGAAGCCTTCCGCGTGCTGAGCGTCTAACGAGGGAGGCGGTGCTGGGGAGCCTCATGGTTCCCGTTGCCCTACCTTGCGACTGCGTTCTACCGTAGCCAGCGTGCTGCTGTGTATAGCGGCTGCGATTGCACTGAACAAGGGCGTCCAGCAGGTTAGCGATAGGTCCGGCAGTCCTAGAATATATTTATCAAAAAGTCGCCGCCCGGCCCTGCTACTTGGCGCCCAAATTCGTATATACACAGTGCGGGACCTGCGGGCCGCAGGCACCTCGTCCGACGCAAAGCCCTCGTCAAGGCCCCGTCGGCAGGCTTCCTCGGGCAACCGCCCGGAAGAGTGCTAAGGATCCTTCTAGTACGAACACTAAGGGTATGTAGACGAAGATTCCCCGGAACCTTCAAGAGACTCCGATAGGTTTAGGTGAGACTGTACGTAGTCAGCCAACTATTAGGAATCGGGGGAAGTCCGCTCGCGCGGACTCTCCCCCTTATTCACCGAAACCGTGCCCGGCCCAACTGCCGGACTTCGTCCCGGAGCTACAGGTCTATGCTCGTATCAAGGGTACGGACACGAACGCTGGGTGGAGATGGGGGAGATGGGCTTTACCCGGTCGAAGCAATCGGCCACGGACACGGGGATCAACTGGGGCGCGGCGGCGGTGTGCAATAAAGCGGCAGAATCTCCTCGTTGGTGAGACAAGCAGGAACGGATCCTGTGACTCGATCTGTGCATCGGGAATCAATTATTCCCCTTGGTTCACCCAGCATTCGCCTTCGTCCGTCGTGACTATGATGTGTGTTCGGCCAGAGAAATTGAGCGAAAAAACGGAGCTAAAACCCTGCCGAAGGGGCCCGGAGAACCTGTTAAACCGCAGAAAACATGGGTGGATTTGGTAAGGACCCTTCCCTAGGGGCCTTGCTACCTTTACCCCCCGTCTACCTCGACTTGACAGGGGTCTGGACGGGGTCTGGCATTCTGGGTATGGGCTCCTGGTAAGCGGCGTCGATGAACTCCTGGAACAGTTCCACTGGGTCGACGCCAAGCCCGTTCGCGTAGTTGACGAACTCGACGACGTCCATCCGGCGGACGCCCCGCTCGATCTTGTCGATGTACGTCTCGGATTCCTGGAGTTTGGCCGACAGACCCCGCTGGGTGACCCCCAGCCCCTCACGTCGTTGCCGCAGCAACTCCCGAAGACGGGTGTACTCGGCCGTCCGCACCGAATTGACCCACCTTCCACCCATAAAACCAAGTTGGTGGAGCGAGTGCCACCAACTTGGTTCGTTCCTGATAGAATGCTCCTGTATGTCGTCGCAAGAGGGGTCTCCGAGTGTGAGCAATAGGACTGTCGGAGCTTTGCCGGCGTGGCTCCAGGGAACGGTCGAGGAGCAGTGCGGCGTGGCCGGGATCGCAGGGTGTTACGCCGGGCTGCTCATCGTGTGGGCGGCGGTCACCGCTAAGGTCGGGGTGGTCACTGCCCTCGCCGCTGGACTGCTCGCTCTTCTGGCCACTTTCCATGTGGTGAGCACCCGGCTGATCGAGGGGCGCTGGATCACGCTGGGAGACGTGGTGGGCGGGTTCAAGCGGGCCATCGCGTTCGTCCGTCGGTGGACCATGCTCGCATCAGACAGAGCGCAACTTCGTGAGCGTCCGATCCACGTTGTCGCGGCGGCCGTCGCTATGGTCGGGATCGGTGTCTTCTGCGCAGCGCGGGTCGTTCGGTCCGGATCGTACGAGAGCCCGAAGGCGTACATCGAGCAGCGTGGCCGCGAACTAGGAACGAACGTAGTTGCGGAGAGCTTCCAGGCCCGGGTGGGAGACGCCCGGGCGGTATGGCTGATCTGGACCCTGCCCGATGGAAAGCGGCTGGGCGAGCTGACCACCGTCGGCGACGACGGCCGTACGACGGTGGTGGGAGACACCGACCATGTCCCTAAGGGCTATAAGGGGATCAACCCTCGTGACATCTTTGGCCAAAGCTTTTGAGCGTGTCCACCAGGGGGCGTCGCCCGCCGCTACTCCCGCAGTCGAACAAGCCTTGGCTTGCTGGCGCGCTTGGGTCTCGCTGGCTTCGGCTTGTCGATCCGCCGGGCTGCAGGGCTTAGGCCGCCGCCTTCTTCGGCCATGATCGCATCCCGCTTGCGCGTCGCCTCGTGAAGTGTTCCGTACGTTCCGAGCGAGACCCCCTTTCCGCCCAGCCATACCCTCACCCGATACCGTCCTTTGGCTTCTAAGTAGACGCCGCTGGGTAAGTCCCGACAGGGCTTCCGCTGGCACCTGAGGTTCTGCGAGTAGCTGACCAGTCTAAGGTTCGATCGCCTACAGTCGAGTCCGTTGCCGCTCACGTGGTCGACCGTCGTGCCGTCCGGCGGTTCCATCACGAACCGGTGCAGGGACACCGTGGTCTTCTTCCCGTCGGCCTTGCGAACGTGCGCCTGGGCGTACATGTTCTTGCCCTGCTTGAGCAGCCGCCACTTGAATTTCGACACCCGCTCGTGGTCCGCCTCGTCGACGAGCGCCACGTACCCCTGCGTGAGCAGGATGGACGCGACGCCCTTACGAGCCCCCTTGCCGAGGGCACGCGAGTGGGGAGGCTCGCGTAGGAACTCCTTCGAAGGCTGGGGGTGGCTCATCGCAGGTGGTCCAGCGGGGAAAACCGCTCGTGGTCCTTGGTGACGTCCGACTCCACCTGGTCGAGGTACCGCCGAAGGATCGAGAGGCTGGCGTCGGAATGGCCCATCAGGTGCTGGAGGGAGTAGACGTTGCACCCCGCCCTGAGCATCATGATCGCGAAGGTGCGCCGGAACTTGTGAGGATGGGCGTGCACCCCGGCGGCCGCGCCAACACTCTTGAGGGCGGCCGTGATGCCCTTCTCGCTCATCGGCCCCCGTTCCCCCAGCCAAAGCGGTGCCCCGTCGATCCCCGCCCGGATGCGGCTGTACTTCAGGAACGACTTCAGCGCCTCGTTCCCGATCTTCGTGATCCGGTCCTTCCCGCCCTTGCCGCGTTTCACGTGGATGATCCCCGTCTGTGCGCAGACTGAACCGACTTTCAGCTCGGTGACCTCCCTTAGGCGAAGCCCCGAGTCGAGAAGCAGCGTTATCAAGGCACGGTTCCGGATCGAAACGGGATCGCGTCCAGTCGTGGCGTCCAGCATCTTACGTACCTCGTCAGGCGTAAATGCAGGCAGGATCTCACGGTCGAGCTTGGGCGGCTTGACCTTCGCCATCGGGTTCTTCGCTACGTTCTCCTCCCGTTCGTGGAACATGAAGAGCGCCTTCACCCGCCGGTGCACGGTGGCGACGGTGCCAGGACTGACCGTCTCCTGGAGCTCCGCGAAGTAGCGGCGCAAGTGGTCGGCGGTGAAGTCTTCGAGGTGCGAAAGACCGTTAGGTCCCGCCCAGCTCGTGAGCTTTCCGAGGACGTACTCGTAACCTTCGATCGTCCGGGGCGAATGGCGGGACGAACGCTGGTGGAGAAGGAACTGGTCCACGGCTTCGCTTAGCGTGATGCGCGGATCGGCCTTGGAGAGTGATCGAATGTTCATGTAACTGCTCCTTTCTCCAGGAGAGAAGGAGCGAGTTTGAACCTGCACGCTGTGCCATAACCTTGCACAATGCCCTCGGTCGAGTCCTAAGGAGGGCCTCGGAGGTTCGAGTCCCTCCGAGGCCGCCACTTATTCTGCAGCCTGTCCAGGTTCGAACCTGGACGAAACCACCTCTCTATTTGTAGGCCGCAACTGGCAGAAGTGGCGCTACAGCTGAGTGAGGGGGATTTGGCGGACCCAGCCTAAATCACGACTGACACGTAGTGCGGCTTGGGCGTTGCAGAAGTAACTTCTCTCGGGCTGCCACGGAGTCGGGGTGATGAGGCTCCGCGCGGCATTAAGCCATGCAAGTGCAGGTCCAATGGGTAGCTCGTAGTGGGATCAGACACACTTTTGCCGGTTCTCGACCGCACTTGTCGAGCCAGGTGAGACGTAAAATGGCCGCAACTGCCGCAGGGTGTCATCGCCCGAGGACACGTTTCGCAGAGCAATGACGGCCATCCAATATCCGATGCGGTTTTCCAGCTCTGGTACGGTGTTCTGCATCGACGGCGAATCAGACCTGACTCCTCGGGCGGTTGCCTGGCCGCGTCGCCGTGGCTAGGCGCGTTTGAGCACATGATCATCGACCAGCTGCCTAGGGAAACCCATGAGCCCCACTAACCTCGCCGCAACAGTGGCGCCTTTGCCGTTGACGCATCCCCGCCGCAACCTTGCCAAAGCCTTAGAAAGGGCGATGGTTTCCAACGAAGGGCAGAGTAGGGGCCGGGGGTCCGTGGACGACCGGGCATCCGGGTACGCCGAGCCGGGGTCCGGGCGATGAGTCTCTTCCCGCGTTCGATGCGGGCACGGGTTACTCGATACGAGGGGACGACGTGTCTCGAGTCCGCCGACGCGCCGTTTGGCGAACCATTTGAGTTCGCCGGGGCGCGTTGGCAGACGGAGTTGCGACAGTCTCCCGCAGCCGATCGGGAGGACGCGTGGGACATCGAGGCGACGTTCACCCTTGTCTCCGGACGCGCCGTCGAGCACGCGGCGGTCTCCGTGCAGTTCGACTTCGAGGACTGGTCTACCGACGCCTACGTGCTGATGCCCTCCGCCGCGTACAACGGCAACCGGTTCGAATCGCGCGACATCCCCTACCCACCGGTGCTCGGGCCAGATGACGCACGGCCAGACTGTCCGACGATCATCACGAACGTCGCGCGGCTGCAGATCGGCCCCGGCCCGTCTCGGCTCCAGCAACTCACGCGCGATCTGTCGACGCCGGCGGTGGCCATTCACCTCCCCCTCAGTCAAACGGGCTTCTTACTGCTGACGCCTCAGGGGACCAGACTCGGTGATTCGCTGTACGACCTCGAGGAAACCGACGACCGGCACCGTGCGACTCTGCGCTACGCGGCTCCTGGCGTTCGGGAGGAGGCAGTCCACCGAATGTGGAAGCCGTATGCGGATCGTGGAGCGAACTTCGAGACAGGAGACTCGCTTACGTTGCGCTTCCGCGTGCTCGCCTTCCCGTGCGAGGACGTTCCGACCCTGACAAGGCGCTTTCTCGATGCGCGCAAGGACGTCACCGGCTCCGGCGAGTGGGTTCACGACCTCCCGTTCTCGGCGGCTTGGCAGATCCAAGAAGAGAAGTTCTCAACTCAGAATTGGAACGAGCGCAACGGCTACATCGCGTGCGGCACCCAGCAGTCGAACTTTGGCTACTGGCAGCTCGGTTGGGTCGGGGGGCTGATCTCGACGTATCCGCTCCTCACCGACGGCACGGAGGATTCGCGGGAGAAGGTCCGTCGAACCTTCGACTTCTGGACCGCTTCGCAGACGGACTCCGGACTGTTCTGGCCCTGCCACAGCGGCGAACATTTCCACGGCGACGGCTTCGACCAGGCCCACGCGGAGAACTGGTTCCTCATGCGCCGAGCGGGCGACGCGCTGTACTTTGCGCTCAAGCAGTTCGACGCGATGAAGCGGCTCGGAGTGCCGGTGGATGCACGGTGGGAAGAAAGTGCCCGGCGTCTGGCCGACCGGCTTTCGGCGATTTGGGACCGCTACGGCGAGTACGGACAGTTTGCCGACGTGAAGACGGGCGAACTGGTCGTAGGCAACTCCGCGAGCGCCGGCATCGCTCCCGCGGGAATGGCGCTCGCCGCCAGCTACTTTGGCCAGCCGCGCTATCTGGAAGTGGCGAGCGCCTCCGCCCGGATGCTCCATGAGCGGTTCGTGCGAAAGGGCTACACCACCGGCGGGCCCGGCGAGGCGGCCCAGTGCCCCGACAGCGAGAGCGCCGACGGAATCGTGGAGTCGATGGTGACGCTCTACGAGGTCACCGGCGATCCAGCCTGGCTGCCCCTCGCGCGGGAGGCCGCCGACCATGCGGGCACCTGGCGGGTTTCGTACGACTTCGAGTTCCCCCCGGAGTCGCTGTTCGGACGCCTGGGGATGCGGACCACCGGAGCGGTTTACGCCAATGTGCAGAACAAGCACGGGGCGCCCGGTTCGTGCACGCTCTCCAACGTCGCGCTGTTCAAGCTTTGGCGCGCCACTGGCGATGCGCTTTACTTGGAGTTAGCCCGCGAGACCGCGCACAACCTCACCCAGTACCTCTCCCGCGCCGATCGCCCCGTCGGCGGCATGCCGCCGGGGTGGATGACCGAACGCGTGAACCTTTCCGATTGGGCCGAAGGCGTCGGCGAGATCTTCGAAGGGTCGTGTTGGTGCGAGAACAGCCTCACCCTGACGTGGGCCGAGGTCCCGGGCGTGTACGTTCAGCCCGACACCGGCTTTATCGAGGTGTTCGACCACGTGGACGCCTCCTGGAGAGGAGACGAGCTGTGGCTCACGAACCCCACCCGCTACCCCGCCCGCGTCAAGCTCTTCGCGGAGCCCTCGGCCTCCATGGGCCAGCCCCTGGGACAGAACTTCCTCCTAGGATGCCCCGTGGTGGAGGTCCCGCCCGGCGGCGCGGTATCGACCGGAATCTGCAAGAAAATCTAACCCCCACCATGTACGAGCTCTACCTCGCTCCGAACGGCCGCGACGACTGGTCCGGCCTAATCAAAGAACCGAACGAAGACGGCACCGATGGGCCGCTGGCGAGCGTTGCCGCCGCCAAGCTGATCGCGTTCGAGATGTTGCGCCGGGCCCGGGCGCCCCACGGGGTGACGGTGTGGCTGCGCGGCGGTCGCTATCCCGTTCGTCAGCCGCTCGCGTTCGATGCCGACGAGTCGGGCAACGTCACCTTCGCGGCCTATCCGGGCGAGGAGCCCGTGTTCGACGGTGGCGTACGCGTGACCGAGTGGGAATCGGCGGAGGTGAACGGCCATGCCGTGTGGTCGGCCGATGTCCGAGGACTGCTGAACGACCTCGGCCGCCCGTTCCGCTCGCTGTTCGTGAACGGCCGCCGGGCCCCCCGCCCGCGCCTGCCCAAGGAAGGCTACTTCCTGAGCGAGGGTTCGCCCAAGGGCCTCACCGGGGGCTTCTTTTCCGGCTCGCGCCGATTCGTGGCCGCCGCTGGCGACGTACCCCAGAACCTGTCCCAGGTCGAGACGATCGAGGCGGTCGGCCTGCACTGGTGGGTGGAGGAGCGCCTGCCCCTCGTCGCCTGGGACCCGGAGACGCGCGTTCTGGCGTCGTCCCGAACCTCGCTGATGCCCATCGACGCGGGCACCCGGTACTTCCTCGAGAATGTGCTCGAGGCCCTCGGCGAGCCCGGGGAGTGGTACCTCGACCAGGGGCAGGGAAGGCTCTACTACGTTCCGTTAGAGGGCCAGACGCCCGGGGACACCGAAGTGGTCATCCCCACCGTGCTGCAGTTCCTCCGCGTCACCGGCGATCTGGCGGGCGAGCGGTTCGTGCAGGGTCTGCGCTTCGAAGGGATCGCCTTCGAGTACGCCGACTGGGAGCAGCCAAAAGCCTGGACCCAATGGTGGGACCCCGCGACCCCTCCCGAAACCTGGCGGCCGCGAGACTCCAGCCGGCACTTCATCAAGAACAACCAGGGCATCGCCTCGGACGAGAAGGCGACCAACCCCCAGGCCTCCTACAGCTGCCCGGGCGTCCTCCACTTCGAGGGAGCCCACCATTGCTCCGTCGAGGACTGCCGCGTCGAGCACGTCGGCTTTTACGCGGTGGACTTGCGAGAGGGATGTCAGGGCATCCGGATCGTGGGGAACACGTTCCAGGAATTGGGCGGTGGGGGCGTGAAGATGGACGGCGGCGGACCCCAAAGCCCGCAATCCCGGCGCAACGGAAAGCACCGGATCACCGACAACACGATCCGTAAGGGCGGCCGGGTGTTCACGAGCGCCATGGGGGTGGTGTCGATGTTCAGCGACGCCAACGTCATCGCGCACAACGAGATCAGCGACCTCTTCCAGACAGGAATCTCCATCGGCTGGCGCTGGGACTACCAGGAGCAGGTCGCGCGCGACATCCAGGTGGAGAAGAACCACATCTTCAACCTGGGCCAGGGAGTGCTGTCGGACATGGGGGGCATCTACACGCTGGGGGTGCTCTCGGGCAGCGTCTTGCGCGGCAACTACATCCACGACATGGTCAGCGGCGGCTATGGCGCTTGCGGCATCTACCTCGACCAAGCATCGTCGACGCTCCTTGTCGAGGGGAACGTCGTGTGCCACGTGGGCGAGAGCGTTTCGATGCACTGGGGGCGCTCCAACACCGTCCGCAACAACGTCTTCGCGTTCGCCGAAAAGCAGGGCGTGTTCCTGGGCCGCGAGCCGATAAACCGCTGGGTCGACTACCCCCGCCCCGGCATGCGGTTCGAGCGGAACGTCTTCCTCCTAAACGGCGAACCCGCCTACATCGACTTCGAGCGCGCCCTCGAATCGGGTGAGCTCTCCAGCGACCTGAACCTGTACTGGGACGTCACCCGCCCCGACCCGCAGGTCTACCGGTTCAGCCCCTGGAAAGGCGACGCGATCACCTTCGACTGGGGCTACGCCGCCGCCGAAGACGACCCCCGAGTGCGCGTGTTCAGCCTCGAAGACTGGAAACACACGGGCAACGACCGCCACTCCCTCGTCGCGAACCCGGGCTTCCGAAATCCAGCGGAGGGCGACTTCGCCATTGAGGATCGGTCTGCAACCGACGAGATCGGCTTCGTCCCCATCGACCTTAGCGACGTCGGCCCCCGTCCTAAGGAGCTCCGCGTCTAGGCCCCAGTTCAGAGCGTCGGTGGTGGAGCCTCGACTATCGCCACCGAACGCCCGGCGGGCTCTCTCATCTGTCAGTCGCGGTCAGCGCACCAAAGTTGGGCGCGAGGGGACGGGTTGGCCCAACACGCTCGATCAGGGTCTGCCGGATCTAGGCTCTTCACCAGGATAATCACGGGAACGGGCTTGTCTTGAGAGCTTGCCTCTGGCAGACGGTCCATGGGTTCGACAGTGTCGCGGGTGAAAGGCAACGGCGGTTAGCTGGGTAAAGAACGAAGAGGGGCAGTGGCGTGGGGCAATCATTCGGCGTCAACCAGCGCTAGGACCGGAAGTTCCTCTCCGGAGCGCTGGTAGACGCGAGCGAACGATCTGGGGTTCAGCCGCCGTGAACCGCGCAAGACCTTGGCAAGGTAAAGAAGAAAGTGCTGCCGACGCCTTGCTCACTTTCGACCCAGATCCGGCCGCCGTGAGCCTCGATGGCGAGTTTGCAGAAGGTGAGGCCAAGGCCCGTCGACTTGGTCTTTCCGGCTTTCCGGCTCTCGACTTGCCCGAATTTTTCAAAAATGCGCTTAAAGGCTTCCTTTGGAATGCCCTCGCCCGTGTCGCTTATGCCGATCACGACCTCTTCCCTGACCGGCTCGACATGAGCGGATACCGTGATAAGCCCTTTGGCGGGGGTGAACTTGACCGCGTTGCCAAGCAGATTCACCATGACCCTTCGCAGTTTGTCCGCGTCGGCATGCAAGGGGGCAATGTCTGGTGAGATTTCGGCGCGTAGATCCAAGCCCTTATCATCGGCTAACCAGGAGACCTGCCGGAATGCCTCCTGCACAATTTCGTCCAGGGCGAAGGTTGATCGGTCGAGGCTGAGCAACCCTTCTTCCATCTTGCTGATGTCGAGAAGATCGTTGATCATCCCCAACAACGTATTCCCACCCGAGATCGAGATGCTTAGGAGTTCCTCGTCTTCTTCAGCGGGCTGAATCGTCTGCAAACCGGCGAGCAAAGAAGTCAGGGGGGTTCGAAGGTCATGGACGATCATATGGGTCAGGTCGTCTTTGACCTTATCCAGCGCCTGCATCTGCGCAATTAGCGATTCGATCTCCTTACGGCGCGTAATATCGTGGAATAGGCAGACGCAGCCTACGGTCGAGCCTAGATAGTCTCTCAGGGGAAGCGTGCTGATCGCGACGGGAATGGTTCGCCCCGAGACATGCTCTAGAGTCGACTCTTCCTCCTCCGCTCCCCCGGAAGATGGAGAATCACACCCTACAAGGGTACGAGTTCCCAACGCATCCGCCAGCGACCCACCTAGGGGCTGCCCTACCAGCTGAGCTTCCGACTGACCTAGCATCTCGCAAAGGGCTTGATTTGCCGCCGAAACTTCGCCGGCCAGGTTGAGGGTCAGGACACCATCCCGCAAGTTTTGCAGGATCGTCTTCAACTCGATCCGCTGGATCGTGGTCGCGTAGAGCTCCTGATCCATGAGGGCGCAAACGTTGGATAAGATCTCTTCAGGACTAGGCGGCTCAAGTCGAACGGAGGATCGCGCACTCCTCGGGCGCTTCTGGTCGAGCAACTCCTGAATCTTCGCCAAGAGTCCGGCCGGCTGGGCACTCTTGACCATGAACGCATCCGCTCCCGTACGAAGACTCCAGAACTCCGTGCCTCGAGTATCGACCGCGGTAAGAATAATCACCGGAATATCGGCGACCGCAGCATCGTGCTTGAGCAAACGGCAGACTTGATAGCCGTTTAGGCGGGGCATTTCGATGTCGAGGACGATCAGGTCAGGAGCTTCGTGGTAAGCCTGCTGCGCGGCCTCGATACCGTCAGTCGCGGTAATGACTCGATACCCTTCTCCCTTTAGGAGGCGAGACAAGAGCATCAGAGCGAGCGGGCTGTCGTCCGCAACCAGGATGGATTCGATTGCGTTGCTATTTTCGATTTTGATTCCTTCGGGACAAGCCCGGCGCGGTGGGGGTCACTGCTTCGACAAGGGCGGGTGCGATCTCGTTCAACGGAAGCACCAGGCGTGCGGCCCCGCGCTCGACGGCGTCCTTGGGCATGCCGTAAATCACGCTACTCGCCTCGTCTTGGCAGATGGTGAGAGCGCCGGCCTCGGCCAGCGCCTGCATGCCTTCGCCGCCATCGCGGCCCATACCCGTGAGGAGCACACCAATCGCCGTATTCCCGTAGTGTTCCGCCACGGAGCAAAAGGTCGTGGTAATAGAGGGCCGGTGGCCGCCCACCGGCGGCTTGTCTAGGGACTGCATGAGGCCCCTCTCGTCAATAACCAGGTGGGTGTTCTCTTGAGGGAAATAGACCTGTCCCGACCGTGGTACTTCGCCGGACCTCGCGATTTGGACCACCCCCCGAAAGTGGGAGCCAAGCCATCTGACGAGCCCAGGGAGGAACCCGGAGCTAATGTGCTGGACACAGAGGATCGGGACGGGAAAGTTTCCTGATAGGCCCGAAAAGATTGCCTGCAGCGCCTGAGGGCCACCGGTCGATGCCCCGATGACGAGGATCCTGGGCGCACGGACCTCCCCGGTGGCCCTAAGAACGGGTTTCTCCGGCGCGAGCGAAGCGGCCGGCTTTTTGGGGCGCCGGCCGTGGACACGGACGCCGGAAACGATCTTAATTTTCTTGACGAGTTGTTCCGCGGCCAGCGCGAGGCCCGCCGGCCCGCCGCGAGGCTTGGGGAACACGTCGACGGCGCCCGCTTCGAGAAGGGTGAAGACCCGATCCGCGTCGCCTTCGCCCACGGAGGAGCTGACGACGAGTATAGGGCAGGGAAACCGGGCCATCACTTCCTGAGTGAGCTCCAGCCCGTTCATGTCCGGCATGTGGTAGTCGATGCAGATCAGCGCCGGCTGAAGGTGCGGAATCAGCTCTAAAGCCTGGTGGCCGTAGGTGGCTACCCCCACCACCTCGATCTCAGGAGATGTCGAGAGCATTCGCTGCAACAAGACGAGGGCAAGGGGAGAATCGTCTACTAGCAGAACGCGAATGGGTTTGCGCATTTACACCAACTTCTTGAGGATGTCGAGGAGCGCCCGTTGATCGAACGTGCCCTTGGTGATGTAAGCGTTGGCGCCCACCTCGACTCCACGCTTGCGGTCTTCGTCCGTCGCCAGCGAGGTAACGAGAATGATCGGTAACTCGTTGTGTTTCGGCTCTTGCCGAATTCTCTCCGCCAGTTGCAGACCAGTCATGTTTGGCATCTCTACATCGGAGACGACCGCGTCGAAAGGGCGAGAGCGCAGCTTCACGAATGCGTCCGCACCGTCTACGGCGGTTACCACTTCATAACCGGCGGCTTCGAGAATACGCTTTTCCTGGGTTCTCGTCGTGATCGAGTCTTCGGCAAGGAGGATGACCTTCTTTGCCTCAGACCCAAGCTCCGGTACCGGGTTAGAGGTTACTGAGGCGTTTGGCCGCCTCTGTAGGCTCGCGATCAGGTCCGCCGGATTTAGCACCATGCAGATTTCGCCCGTGCTTAGAATCGTCGACCCTAGTACATTGCGCACCCTCTTGAGCAATCCTCCAAAGGGCTTGACGGTCACTTCCTGTTCGTCCACCAGCGAGTCGACGAAAAGACCGAGCCGCTGCGAACCGATCGTCAACAGGACCCCGGGCCAGTCCGGTTCATCGCTCGGGCTCCTTTGGGGGGTTCGTAGCGGCAGTTCCAGTAGTTCGGCCAGGGCGACGACCCGAACGGGAAGTCCTTCCCATCGAATCGTCGGGTGCCCTTCGATCGGGAAGACCTCTTTGGGTGAAACGAGAAAGGTCATCTGGACGGCTTCGATAGGAATCGCATAACTTCGATCACCTACGCCGACGAGCAGCACTCGCGTCGTCGCCAGGCTAATCGGGGCTTCGATCCGAAAAGTGCATCCGCGTCCGGGGCAAGACTCTACGGAGATCGTTCCCTTGAGACGTTCCACGTTCGTGCGGACAACGTCCAGACCGACTCCGCGGCCGGAAACGTCTGTGATGAGCGGCATCGTTGAAAACCCAGGGGCAAAGATCAGCCGTTGAATCTCGGGTAGGGAGAGATCTGCGACCGCTTCTTCAGTGAGCAGTTGTTTACGTACGGCGGCTTCACCGATCGCTTTTTCGTTCAATCCCCGCCCATCGTCGGTGATCTCGATAACCATGCGGGTCGCCGTACGATAGGCGTTCAATCGGATGACTGCCTCCGGTTGCTTCCCGACAGAAACACGCTCTTCCGGGGTTTCGATCGCGTGATCGACGGCATTCCGAATCATGTGCATCAGCGGGTCCTTTAACTCTTCTAGCAGATGCTTGTCGGCAGTAACGGTCCCTCCGGCGATCTCGAGCCGCACCAATTTTCCCGCCTCGTGGCTCAAGTCTCTCACCATACGGTTAAACAGGCTGAATACGGTAGAGAGAGGTAGAAGCCGGAGGTCCCGAACCGACTCCACTAACTCCTCAGCGACCATCGAGAGTCGGGCGATCTCTTCGTCGCCTGTTCTTTCGAGTCGTCCAAGCAGCTCTCCCAAGCGCTTCAACCGGTCCGAATCCTTTGCCTGGTCCGCAGAAACGGGCATACGAGCGGTGTCGCGAGTCCACTCCTCCCACAAGTCCCCAAGTTCAGAGACCACGTTCAGTGCACGCACGGCGCGGGCGGTGGTAACGGCCATCTCCCCGGCCAACGTCATGAGCGCGTCCAGCCTCTGCGGCTCCACACGGATGGTTTCAATCTTGAAGGGGACTGGGGACCAATCGTCGTCGAGGATGGGGCCGGTCAGCTCCGGTAGGAGGTGTTCGGCGCTCGCTATCCCGTCCGGATTCGCACCCGGGTTCGGACTCGGTGACGTGCTGACGGGTGTAATCGCGCTCGGAACTTCCGCCGCGACAGCGACCTCCACGGTTTCTTGGGGTGATGGGTCCAACTCCGCGACCGTCTCGCCACGCATCTGGGCGAGAACCCTTGGAATATCGACTTGCGCTTCTGCCCCTCCGCAGGCTTCCTGCGCGAGACGTCGCATCGCGTCTAGTCCTTGGTACAGGCGATCGGCTCCCTCGGACGAAATGGTCCGATGCCCTCGCCTCGCGGCGCTTAGCTCGTCTTCGAAATGATGGGCCAGCGTTTCCAATCGGTCCACCTCCAGCATTCGAGCCGCGCCTTTCAGACTGTGGGCACTGCGGAAGAGGTCGTCCAGAATCCTGGTGTCGGCGGGCTGGGATTCCAGGCGCAACAGGCCGTTCTCCAGCGTTTGCAGGTGTTCTTCGCTCTCGGCTCTAAAAAGCCCACGGAGCTCGGGGTCGTCGATCATGTTCTTCGATTGCGCAAGGTGTGGCTCCCCGAATCAGATCGTCGACTTAAGTTGCGAGACCGCCTCGCGCAAGGTCTCACTGCCCGTGCGAGTTTGGCTGATGGCGTTCGTCGTTTCACGCGCTCCCGTGTTCAGCGCCTCCATCGACTCAAGGACCTGCTTGACCGCGTTTACTTGCTGAGGGAGAGTCAAGAGCGTTTGCTGAGCGGAGTCCGCCGCACTATCGCTCGCCTCTTTAAGTTCGGTAAAAGCGTCCGCCGTCGCCCGGGCACGAAGAATGACAAGGTCCACCGTTTTCGTGCTTTCCTCGGTCGCCATGACGGTAGCGTTCGTCGCCTTCTGAATGTCTTCGACGAGAGTGTTGATTCGTTCGGCCGATTTGCGGCTCGCATCCGCCAGCTTGCGAATCTCGGCGGCGACGACGGCGAACCCCTTGCCGTGTTCGCCCGCCCGTGCGGCTTCGACGGCGGCGTTCAGCGCCAGCATGTTCGTCTGATTCGCTAGATCGCCGACCTGGTTGGTAATGGTGCTGATCTGGGATGTCTGTTCGCTAAGGCGGAGGATCTGGCCGGCAACCGTAGTCCCCACCTTTTCTTTGAGGTCGAGCATCCCATCCTGCATCAGCCGGACGGTCTTGATCCCTTCACCCGCGATCGAGGAGGAGTGCTGCACCCTTTCGGTTGCCGCACTGACGACGTCCGCGGTGTGAGCAAAGGAGGCCTCAAGTTCATCCATGGCGCTCGTCGTCTCGCTCACGGCCGCCGCTTGGCTCATCGCGGTTCGCTCATGCTCCTCAATGGTCGAAGCCAATTGCACCGAAGTCGTCGCGAGGTCGTTCACCGTCGCTGCCAGAGGACGGGTGACCGACCGGCTGATGAGCGGACCAAGCACGAGGGCGAACAACCCGATGGAACCAACTAGCAAGGCCACTTGAAGCGTTCCGCGCGACTGGATCAGCATCTCGGCTTGGCGCTTTAGGTTCGCGTTCTCTCTCTCCGCCAGCGGCAATGCTTCTTCGAGGGCGAGGCGATGTTGGTCGTAGTTTTGGCGGAGTGGGCCGGCCAATAGTGCCGCCGTCCTTCTCCGGTCTCCCGCCATCGCGGCAGGAATGAATTCCTTTTCAGCAATGTCGAAGAAGCGGAGGGCAGGGCCGTGCCCCTTTACAAGGTAAGCATCCTTCAGCGCGTCGTTCGTTTCCCCCGAAAGGGCTTTCTCTGATTCTTCGTGGGCCCCGTTATAGGTCTTTCGGAGGCCCCGAAGCTTCTGGACCAAGGACCTTCGCGATCCTTCACTTGGGGCGTCGGCGATCTGTTGAGTCACCAGGAAGGCTTCTCCGAGGTTGAGCGGCGAAGGAGCGATATCCGTGACGAGCATCCTCGTTTGGGTTATACGGTCGTAGTACGGGCCGTTGATTTGCAGTTGCTGACGGGTGTTGTAGCCGAGGGCGGCATACGTTGCCAACACAATAACGAATGAAAGCACCATCAGGGCTAGCTTCGTGCTGATCTTCCAATTGCTCAAATTCATCAAGGGGTCTCGTTCACGGTGAGGTCTCCGTGGGTCAGAAGGGCGGGTAAATCGATTAGGGTGAACATACGGGTCCCGTGCATTGCGGTGCCTCGCAGATGCTCTCGGCCCACCTCGCCGAGCGTTCGGGGACTCGACCCCAATTCGGTGCCGTTCAGGTAGAGCACGTCCAGCAGTTCGTCCACGAGCACTCCTCCCGCAAGCCAAGGGTCCGACATCACCACGACCTTACGGCCAGGGAGCTCGCGTAGAGGAGGCAGGCCCAGTACTCCGGCAACGTCTAGAACGGTGATTAGATCGCCGCGAAGGTTCATCTGCCCCACGACATACTCGGGGCAGCAAGGAACCGGCGTCACGTTCCCCAACTCCGCAAACTCCCGGATGGCGTTCAGAGCGATGCCGAAAAACTCTTCTCCAATTCGCACCACGGCGAGAGAGAGCCTTCCGGCAGGCTCGCTGCTCTCTACCGGCTGAGCGAGCCTACGAGAACGCTGCAAAAACTCCGCTTTCTCTTCGGAGGTCGTGCTAGTGATAAGGAGCGAGGAGGAATCCCCTCGAATTCCATCAGGCTCGGCTAGGTCATGGCCGAAACTGAGCAGGGTCTCGAGGTGGAGCACCATCACCACTTGCTCACGGGTTTTGACGACGCCCTGGACCAATCGCGGGTCAGGTCCAAACGGTTCGGGACTATAGAGGGATGCCGCGACGATCTCTTCCCCATCGATATCGCGTACCGTGCGCGCCGCATCGACGATCACGCCCACCGCTTGTCCCGCACGCTCGAGAACCACGATGCAGTGGTCGATCCGGTACGGTTGCCACTGATGTCCGAATCGAACGCTCAGGTCGATCACCGGAAGGAGCCGGCCTCGCAGGTTGGCCATTCCGACAATGCAAGCGGGGCTCTCGTCCACCGGTGTGATTTCGGTAAGCGGCACGACTTCGCTGACCATCTTGGCTTCCACGGCGTAAAGCGACTCGCGCAGACCGAAGATAAGGTAGGGGGCCGCCTCCATCCTAGCTCGCCCTCTCGGAAACATCGATCAGGTGGGAGATGCACTCCGCTGCGCTTGGTCCGCCGGAGAATCCGACAACCTCATGAGGGGGCATTTTCCGGAGAAGGTCTAACGCGGTGACCTCCATTCTGGAGGCACGTCTGAGGTCGCCTTCGCTCCGGTAGAGGGCACCAAGCTCGATGTAGAGGCGAGGCGATGCCGGAGACAAATAGACCGCCTTCTTTAGCAGTTGCTTAGCTTCGTCGGCCCGCCCCTGCTCCTGGGCAATCGAGGCAAGCAATTCGTAGGCTTCGGAAGCGAACGGGTGATCTTCGATGAGATGCTGGCACTCCTCAGTCGCTTCGTCGTAGTGACCAAGATCGGCGAGCTTGCGGGCGCCGACCATTGCTTCGCCCATATCCGTTCTGGCCGTCACGCCGCGCCTCTTGGCGAGACCAGAGGAAGCCGGCGGAGCCTTAGGCGGTGGACGAGGGCCAACCGTCGCCGGGCGAATCAGTTCTTCCCGAGGAGGTCCGGCGTGGGTTGCCTCTGGCGCGCGTTTCTTCGGCAGATGGAGGGCCAGCGACCGCTGACCCGCCCGCTGATAGACTTCGGAGCCAGGGAAGCTCCGCGTTTCCAACATCGGCACCGCCTGACCACTCGTTTCCAC
>Ga0216301_1000074_pt1 | contig 25883 bp, 26 predicted proteins | sample 4hB_Boncat_minus_FD_156203 | JGI IMG/M metagenome (GOLD analysis project Ga0216301, IMG submission 156203) | Terrestrial sediment cell enrichment communities for BONCAT metagenomics from Utah, United States - 4hB_Boncat_minus | ecosystem: Environmental > Terrestrial > Deep subsurface > Rock...
GGTCGGCATCGCGGAGGTCAAGGCCGTCGAGCCTGACGGCGCCGCCGTCGGGATCGTAGAAGCGCTGCGCGAGCTGGAACAGCGTCGACTTGCCCGCCCCGGAGGGTCCGACGACCGCCAGCGTCTCGCCGGGCCGAACGGTGAGCGAGAAATCCTTGAGCGCGCTGATTTCCCGGCGGGTCGGGTAGCGGAACTGGACGTTCTCGAAGGCGAGCTCGCCTCGTCCGGGTGCCGGTAGCTGCTTCGGCTTCGCCGGGGCCTTGATGCCGGGCTCCTCGCTGAGGAGCTCGGCAAGCCGGCCGGCCGCGCCGGCGCCGCGAACCAGGTCGCCATAGACTTCGGTGAGCGCCCCGAACGACCCGGCGACGAGGCCGCCAGTCAGCACGAAGGCCGCGATCGTGCCCCCGCTGAGCCGCCCCGCCTGGACGTCCAGCGCGCCCTGCCACATGACCATCGTGATCGCCCCGAAGACGAGGCCGATCACAAGCGCGGTCATGAACGCTCTAAGCAGGATTCGCTTGCGCGCACTCCCGAACACGGCCTCTACCGCGCCCTGGAAGCGGGCGACCTCGCGCTGCTGCTGGTTGAAGGCCTGGACGATCTTCATGGCGCCGAGCACCTCGTTCACCATCGCACCCACCTCGGCAATGCGGTCCTGGTTCGTTCGCGCGACGTCGCGGATCCGGCGGCCGAGGAAGACGAGCGGGACGATAACCAGCGGGATCCCGACGATCAGCATCGCGGCGAGCTTGGGGGCAAGGGCGAACAGGTAAATGACGCCGCCCGTCGCCATCACAAGGTTGCGAAGCGCGATCGAGACGGTCGAGCCGACCACCTGCTCGATGATCGTCGTGTCGGCGGTGAGGCGGGAGGCGATTTCCGAGGGGCGGTTTTCCTCGAAGAAGCTCGGCGAGAGCCGCAGGAGGTTGCGCTGCACGGCGGTTCGGATGTCTGCAACGACGCGCTCGCCGAGCCAGGAGACGAAATAGAAGCGGGAGGCGGTGGCGAGAGCCATCACGACCACCACGAATAACAGATATTGAAACCAGCGGCCGATATCGCCGTCACCGCCGCCGAAGCCGCGGTCGATGATCAGGCGAAAGCTGTTGGGGATTGCGAGCGTTGCGCTGGCGGCGATCAGCAGCGAGAGCACGGCGCCGGCGATGCGACCCGGATATCGGACCGCAAAACGCCAGATCATCCTCAGATTGCCGATTTTCCTCGGCCCCGGCTCTCCGGCTTTGCTCCCCATGCCCGGTGGGGTAGCAGCGCGGGACCTGCCGCTCAATCCTTGGCGAGTGGACCCTTTGACCGTCCGGTCGGTTTATAGGCCCTAGCTTATTCCCCGCAGGTCGCGCTAATGCTGCCTCAGGGGTGGAGGATTGATGCTTTACGACGCGTATGAAGTGCAGCGCTCGCTGCTCGCCGGTGCCAGTACCCTTGCCAATATCGGCGCCGGATGGATGCAAAACCCCGTAAATCCCTTCGCTTACAGCCACATGGGCCCGATCGTCGCGTCAGCGCTCGATGTGTTCGCTCATGCCTCGGCGCCGCGCGGCAAACCCGCGTTCGGGCTGGGGACGACCATGGTCGAAGGAAAGACCGTTCCGGTCGTCGAGGACGTGGTGCTGAAGAAGCCGTTCGGGCAACTGAAGCGCTTCCGCCGCGAGGGGATCGAAGGCGGTCCCAGGCTGCTGATCGTCGCCCCGATGTCCGGCCACTATGCGACTTTGCTTCGCGGCACGGTCGAGAGGATGCTGCCGGGCCACGACGTCTACATCACCGACTGGCGGGACGCGAAGCTGGTGCCGGCGGAGGCAGGGCGCTTCGATCTCGACGATTATATCGATTATCTGATCGCCTTCTTGGAGTATATCGGCCCGGGCGCGCACGTGCTCGCCGTCTGCCAGCCGTCGGTGCCCTGCTATGCGGCTGCTGCGGTGATGTCCGCGGACAAGAATCCCGCGCGGCCGAAGACGCTGACCATGATGGGTGGCCCGATCGACACGCGTCAGGCACCGACCGCGGTCAACTCGATGGCGACCGAGCGCCCGCACTCCTGGTTCCAGCGCAACGTCATCGCCACGGTGCCTTATTCCTATCCGGGCGCGGGGCGGGCGGTTTATCCCGGTTTCCTGCAGCTTGCCGGATTCATGACGATGAACCTCGGCAACCATCTCCAGAGCCACTGGGAAATGTTCAGGCATCTGATCGACGGCGACGGCGAGAGCGCGGACTCGACCAAGGAATTCTATGACGAATATCGGGCAGTGTGCGACATGACGGCCGAATTCTATCTCCAGACGGTGGACGTCGTGTTCCAGCGGCATCTGCTGCCGAAGGGCGAGATGATGCATCGCGGCCGCCGGGTCGATCCCGCGGCGATCACCGATGTCGCGATCCTCGCCATCGAGGGGGAGCGGGACGACATTTCAGGGATGGGGCAGACGAAGGCGGCGCTCGACATCTCCACGTCGCTGCCGGACGAGATGAAGCAATATCATCTCGCCAACGGAGTCGGCCATTACGGCATCTTCAACGGCAGCAAGTGGCGCGAGCGGATCGCTCCGGTCGTGGAGCAGTGGATCGCCAGGCACGGCGGCTGATCGGCCGGGCTGCGCTCAGCGGCCGTAGGAAGGAAGCGACCAGCCTTTGACGATGGCAGCCGCGCGAAGTGCGAAGCCGGCGAGCGCGGCGAAGGCGGCCGCGTCGAGCGGCGGCGCGCCCGCTAGGCTCAGCGTTACGAGCAGGCCAGAGGAGAGCGCCGCGGCAGTCACGTAGAGCTCCGGCCGCATCAGGATGGACGGTTCGTCCGCCAGAAGATCCCGGATGATTCCGCCCGCGCAGGCGGTGAGCACGCCCATCCCGAAGGCGGGGAGCGGCGCGGCGCCGTAAGCGAGGCCCTTGGCCGCGCCGTAGGTCGCGTAGGCGGCGAGGCCGACCGAGTCGAACCAGAGGAGGGCGCGGCCGCTCCACATGCGGCTCGGCGTGAACCAGACGGCCAGCGCCGCCAGCAGGCAGATCAGCAGGGTAGCGTTCTCGCCGATCCAGAAGACTGGAGCGCCGATCAGCAGGTCGCGGGCCGTGCCGCCGCCGATGCCGGTCGCAACCGCAAGGAAGAAGAAGGTGACGAGCGTCAGCCGCTTCTTCGCGGCGAGCAGCGCGCCCGAAGCAGCGAAGACGGCGATTCCGAGATAATCGAGAAGCTCGATCGCCGGAAGCATGACCGGCGCGAGCGCGGCGGCGTTCATGGGGCTGCGGACCGTTTACCGGCGAAACGGCGGAAGCCGCGCGTGGCGGGCCAGCGCGGACTCGACCTGGCGGGCGACGAACTGGTCCTGGCTCAGCACCAGGATGTGGGAGATCTGTATCATTGGAACCTCTGGGATAGTGCGGCCGGTTGAGCGCGCTTTCTCCGTCGGAGGTGGTGGCCGCAGGCCGGCCTGCAACTGCAAAGGCGGGGCCGGCGGATGCACGTTATGCAAGCGTGCGGACTTGTCGCTCCAAGCTACTGGAATCTGTTGAAAAGCGGAAAGCGCTGCCTATCTCAGCGTCACTGTTCAACAACTGAAAGGCGAATGGGGCGCGCCGTCCCCCGGACGGCGCTTCGGGCCCCCATTCGGGTCTGATGTCTCATTGTCACATGCCGTACGCGGCAAACCTGGTGCGCGCAGCCTCCGCTGGAGCACTCGCTTAACGGGTCAGGCCACCTTCGGCTGACAATGTAAAAGGCCGTCCGGGCGACCGGGCGGCCTTTCGCATTTCCGTGTTACTTGCCGGCGACCGCGCGCTCCACGTTCAACGCCGCTTCGACCATTCGCTCCCACACGTCCGGATCGCCGGCCGCGGCCATCACGCGGTCGGGCTCGCGCATGGTGCGCAGGATCGAGAGGGCGTCGTCGACATATTCGTGCCAGGTCTCGTCGACGTTTGGGCCGGCCGAAGGATCGTCCCCTTCGGCGTTGATGCTGTGGGCCCGGCCCGCGAGCACGCGCGCGATCCGCTCGACAAGGGTGAGGTTCGATACCGGCATTGATCCCTCCGTGGTTTTGAAGCTGAACGGCAGAAAGGCCGAGGGGTTGCCTCAGGCGAAGCGGAAACCGAGCAGATGCGCGGTGAGGAGAGCCGCGAGGATCCAGAGAGCGACCACGATCATGGCGCCCCATGCGGACCGCGGCTGCTCCGCAGCCTCGGCCGCCCGGGCTCGGCACTCGTCGAACAGGCCGGCCGGCAGCATCTTCACGAACAGCCAGATGCCGAGCGGCACGATGAGGGCGTCGTCAAGAAGCCCGAGCACCGGGATGAAGTCGGGGATGAGGTCGATCGGGGAGAGTGCATATGCGGTGATGACTAGGCCGACGGTGCGGGCGGGCCACGGGCAGCGGGCGTCGCGAACCGCCAGCCAGGCGGCATGCACGTCCACCCTCAGCCGGTGCGCGAGAGAGATGGATTCTCCTTCGGCCATTTCGCCTCTTTAACCTTCGGCAGATGTGCGCTCCGCGCAACAGTCGGGCACCAATCGGTCCGCCGCCCCAACAAAGCAAGCGCCGCTGCCATCATGAACGGGCAAGAAGGACGTCGGAAAAGTGTTCGGCGCGGTGCAAGGATTTGAGATGCTCCTCCTCTCGGCAGCTGATCCGCTGTCCATCACCCGCCGCCGGCTGATCTCGGCGGGGACCGTCGGCGCGGCGGGTCTTTCCCTGATGGGCTGCACGGGAGCTGCCGTGCGCAGCGCCTCGTCGGCCGCGCCGCCGGCCCCAAGCCTCTGCCTCCCGCCCGTCAAGGTCTCGCGAGATCGGGTGATAAGGGAGATTGTCGGCCTCCGCCCTTATCGCGCCTCGGGCTTCGTCGTGCGCGCCGAAGCGCTGGGAGCCAAGCGGCTGGTTCACAATTACGGACATGGCGGCGCCGGCATCACGTTGAGCTGGGGTACATCCAAGCTCGCGACGCAGCTTGGCCTCCAGGGCCATCGAGGTCCCGTGGCGGTGCTCGGTGCAGGCGTGATGGGCCTCACCACGGCGCGCCTTGCTCAGGAAGCGGGCTTTCCGGTCACCGTCTACGCGGAGGCGCTTCCGCCGGAAACGACGTCGAACATCGCCGGAGGGCAGTGGCTGGCTACGGGCCACTACGACCGCGGCGCGGTGACCGAAGCCTGGCGCGCACAGTTCAGGTCGGCGACCGATTATGCCTACCGGCGCTTCCAGCTCCTGGTCGGCGACGATTACGGCGTTCGCTGGGTGACCCAATATTTCGAAACGTCGCCTACACCTCCGGGCGCTGCCGTGCCGAGCCGCGGTTATGCTACTCAGCCCAATTGGCGAAGGCTCCAACGGCAGGAGCATCCATTCCCCTTCGACGTGCGGCAACATCAGCTGATGATGATCGAGCCGGGGCGCTTTCTTCGGCGGCTTATGCAGGACGTGCAGATTGCGGGCGGCAAGTTCGTGGTGCGGCGCCTGGCCTCTCCCACCGAAGTGGCGGCGCTGCCCGAGACGCTTGTCTTCAACTGCACCGGCCTCGGGGCGCGCGAGTTGTTCGGCGACAAGGATCTTTATCCGATCCGGGGTCAACTGGTCATCCTGCTTCCGCAGCCGGAGATCGACTATGCGCTCGGCTTTCAGTCTCACGGAGGCGGCTACATGTTCCCGCGAAGCGACGGCATCGTCCTTGGGGGCACGCATGACGAAAACGAATGGTCCACAACGCCTGACCCGGCGGTCACGGACAGAATCATCGTCTCCCACCAGCAGGTGTTCCGAACGCTACGCTGCCGGCCCAGCGGCCTCACGAGCGCGTAGAGGGCGGCCGGTCAAAGCACTTCGAACAAACCGGCCGCGCCCATGCCGCCGCCGACGCACATGGTAACGACGACGTAGCGGGTGCCGCGGCGCTTGCCTTCGATGAGGGCGTGGCCGGTCATCCGGGCGCCGGACATACCGTAGGGATGGCCGATCGAGATGGAGCCTCCGTCGACGTTCAGGCGGTCGTCCGGAATGCCGAGCTGGTCCTGGCAATAGAGGACCTGCACGGCGAAGGCTTCGTTCAGCTCCCACAGGCCGATGTCGTCGACGCCGAGGCCGAAGCGCTTCAGGAGCTTGGGCACGGCGAAGACCGGACCGATGCCCATTTCATCGGGCTCGGTGCCCGCAACCGACATGCCGAGATAGCGGCCGAGCGGTTTGAGGCCGCGCTCGGCGGCCATGCCCGCTTCCATGATCACGCAGGCCGAGGCGCCGTCGGAAAGTTGGCTCGCGTTGCCCGCGGTGATCATCGCGTCCGGCCCCATCACCGGCTGGAGCTTCTGGAGGTCCTCCAGCGTCGTCTGCGGCCGGTTGCCCTCGTCCTTGGTGAGGGTCACCTCCTTCATCGAAGTCTCGCCGGTGGCCTTGTCCGTGGCCTTCATCCGGGCGGTGACGGGGACGATCTCGTCGTCGAACTTGCCCTCGGCCTGCGCCTTGGCGGTGAGCTGCTGCGAGCGGAGCGCATATTGATCCTGGCGCTCGCGGCCGACTGTGTAGCGCTTGCCGACGACCTCGGCGGTGTTGATCATCGGCATGTAGACGCCGTTATGCATCGACAAAAGCTCGGGATCCGGGCCGACCCGCATCTCCGGCGTCTGGACGAGCGAGATCGATTCCACACCGCCCGCGACGCAAATATCCATGCGATCGACGATCACCTGCTTGGCGGCGGTGGCGATCGCCATCAGGCCGGAGGCGCACTGGCGGTCGATCGACATGCCCGAGGTGGTGACGGGAAGGCCGGCGCGGAGGGCGGCGGTGCGGCCGATCGTGGTCTGGACGCCCTGCTGGAGCGCCGCGCCCATTACGCAATCTTCGACTTCCGCCGGGTCGATGCCGGCGCGCTCGACCGCGGCGCGGATGGCGTGGGCGGCGAGCGTCGGCGAGGGGGTGGCGTTGAAGGCGCCGCGATAGGCTTTGCCGATTGGAGTGCGGGCGGTGGAAACGATGACTGCGTCGCGGGTGGCCATGGGTCGGGCTCCTTAAATGAACATCATGCCGATCCAGTCGGCGGTAAGTGCGGGCTTGTCCTCGCCTTCAATCTCGACGGTGACGTTGTGGACGAACTGCCACTGGCCGGGGCGCTTCTCTTCGGCCGAGGCGAGGATGAAGCGGCCGCGGACTCGGCTGCCGGAACGCACTGGCGTGATGAAACGCACGCGCTCGAAGCCGTAATTGACCGACATCCGCAGGTTCTCCGGCCGAAGCATCACGTCGGCCGCCATTCGGCTCAGCAGGGAGAGGGTGAGGAAGCCGTGGGCGATGGTGCCGCCGAACGGCGTTCGAGCCGCGGCTTCGGGGTCGATGTGGATGAACTGGCGGTCCTGCGTCACATCCGCGAAGGCATCAATCGCCGCCTGGTCGACCAGGAGCCAGCCGGAGACGCCGATATCCTGGCCGACGCGGCCCTTGATGTCCTCGATGCTGGCGATGGGCATGAAGGCCGTCTAGAGCGGCCGCGACACAATACTCAAGCCTCATGAGGACATGCTATGGCGGACGCTACGGCAACCGCGCGCTCCCAGATCCGGCGGCTCCACCGCGCAGCCGAGCTGGACGTGCTCCGGCCGCTTCTGAAGGACGCCGCGCTCGATTCGGAGGCGCGTCGGCGGGTCGAGAACCGTGCGCTTGGGATGCTCGCCGAGCTGCGGCATGCCCAGGCTTCCGGCTGGGTGAACCAGTTTCTGCAGGAATACCGGCTGAACACGTCGGAAGGCATCGCGCTCCTCTCGCTCGCAGAGGCCTTCCTCCGAGTGCCGGACCCGGAGACTGCGGACCAGCTCATCGCCGACAAGCTCGGGGATGCGGACTGGCGGGCGCATGCGGGAAAGTCGCACTCGACCCTGGTGAACAGCGCCACCTGGGGCCTGGTGATCGGCCGCGCACTCGTCAGCGACACGGAGCAGGCGAGCGCTCTGAAGCGGCTGATCGCGCGCGCGGGTGAGCCGTTCGTGCGGCAGGGCGTCGGTGCCGCAATGCGCATGATGGGGGAAATCTTCGTGATGGGTCGCACCATCGAGGAAGCGATCGCGCGGATGAGGAAGCGCGAGAACAGGGGCTTTACGGCGAGCTTCGACATGCTGGGCGAGGCGGCACGCACGTTTCCGGACGCCAAGCGCTATTACGCCTCCTATGAGCAGGCGATCCGGGCGGTGGGCAAGGTCGCGAAGGAAGGGCACTCCATTTCCGTGAAGCTCTCGGCGCTCCACCCGCGCTACGAGGTCGCGCAATATGACCGGGCGATCTCCTCGCTGACCGAGCAGGTCGAGGCGCTTGCGACGCTCGCCAAGCGGTGCGGCATCGCCTTCACGATCGACGCGGAGGAGAGCGAGCGGCTCGAGATGAGCCTCGATATCATCGAGCGGATCGGTGGCCTGCCCTCCCTCAAGGGCTGGGACGGGCTCGGAATGGCCGTGCAGGCCTATGGCAAAAGATGCCGGCCAACGCTGGCCTGGGCTGATGAGCTGGGGCGGAGGACCGGCCGCAGGATATCGGTGCGGCTCGTCAAGGGCGCTTACTGGGACAGCGAGATCAAGCACACGCAGGAGCAGGGGCTGTCCGATTATCCTTTGTTCACGAGGAAGGCGGCGACGGACGTCTCCTATCTCGCCTGCGCCCGCGACATGCTGGCCGCGAAGAACATCTACCCCGCCTTCGCGACGCACAATGCGCTCACCGTCGCCACCATCCTGGAGTGGGCGGGGGCAAGCCGCGACTTCGAGTTCCAGCGGCTGCACGGAATGGGCGAGGGGCTCTACGAGAAATTGGTGCGGGAGGAGGGCTACCAGACCCGGATCTACGCACCGGTGGGCGGCCATCGCGATCTGCTCGCTTACCTCGTGCGGAGGCTGCTCGAGAACGGCGCGAACTCCAGCTTCGTGCATCAGCTTGCCGACGAGCGGCTGACCGATGCCGATCTCCTCGCCGACCCGGTGGCGAAGATCGCCGCGGTCGGCGGCAGCCGGCATCCTGCCATCCCGCTTCCCCGCGACCTGTTCGCGCCGGAGCGGAAGAATAGCGAGGGGATAGACCTGAACGATCGGGTCGAGCTCGATCGGGTGGCGAATGCGGTGGCGAAAAAGCCGTTTCCCCGAGCAGCCCGGGGCCCAGAGGCGGGCGCCGGGCTGGACCCCGGCCTTCGCCGGGGTACTGGTGCGGGGAACGTCACCAGGCCCGATCACGCGGCAGCGCCCGAAAAGCATCAGGCGAAGGCGGCTCTCGATCGTGCGCTCGGCGCATTCGGCTCCTGGTCGCTGGAAAGCATCGACCACCGCGCCGACTGCCTCGATCGGCTGGCGGACCTGCTGGAGCGCGAGCGCGACACCTTGATGGCGATTTGCGTCCAGGAAGCGCGCAAGACGATCCCCGATGCGCTCGGTGAAGTGCGGGAGGCGGTGGACTTCTGCCGCTATTATGCCGCTCAGGCGCGCAAGGGGCTCCGCCCGATCGAGCTTCCGGGGCCCACCGGCGAGCGCAACGTGCTCCACATGGAGGGGCGCGGCACCTGGGTATGCATCGCGCCCTGGAACTTCCCGCTGGCGATCTTCCTCGGGCAGGTGACGGCGGCTTTGGTGGCGGGGAATACGGTGGTGGCGAAACCCGCGCCGCAGACGCCCGAGATCGCGGCTTATGCCGTCGGGCTCGCTCACAGCGCCGGCATCCCCGAAGACGCTCTAGTGCTCGCCGTCGGCGGCCCGGAAATGGGCCAGGCGCTGATCGAGGACGTGCGGATCGCCGGCGTCGCCTTCACCGGCTCAACCGCGACCGCAAAGAGGATCGCGCGCACGCTGGTCGAAGACGACGAGCGGCCGCTGGTGCCGCTGATCGCCGAAACCGGCGGAATAAACGCGATGATCGTCGATTCGACGGCTTTGCCCGAGCAGGTCGTGGTGGACGTCGTTACCTCCGCATTCCGCTCAGCCGGCCAACGCTGCTCGGCGCTGCGAGTGCTTCTCCTCCAGGAGGAGATTGCCGACCGCACCCTCGAAATGCTGGGCGGCGCGATGGACGCGCTGGTCGTGGGGGATCCGGCCGATCCAAGGACTGACGTCGGGCCTGTGATTGACGAGGGCGCTTACGAGCGGCTGATGGGCCACCGCGCGGCGAGCCAGAACCGATGGTTGAAGACCATAAACGTGCCCGAGCAGGGGCTGTTCGTTCCGCCGACTTTGATCGGTGTCGACGAGGTCGAGGACGTCCGCAAGGAATGGTTCGGCCCGCTCCTTCACGTCGCCACCTGGAAGGGGGGGCAGCTTGCGGAGACGGTGGCTCGGGTGAATGCGAGCGGCTTCGGCCTCACCATGGGGCTCCACAGCCGGATCGCGCGCGCCGCCGAAGCAGTCGAAGCGGTGGCGAAGGTCGGCAACCTCTACGTCAACCGCTCGATGATTGGGGCCATCGTCGGCTCTCAGCCGTTCGGCGGCGAGGGCCTGTCCGGGACGGGACCGAAGGCCGGCGGGCCGCATTACCTGCCGCGCTTTTGCGCCGAGCGCGTCACCAGCACCGACACGACAAGCTCGGGCGGCAATGCCACGCTTCTGTCGCTGGAGGATGTCGGTCTCTGATGGCGGAGCGGCTTCGCGTCCACGAGTTCGATTCGAGCGCGATCGAACGCGCCGCCTTTGTGGAGCCGTCGGGAACGCTCGACATCTGGTATAAAGGTGGCGACCGCTACCGCTACTTCAACGTGCCCGCCGCCACGTTCGACGCACTGCTCTCCGCTCCGTCGGCCGGCGAATATGTGAACCGGCAGATCAAGCCGAACCATCGCTTTGAGGTCGAGGAGCGCCGCCGCCGGTTTCGGCCCCGCTGATGACTCCGGCGTCGTCGAGATCCTCAGTCGCGATCATCTTTACGTGCGGATAGGGCATGACGAGCGTGCCGTCCGGCGCGGCGGTGAAGCTGGTCTGGGTGGGGTAGGCGAAGCTGATGCCCTGATCGCGGAAGGCGGTGAGAATGCCGATCGCGATCGCGCTCCGGGTGGCGAAGGCATATTCGTAGTAGGATGAGGCGACGTCGAACTGGAGCTCGAAATCGAGGCTCGAGGCGCCGAACCCGGTCATCCCGCAGCGGACCAGGGATGCATGTTCGGCAGCTTCTATGACGCTTCGGACGATGTCGGGGACGCGTGCAAGCTGCTCGGGGGTCGTCTGGTAGACGAGGCCGAAGCGAAGGACGAAGCGGCGGCGGCCGAGGTTCGAGAAATTGTGGATCTGCTTGTTGAGGAGGTTGGTGTTGGAGATCACCACCTCCTCGCCTTCGAGGGAGCGGATGCGGGTGGTTTTCAGCCCGATATGCTCGACGGTGCCGTTGAGCAGGTCCACACGGACGGCGTCGCCGCGGCGGAAGGGCTTGTCGAAGATGATCGCGAGCGCTGCGAACAGGTCGGAGAAGATGCCCTGTGCGGCGAGGCCGATCGCGATGCCGCCTATGCCCAAGCCGGCGACGAGGCCGGTGACGTTCACGCCGAGATTGTCGAGGATGAGGATCAGCGCGATCGCGAACAGGGCGACGGTCACCAGCAGGCGGATGATGCCGATCGCCGAACCAAGCGTGCTGTGCGCCTCGTCCTCTCCCACCTTGTGCTGGATGAGGCCTAGGATCAGCTCGCGCGCCCAAATGGCGGCTTGAATTGCAGCGGCAATAACGAACAGGACGTTGATGGCGCGCATCAATGTCGGCGGAGTCTCGGCATGCTCGGCAACGAGCGCGACCGAGCACATGATGATGAAGAAGAGGGTGGTTCGCGAGAGGACTCGGCCGACGATCGTCCGCCAGTCGATGCCGTCGATCCGGCCGGCGATGAGACGGTGGCCGAAGCTGCGGACGCCGACGAGCAGGAGCGCGATCAAGGCGGCGATGCCGGCGGCGATCAGGATGTCGACGATGTTGCCGGACAGCCAGGCCGAAGCCTCACCCGCCAGTCGAGCGGACTTTTCGGAGAGGTTCTGGGCGGTCCCGGTCACGCCGGAAGGGTTGGCATTGGCAAGGACGGGGATCAAGCGGCTTCGGCCCCGATCTCGGCTTCTGCTTCGGCGGCGACTTCGGCTTCCGCCTCGGCCTTGCTCTCGCCCTTCGCCTTGGCTTTCGTCTCCACTTTCGCCTCGAGCTCGGCCTCGGCCTCGGGGAGCGCATCAAGGAACTCTATCAGACCGCGCTCGGCGGCGCTGAGGTATTTGCCGGCGCGCGGCAGCTTCTTGGCGCCGATCGCGCCCGAGTGGGGCCCCCTTTGTTGCCGTCCGGGGGACGGCAACGCCCCACTCGCCTTGGCGGCTTCGATCAAGGCGGGGTGGACGTAGGACTTGCGGCTGATGGCGGGAGTATTGCCGAGCGCCTCTGCGACCGGCTCCATCACGCTCTTCAGCTTGACCTTACCGCGCTCTGCCATGCGCTTCGCCATTTCACCGAAGGCGATGACGCTCGCGCCCCAGGTGCGGAAGTCTTTGGCGGTAAAATCCTCGCCCATGCTTTCCTTGATGTAGGCGTTGACGTCGCTCGAGGTCACCGGGCAGATCCCACCCTCCTCGTTCACGAACTCGAAGAGATGCTGCCCGGGCAGGTCCTGCGTCTTCTTGGCGATTCGGGTGAGGTTGCGGTCGCTTATGACGACGGTTCGCTTGATGCCGTGCTTGCCGGTGTAGGTGATCTTGAGCTTGCCGCGTTCCATTTTGGCGTGGCGGTTGCGCAAGGTCGTCGCGCCGAAGCTCTTATTCTCCTTGGCATATTCCTCGTTGCCGACACGCATGTGGGTGCTGTCGATCAGGCGGACCACGGCGGCGAGCACTGCGTCGCGGCTGGTGGGCTTGCCGGTAATGTCCTCGTCGATCCGCTTCCTCAGCTTCGGCAGCTTGCGGCCGAAGGCGGCAAGCCGCTCGTACTTCCGCGCTTCCTGCTCCGCCCTGAAATCCGGATGATAGCGATATTGCTTGCGGCCTTTCGCGTCGAAGCCGACCGCCTGCAAATGCCCCTGGCCGTCGGGGCAGAACCAGCAACGCTCATAGGCCGGCGGCATTCCGATCGCGTTCAAGCGGCCGATTTCGTCGCGGTCGGTGATCCGGTTTCCGTCCGCGTCGAAATACATCCAGAAGCGGCCGCGGCGCTTGCGGGTGATGCCCGGGACGCTGTCTTCGGCATATTTGAGCATTTACGGGCGGCCTTTTGATTGCCACCCGACAATCCGCCTCCTGGCGGAGAGTTCCGATGAGGTACCGGCGCGCTAGTAGCGGCCGCCGCCGATCACGCCTTCCGGTTCGGGCGTCGCACCGGCCGTGTCAGGCCTGGCGGCCGGCCCGAACTTGGCCGTTTCCACGGCGGGCGCGCCGCAGATGTCGGACGGCGCCGGGATTTGGCGCCCGTGGACGACATAATGGCCGAGCGCCATTTCGAGCACGAACTTGGCGCGATTGAGCGCGTCTTCCTCATCCGCGCCTTCGGCGACGGCTTCGGGAACGTCGGGAAAGCAGGCGCGGACGCGCCCGTCGGCGGTGGGGATCAGGCGGACAGGAAAGGAGAGCATACAATCTCCTGAGAGCTCCGGACAGAAGCGCTTAACATGTATCATTGTTCCCTCTTTCCGCCTGAACGGCGACTGACGGACGCGTTCAGGAATTCAACAGCAGAATCAAAGCATAAGCGGCCTACCATGTCGGTGGCATTCGTCTGACCCTCCGCCGTGGCCTCGCCTGCCGAGGCGGGCCGGGGACTTCGGTTCCCGGCCCGATGGCACGTTCATCGTCCCCGCGGCCCGTGCTGCCGCTCGTCCGGGAAGGGTGACGCGGCTCCCCTGATTGTCTAGGAAACGCCCCGAGGAGACGATCATGCCCGACATTTCCGACGCGAAGATCCTGATCATCGCAACCGACGGCTTCGAGGATTCGGAGCTGCTGGAGCCGATGCGGCGCCTGAAGGAACGGGGCGCTGAAGTGACGCTCGCGTCGCTCGAGAAAAGGGAGATCAAGGGGGACAACGGCGCCACCGCGGTGCCCGACGCCGAGATCACGGACATTGACAGCAAGGAATTCGACGCCCTCCTCCTACCCGGCGGGACCAAGAACCCCGATGCGCTGCGGATGGTCGAGCAGGTCGTCTATACGGTGCGCAAGTTTGCCGACGCCGGAAAGCCGGTCGCGGCGATCTGCCACGGACCCTGGCTGCTCATCGAGGCGGACGTGATCCGCGGCCGCACCGTCACCGGCTGGCCCTCGATCCGCACCGACCTCAGGAATGCCGGCGCGAGCGTCGTCGACAAAGAGGTGGTGGTGGACGGCAATATCGTCACCAGCCGTCAGCCGGAGGACATCCCCGCCTTCACCGAAGCGTTCGTGCGGCTGGTCGAGCGGGCGGACGCGCCGCTCCCGGCATAGCGGTGGCTCTCCACCCAGCTTTAACGTTGCTCTGATATCCAGCCGCAATGGCTGGACTTTTCCTCGTACAATCTCGCGACCCCCTGTTCGCGCAATCGGCGCTCGCCGAAGCGCGGGAGCAATTCGGCCTCCACGGATTTTCACGGTTGTCCGAGCACGCGCTGCCGGGCTGGCACTTGCTCCATGCCCCTCACATCATCGGCGGCCCCGAAAGCCTGCTGACGCAGGGGGGCGACCTGGTGGCCGTTGCCGGCACCTTCACCTGCGACGGCAAGATGGGGCGGCCCGCTCTTGAGGCGCTCCTTGCAATGCCCAACCTCGAGATGCCGGATTGGTCGAGATTGGCTGGGCAGTTTGTCGCTCTCGTGCACAGAAATGGCCGGACGTTTGCATTCACGGATTATTTCGCTGCCTTCCAGCTGTTCCACGACGCGGAGCTGCGGCTTTTATCAACGTCGCTTCTGAGCGCGGCGCGGGCGCTGCCGCGCCTCACGCTCCACCCGCAGAGCGTCTACGAATTCGCCTTCAACGTCGTGCCGATCGGCAACGACACCATCTTTTCCGAGTTGAAGCTTTTGGGGCCTGACAAGGTAGTGGAGCTGAGCGAGGCCGGCGCACGCCTCGGCGAGGTGAAAAAGCCGCTGCCTGATCGAGTATTGGAGATGCCGCTCCAGGAAAGGATCGCCCTTCATCGCGAGCAGCTTGCGCAAGTCGTGCGAGGCCACGCAGGGGCCTTCGACAGCATCTTTTCGCCTTTGTCGGGCGGGCTCGATTCGCGGCTGGTGCTCGCGGCTCTCCGCGCGGAGGGAGCCCGTCCGAACGTCTTCGTTTACGGCTCGGACGACAGCCCCGACGTACGAGTCGCCCGGCAGGTGGGGGACGCCCTTGGATTTTCGGTCGAAACGCTAAACAAGGACGAGTATCGACACGTCGAGCCCGACGCATTTCCAGAGCAGGTCGCTCGCAACTTCCACGAATATGACGCGCTTCCGAATTCCGGAGACTTGTTCGAAAATGGCGGCAACGCCGCGGCTCGCAACTCGCGGCATGCAGGCGGCGCCCTCTCGGCGTCCGGCGGGTGCGGTGAGATCTACCGCAACTTCTTCTTCCTGCCCGATCGCCCCACCAGCGCCCAAACTCTCGCGCGCAGCTTCTTCGCGCGCTTCGCACCCGGTGACGCTAGCGAAGCTTTCGACCCTCGCGTCTTTCTCCGGAACATTGAGGTCAAGATACTGGAGGCGCTCGGGATGCCGGGCGTACGCTCGCCGCTGCCCCGCGCATTGATCGAGCAGGTTTACCCCCGTCTCCGTTGCCGCTCTTTCTTCGGCAAGGAGATCAGCCTTGAAGGGCGCTATGGAGCTTACCTGGTGCCGTTCCTCGACCACAAAGTGGCGGCTGCAGGAATAGAGCTGCCGATGCGGCTCAAGAATGCGGGGGCGTTCGAGGCGATGCTGCTGAATGCAATCGACCCGGAGCTGGCGCGCCAGCCATCGGCCTACGGACATGATTTCGCCTCACCGCCCAACGGCAGGCACAGGTTTGCCGAGTGGTCGACGCGGGTGCGGCCGCCCTGGCTGCGCCAGAGGAGCTACACTATCCGCCGGAGGCTCCGGCCGATGATAGGCGAGGAGGTTATCCTCTTCAGGCCGGAATATATGGGGCGGGTGATCGGCCTCGATTATCCGGCGATGCGCCGCTTTTTCCGGCCGGAGCGAATCAACGACCGGGATGTGCTTTTGCGGATCGCCTGCCTAGAATATCTTGCCGGTCAGATGGGTTCGCGACTGACGAACTAATTCCGGCTGCGCAGCTTCTCGCGGAGCCAGCCGAGCGCCGGCCAGTGCCGCTCGGTCGCTGAAATCCCTCGGGCGAGCTCGTTGTCCCGCACCTGCAGCGCATCGCCGCTCCAATTGCCGACGAAGCTCGTCGCCCAGCGGAAACCCGGAACGAGCCAGGCGCGGTTGCGCTCGATCATAAGTCCGGCGCTGCTGTGCAGCCGCTCTTCCGCCGCAACCGCGATCATCGTGCCGTGATTGTCCTTGTTGAGGCCGCTCACGAACAAGTTGCCGGCAATTCGACCGACGGCCCCGTAGGGAAGGTCGATCATGTAGTTAGTCCCGCGGCCGCGGCTGTCATCGAAGCTGCTGCCGAGCACCTCGATGCGCGGTGCGCGGCTCTTCAGATAATGCCCGCCGGTGCCGCGTTCGAAACGACTGTTCGTCACGCTTAGGCTGCCGTAGCGACCGATATAGATGGAGTGGGCGCCGCGGCCGTCCGGATGCTTGCCGAGGCCTGCGAAGGTGGAGCGATCGATTCTGATCCGGCTCCGCGGATCGTCGGCTGAGATGATCCCCGACTGCGCATCAGAGAAGCGCGAGGCGCGCACGGCAAGGTGGCCCTTTTCGATTCGGATGCCGGCGCCGTTGCCGTCCGGCACGAAGGTCCCGGTAAAGGCGATGCCTTCGACTCGCGCGGAGGCCCCCCGCAGGACGAGGCTCGCTTTGCCCTCACATACTTCCTCTTCGAACACGGCCGTTCCGGCCGTTTCCGCCACGAAGGCGACGTTTCCGGCCTCGACCACCGCGCAATCCTCGTAGCGGCCAGGCGCGATCCGGATCGTGCCGTCGCCGCCCCCGAGCGCATTCACGGCATCCTGAAGCCGGTCGAACCTTTGGCCGGACTCCACCACCATGAACGGAGCCTCCGCGGGCGCCGCGCCGACAAGGGCGGCGGCGGCCAAGGCCTGGACTGCTTTCCTCACTGGGAAGCGACCGGAAGTGGCCTTTTGGCCCAGCCGGAGGCTTTTGCCTCGTTCCTCGCCCGGCGGCTCACGACCGTGTCGAAGCCGATCTGGATGCTGAGCAGCATGTAGACGAACGGTTGCCAGGCGATCCCGACGAACAGCGAGCCGACCATATAGATGATCTGAGCGCCCTGCAGCGCAGTCGCGAGCGGCGAAATCCAGGCGTCCGGCCCTTCTGCACCGTGATGGCGGCGGCGCAGAACTTCCATCCGGAGGAGCCCGATGCCGTGGATGAGGAGGAAGAGGATCAGGCCGGGGAAACCCTGCTCCCCAAGCATTTCGAAATAGCTCGAATGATAGGCGCGTCCCCTGTCCTCGAGGAGCTGCTGGTCGATGATCTGGACGGGTCCGCTGCCGCTCGTCGAAACGGTCTGAACGCGTAGCCTGTTCTGGCGGTAGGCTTCGAAACCACCGCCGAGCGGATGCTCCTTCACATATTCCCAGGTCCAGCCCCAGACGGCAAGGCGGGTGCTCGCGGACTCGTCGGCCTGGTAGGTGGAGATGGTGCCCATCCGGTCGGTGAAGCTCGCCGGCAGCATCGGGATGGCGGCCGCGCAGGCAAGGGTGGTCAAGGCCATGTAAACGAGCCGGCGCTTAACGTCGCGCAGCATCAGGATTGCCAGCACGCCGATGCAGACGAGGCCGGTCCGCGCTTCGGTGCCCACCGGGATGAGGAGGCAGGCGAAGATGAGCGCGCCCGCGAACAGCCGCACGCGCCAGTCAGGCTGAAAGACGGTTCCGAAGCGGGCGAACCAGAGGATGATCGGAACGATGGCGATCGCGACGGTCGAAATCTGGCTGCCCTCGTAGAGGTTGCTGTTGTTGTCGACCATCAGGTGGAGCGCGCCATAGCCGCCACCCGAGAGGAGGGTCTTGATTCCGCCGACCATGATGATCGACGAAGCGGCCAGGATCATGACGAGGAGATAGGCCTCGATCCGCAGCTTCGTTCGAAGCGTCAGCGGAAGGAAGATCGACCAGAAGAGCGCCTTCCACGCCCAATCCCACTTCGCGAGCGCCTCGGTGGGCAGGTCGGCGTACACGGTCGTGAAATAAGCATAGCCAAGGAGCGCGAGCATCAGGAACTGGCGCGGCGCGACGGTCAGGTTCTTCTTGTCGTCGAACAGCAGCCAGCCGCCGATGGCGAGGCTCGCGGCGACCATCGAGATCGATACGCTGTTGAGCAGATAGTATGAAAGATGCTGCGGCGAGACGATGTCGACATAGGCATAGGCCAGGACGAGCAGGAACGGCCGCCTGAGGCCGAGGCCGAACATCGCAAGCAGGAAGGCGACGAAGAAGAGGTCACGCACCGTGCGGGCCTTTCGGCAGTGGCTCGGGCTGCTCCTCGCTGTCGAGGTCGGGGCGCGAGAAGAGCCGCCAGACGGCGAGCAGGATCAGGCCGTGGCTGACCGCCAGCGCGAAATTGTCGATCATGCCTGCCGTCCCGAACGCCTCATCAGGGGCGTCATACGGACTGCCGGTTGACGGGCCGTTAAGTTTGTCGTGGCAAAGGCTTGGGCATGCGCATCCTGCACGTGCTCGACCACAGCCTGCCGCTCCACAGCGGCTATACGTTCCGAACGCGGGCGATCCTGAAGGCGCAGCAGGCGCAGGGATGGGAGGTCGCCTGCCTTACCGGCGCGCGCCACACGAAGGACGGCCACGATCCGGAGCGGATCGACGGCCTTACATTCTTCCGCACGCCGCGCCCGCCTGAGGGGCCGTCGCCGCTGCGAGAGTGGCGCGAGATACGGGCGCTTGCGAAGCGGCTCGACGCGCTGGTCGAGGAATGGCGGCCCGACCAGCTCCACGTCCATTCGCCGGTGCTGAACGCGCTCGCCGCGCTCCAGGTGGCAAAGAGGAGGCGAGTGCCGCTCGTCTACGAAATCCGCGCCTTCTGGGAGGATGCGGCGGTCGGGAACGGCACCGGTCAGGAAGGCTCGCCGCGCTATCGGCTGACGCGCGCGCTTGAGACCTATGCGGCGTCGAGAGCCGATGCGGTGGCGGTAATTTGCGAAGGACTACGGAAGGATCTGGTCGAGCGCGGAATCGATGCGGGTAAGATCGTGGTTTCGCCCAACGGCGTGGATATGGCGCTGTTCGGAGCGCCGATCGCACCGGACGCCGCTTTCGCCGCCGGACTTGGGCTTGCTGAGGCGGAAGTGGTCGGCTTCATCGGCTCCTTTTACGATTATGAAGGGCTGGACGACCTCATAGAGGCGATGCCGCTGCTGCTGCAGAAGCGGCCGCGGGCGCATCTGCTGCTCGTCGGCGGCGGCCCGATGGAGGAGGCGCTGAAGGCTCAGGCGGAGGACTCGCCGGCCGCCGACCGGATCCGTTTCGTGGGACGGGTGCCGCATGAGGAGGTCGAGCTTTATTACAGCCTGATCGACGTGCTCGCTTATCCGCGCAAGCGGATGCGGCTGACCGAGCTCGTCACCCCGCTGAAGCCGCTCGAGGCGATGGCTCAGCGCAAGCTGGTGGCGGCATCGGACGTGGGCGGGCACCGCGAGTTGATCGAGGACGGCGTTACCGGAACTCTCTTCGCTCCCGGCGATCCCGCAGCCATTGCCGACGCGCTCGCAGGCTTGTTCGCCGATCGCAGAGGCTGGGAGGAGCGGCGGGAGGCGGCGCGGGCGTTCGTCGAGCGCGATCGTAACTGGTCGTCAAATATTTCCCGTTACGCTCCCGTCTACCACAAATTGACCGGCAAGGCTGTCTGAGATGGGATCAAGGAACAGGAAGCGCGGCGCATCGCCGCTTGACGCGGCCATGGCTTTGCTTGGCGCGGGCGCGGTGGGCTTCGTCTTCTACGCCATGCCTGACGCGCTGTTCGCCGAGGCGGTGGCGCGGAGCGGGCTGCCTGAGGTGCTGCCGGCCGCGCAGCCGCCGCTGGGCCTCACCGCCCGGATCGCCGCGGCGGCCGGAGGGGCGATCCTCACCTTCGTCGCGATCTGGTTCCTGCTTCGAGCGCTCGCGCCGAAGAAGCCGCAGCCGAAGCAGAAGCCGGGGCCGGTCGAGTTCGAGATCGCGCCACCCAAGCTTCGCAAGGCGGATGCTCATCCCGACGCGCCAGCGCGCCGGCCGCTCTTTGCCGGGCTCGACCTGGGTGAGCCGTTCGGAGAGCCGGAAGGAAAGGAAGAAGCGCCGCTGCAGCTCGCTGCGGAGCCGGAGCCGGAGCCGGCACCGGAAGCCGAGCCGGTCGCGGCGGAGAGCGAGTTCGAGCCGGACAGCATCCACCATCTGATGCAGCGCCTCGAGCGCGGTTTGATTAATCGCGAAGGCAAGGGTTCAGACGAGGTCCCTGGCGCATTGCCGGTCCAAAGGCCGCACGAGATCGACGACCGGCTGCGCAGTGCGATCGACGGCCTCCAGCAGCTCGCCCGCCGCGGCTAGCAATCCTCGACCGTCAGCCCTTCGAGGCTGATCCGGATCCAGTCCTCGCCGCGTTCTTGGGCAACGAGCGCGATGTCGGCGAGGATGTGGCCTCGAAGATCGAACTCGGCAGCTTCGAGGTTGTCGAGGAACCGGTCGACCACCGCCGCGACACCTTCGCCTTCGACCCGGAATGTGAGCTCGTGCCGCGCGCCGGTGAAGGTGACGCTCGCCCAGCACCGGCTCCGAATCTCCTCGATCGTCATTCGGAAGTTGACGAAGTTGACGCTCAGTGCCCTCAAGAATGCGGTCGTCGCATCGTTCATCTGTCTCATTGTCCCGTTCCCCGCTCCTGAGCCTCCATGAAGTCGGCGATCCGGCGGGCGAGCCTGCGGTGGGGCTCGCGGCCCTTGCGCATGTCGGCGACGAGACGCGGGTCTCGCACCGCGCGCCGGCCGAAACTCGTTGGCGCCATCCCGCTTCGCTTCAAAAAATCTTCCACCCGTCGAAGCAGCTCCACCGCCGTCTCCTTTCGAATCATTTCTGTTCCTGCTATGTTCACTGTCCAAGGAATTTTCCTACTTGTCTAGGAATATTCCTACCATTATGGAGCAAGCAATGGACGCAAACCCGCGCGCGGCGCTTCAGCGGCTGATCGAGGACAGGGGGGAGGATTATTCCAGCCTCTCGCGCCTCCTCGGGCGAAACGCGGCCTACATGCAGCAGTACATAAAACGCGGCGTCCCAAGGAAGCTCGCCGAAGAGGACCGGCGGCTCCTCGCGCAATATTTCGGGGTGTCCGAAAGCTTGCTGGGCGGGCCTGAAGCGGCGTCGCCGTCGGCCGCTCTGGTGACGGTGCCGCAGCTCGACGTCGGCGCTTCCGCGGGCGCCGGTGCGCTGACGGGGGAGGAGGCAACGCCCTCGCACCTTGCCTTCGATCCGAAATGGCTGCGGCGGATCGCGGGTGACCCGAAGCAATTGTCGATGATCCGGGTCGAAGGCGATTCGATGCTTCCGACGCTGTCCGACGGCGACGAGATACTGGTCGACCGCGGGGACGCGGCGGCGCGCGTCAGGGACGGCATCTACGTGCTCAGGATGGAAGGCGCGCTGATGGTGAAGAGGCTGGCGCTGAACCCGGCAGCGCGGCGGATCAGGGTCGCCAGCGACAATCCGAACTATCCGAGCTGGCCCGATTGCGACCCCACGTCGGTCGATATCGTCGGCCGGGTCGTCTGGGTCGGCCGCAAGCTTCGCTAGCGGCGGCGGTCCCGCAGCCAGAGGAGGACTGCGATCGCCGCGCCGACCGCCGTGCCGACGAGGAAGCCGATGCTCGGCTGGCCGGCGATGATTCCGCCGACCACTCCGGCGATGATCGAAGCGGCGAGGATCGAGCCGCCTGCTTTCGGGGTTGAATTTGGTCGACGTTCCATGGCCCGGCACATGCCAAATCCGGCGCTCGGGCGCCAGCGGCTGTGGTGAACGCGGCGTTCACGACACCGATGCGGCATTTTGCAACGTTGCGCGGCTAGTGAGCTTGCAAGTGAAGACGACAGCAGGGGGAAAAGCGTGCACCAGCATGTCCATGTCCAGGACCGGGCGACGCTCAGCCAGGCAACCGAGCTGATCGCCACGTTCGGCGAGCACGCACAGAGTGAAGCGGCGATCCGCGCCGACCGCAGCCGAACGCTCGGCAACGTCGTGCATTTCTGCCACTGGCGGCAGGTCGAGCGCACGATCGACATGCTCCGCGAGTCCGAGGCGACTGGCACGATCCACTAGAAAACCCTCCGCAATTCTGCGCTGGCGGAGCCGCAGCGCGGCGGCTAATTTCATGCCATGTTGCAAGTCGCTGCGGGGCGGCATGTGGTCGCCGCTCTGGCGGCCGCTGCCCTTCTTTCCAATCAAGAGCTCAGGGCGCAGAGGGCTGACTCCCTCGACGTGAGCCAGCCGCTCGACCCTTCGGCGCCGCTCGACCCGATGCCGGGCCTCGGCGTCGATTGGCCGGACATGGAGCAGCAGGCCGACGAGGCGATTTCGGACCGGCCCGAGACTAGTATCGCAGACGCGGCGGCGGAGCGGCCCTACGAGGTGCGGCTGGAGGGCCTGGACGGCATCTCCGCCGAGGGGCTCACTGAGCAATTCGCCCAGCTTTCGACGCTCGAGGCGAACCGCGACGATCCCGCCAACGCCGCGCAGCTTGATCGGCGCGCCCGCGAGGATGCCGAGCTCCTCGCCGAGCTCCTTCGCGCCTACGGCTATTACGATGCAGGCGTGACCACCCGCGTCGAGGCGGTGGCCGGCGCGGGGCCGGTCCAAGTGACGCTGGAGGCACAGCCGGGGCCGCAATACCGGTTCGCCGAAGTCCGGCTGCCGGGGATCGAGCAAGCGGGAACGGATGCGGCGGCGCTCCGCGAGGCGTTTGGCGTCCAGGCGAATGAGCCGGTCAATGCTGCGGCCGTCACCGCCGGGGAGCTTGCGCTCCGGGCCGAGCTCGGCGAGCGCGGCTATGCCTTTGCGGATGTCGGCAAGCTCGACATCGCCGTCGATCATGCCACGCGGACGGCGACGCTCGTCCTTCCGGTCGAGCCGAACAGCACGCGCCGCTTCGGACGCTTCATCGTCGAAGGGCGGCCGCTGTTCGGGGCCGAGCACCTCCAGACGGTCTCGCGGCTGGACGAGGGCGAGACGCTGTCGACGCCGATGATCGACGACCTTCGCCGGGCGCTGATCGCAACCGGGCTCGTTTCCACCGTCGCGATCCGGCCGGTCGCCCGGCAGGGGAGCGACGTGGTTGACCTCGCCGTCGCGCTCGAGCCGGCGCCGCTTCGGACGATCGCCGGGGAAGCGGGCTACGGGACCGGCGAGGGCGTCCGGCTCGAGGTGAGCTGGGAACATCGCAACCTGCTGGCGCCGGAAGGCGCGGTTCGGTTCCGAGGCATTGCGGGCACTGAGGAGCAGCTCGTCTCGGCAACGCTCCGCCGCAACAATTTCAGAAAGCGGGACCAGGTGCTAACCGCGCAGATCGCGGCCAGCCACATCGACCGGCGCGCTTTCGACGCGCGCACCTTCCTGGTCGGCGCAGGGATCGAACGGCAGACCAACATCATCTGGCAGAAGAAATGGACCTGGTCGGTGGGCGCCGACCTCATCGCGACCGACGAGCAGGACGTGAACGTCGCCACCGGCAACACTCGCCGGCGTACCTTCTTCATCGCGGCGCTCCCCGGGACGCTCGCTTATGACGGGTCGAACGATCTTCTCGATCCGACCCGCGGCTATCGGCTCGCGGGACGCTTCTCGCCGGAAGCGTCTTTGCAGAGCGGCGCCTTCGGCTATTCGCGCGCGCAGATCGACGGAAGCTTCTATCAGCCGGTCCAGGCCAATGTGGTGATCGCCGGGCGAGCGCGGCTCGGCACGATCTTCGGCGCGAGCCGCGACCGGATCGCGCCGTCGCGCCGCTTCTATGCCGGCGGCGGCGGCTCGGTGCGGGGCTACGGATTCCAGCGGCTGGGGCCGCGCGATCCGGTGTTCGACGATCCGATCGGCGGGCGGAGCCTCGCCGAATTCGCGCTCGAGGCGCGGGTGAGGGTGGGGAATTTCGGCTTCGTGCCCTTCCTCGACGCCGGCAACATCTATACTTCGCCGCTGCCCGACATCGACAATCTCCGCTTCGGGGCCGGCCTCGGCGTCCGCTACCATACGCGCTTCGGCCCGATCCGGGTCGATGTCGGGACGCCGCTCGACCGGCAGCGCGGGGACCCACGGATCGCCGTCTACGTCTCGCTCGGCCAGGCCTTTTGATGGACGCCGGGCTGCCCGCCGAAGCGGCCCCGCGCCCGCGGCGGCGGCGAAGGCGCTGGCTTTCGGGAACGGCCAAGGCGCTAGTTAGCTTGCTGCTGGCGCTGCTGGTGGCGGCGGCGGCGTTTCTCGCCTTTCTGGATACGGACGCCGGCCACCGCTTCCTCGCCGACCGGATCGCGGATTTGAGCCCGCGCTCGGGGCTGAAGATCCGGATCGGGCGGATCGACGGATCGATCTGGGGCGAGACTCAGCTCAAGGACGTGCGGGCGTACGATCCCAAGGGGCTGTTCGTGGAATCGCCGCGGATCGACGTCGAATGGCGGCCGCTCGCCTGGATCACCAACCGGCTGGTGATCGACGACCTCCAGTCGAAGCTCGTCATCCTCCACCGGCTTCCGAAGCTGATCCCTTCGGAAGAGCCGCAGCCGATCCTGCCGGGCTTCGACGTGCGGGTGCGGCGGCTCGCCATCGCGAACCTCAGGCTCGAGCCGGGAGTGGCGGGGCCACGGCGGATCGCCAGCGTCTCGGGCGAAGCCGACATCCGCTCCGGCCGAGCGCTGATCGACGTGAAGGCCGCGGTCAAAGGCGGCGGCGACCGGCTCGCCTTGCTGATCGACGCCGAGCCGGACCGCGACCATTTCGACGTGGAGGTGCGCCTCGATGCGCCGGCGAACAGCGTTACAGGCGGGCTAGTCGGAACGAAGCTTCCGATCGCGCTCCGAGTTGAGGGCGACGGGAGCTGGCGCTCATGGGCGGGGCGTGCGCGGCTCGCTCTGTCCGGGCGGCGGAGCGCCGACCTCGCGCTTCGAGCGGCGAACGGCGTCTACAGCCTGTCGGGATCGCTGGCTTCGCAGCATCTCCTTAGGGGCAAGCTGGCGCGGATGACGGCGCCGGTGGTGCTGGTGAACGCGCGCTCGACCTTCGCGGACCGGCGCCTGGACGGGACGCTGTCGCTCCGCTCTTCGGCGCTGAGGGCGGAGGCGAAGGGGGCTGTCGACCTCGCCCGGAGCAGCTTCGACGACGTTCGGATCGGCGCCGACCTCCTCCGCCCGGCCGCCTTGTTCCCGAACATGACCGGCGAGCGCGTGCGGATGACGGCCTTGCTCGACGGCGCCTTCCGCCGAGCCGCCTTCGTCTACCGGATCACGGCGCCTCGGGTAGCCTTCGACCAGACCGGCTTCGAGGAGGTGCGGGCGGAAGGGCGCGGGCGCTTCTCGGCGGCGCCGGTGAGCGTGCCGGTGCGGCTGACGGCCCGGCGCGTGACCGGAGTGGGCGCGGTTGCGGGCGGGATCCTCGCGAACCTTCGCGTCGACGGAGTGCTGAAGGTGACGAAGCGGCGGCTTGCCGGCGACGGGCTCAGCTTCACGTCGGACAAGCTGAAGGGCAAGGTGAGCCTCCTCGTCGATCTTACCGCCGGGCGCTACGACGTCATCCTGTCGGGGGGGCTGACGCGGTACCTGATCCCGGGCCTCGGGCTGGTGGACGTCCTCACCGAGCTGAAGGTCGTGCCCAATC